>ERZ791785.14-NODE-14-length-319037-cov-14.073982_pt1 | contig 319037 bp, 255 predicted proteins | sample MGYA00509947_ERZ791785 | MGnify/ENA primary metagenome ERZ791785 (study PRJEB30046, sample SAMN00791982) | human gut metagenome | study: EMG produced TPA metagenomics assembly of the A metagenome-wide association study of gut microbiota in type 2... | reverse complement strand
GTTAAGACACCGCCCTTTCACGGCGGTAACAGGGGTTCAAATCCCCTTGGAGTCACTAATTTAATATTTAAGGCGACATAGCCAAGTGGTAAGGCGTGGGTCTGCAACACCCTGATCATCAGTTCGAATCTGATTGTCGCCTCTATTTTATTTAGAGACAGGATACATTATATGTATTCTGTTTTTTTGTATATAAACACTAGATTATAAAATAATTAAATGAAATTTCGATATATGATTATATGCAGACCTGTAATGCAGGTGTTCTTTCAGGAGAGCCGGACTTCCCGATATACAATGTGTTACAAAGAATCAGTTCATTTATGAAAACGTGTAATATTAAATTTTAAAACTATTTTAATTATTTAATAAATATGTTATAATATAAAAGATTGATTAAGAATAGTTATAAATGTTAAAGTATGGAAACATTTTATTGTGAGATGGAGATATTTTAATATGAATGGGAAAATGAAAAGTTTACTGTGTACAGCAGGAATAGTTGTATTATGTGCAGGATTTGCAGGTTGTGGACAGAAAAAAGAAGCTGTGATAACATCGGAAGATGAAGATATAACACAGTCAGTTAAAGAATATGAGACATTATCTGTAAGTAATGCACAGAAGTTTGGATATGATGATCTTGTGGTTGACAGTCTTAAGTATATGATGTCAGAGGAGGCTGTCAAGAACAGCCTGGGCGAACCGGTAGCAATATATAATGCATCAGAGAAGCAGAATGTTGAAGATATTATGGATGAGAAAGTATATTCTTATAATGATTTATCGCTGATTTTTTCAAAGATTAACGGTGATTATAAGCTTACGGCAGCCGCATCAGTTAGTAATGAGGATGTTTTTGCAAGGGGGATTAAGGTTGGTGATAATATAGACAGACTTCTGGATCTGTTTTACAGAGATCAGAATTGTATGAATAACGAATTTTATTCAGAGGATAAGACAACATCCATAGGTAAGATGTTATATGGTAATTTTACTATTGATTCACTTGAAAATGTTAAAACATCTAACAAGGTAGAATATGGAATTATTAATTATAATGGTTATAGCTCGTTAGAAACAGCGGATTCATATTCAGTTGAATTTACATATTTTGAACCGCCTTATATGGGAAGTTATGCAACAATAGATGATGCATTTGCACAGATGTCAGTTGATATTGATAATAAGGGAATAATAACCGGGATAAGGTGGTATTATTATCCGCAACAGTAATTAGTTATTTTTATGATTCACACAACATTTTATGTTGAGAATAATATATTTTTTGCCGGAAATTTTAAATAATCTATATTAAATAATTAAATAAAATAGATTATAATCCGGTATATAATAGTTAAAAAGATAAGTACAGCATATGTACAAGAATGGAGGAAACGAATGAAATCAACAACTTTAGTAATTATGGCTGCAGGAATGGGAAGCAGATTCGGGGGAGGAATCAAGCAGTTAGAGCCAATGGGACCTAATGGTGAGATTATAATGGATTATTCTATATATGATGCAATAGAAGCAGGTTTTAATAAGGTTGTATTTGTAACAAGAAAAGATCTTCTTGAGACATTTAAGGAAGTTATAGGTAATAGAATAGAGAAGGTTATTCCGGTTGAATATGTATTTCAGGAGATAGAAGATGTTCCTGACGGATATGAAGTTCCAGCTGGAAGAACTAAGCCATGGGGAACAGGTCAGGCAATACTTGCATGTAAAGGAACTGTAAATGATCCATTCCTTGTAATTAATGCGGATGATTATTATGGCAAGACAGCATTTAAGCTTATCCATGATTATCTTGTATCAGAGCATACAAGTGATAAGAAATATGATTTTTGTATGGCAGGATTCATACTTGGTAATACATTAAGTGATAATGGTGCTGTAACAAGAGGTATATGTGTAGTAGATGACAATGAACACCTTATTGGTGTAAATGAGACTGGTGGAATTGTAAAGACTGCTAATGGAGCTGCATGTGATGATAAGGATGGGAATCAGGTTGCATGTGATCCAAAGAGTCATGTTTCTATGAATATGTGGGGATTTACACCGGATTTCTTAGATGAACTTGAAGCAGGTTTTAAAGAATTCTTAAGCAATATTAAAGAAGGAGATATTAAGGCAGAATATCTTTTACCAACAATTGTAGATCAACTTATCAAGTCAGGTCAGGCTGATGTATCTGTTCTTGAAACACAGGATAAGTGGTTTGGTGTAACATATAAGGAAGATAAGCCGGTTGTAGTTGAATCTATTAAGAAATTGATTGAAGAGGGCAAATATCCTGAAAAATTATATAAATAAGGAGCAGGATTTATAATGAGAAAGTTTTCAAGATGTATACTTATATTATTAATGGTATCGATATTGACCGGTGTTGGTGGCTATTTTTATGAAAAAAATAATATTTCACCTGTATATTCATCAACTGCACAGTTATATGTAGTTCCGGGTGAAGAAAATGAGGCTTCAGTAAGAGCATCAAATGGCGGTCTTAATAACGATTTTATGATTATTTTTACGAGTAATGTAGTTATTTCAGATGCACAAAAGACATTAGGAACAACAGAGGATATTTCAAAATATCTTACAGTATCTTCACCGGCTAACAGTAATATTGTTGAGCTTAAGTGTATCAATGCAGATCAGGAGACTGCAAAGAGTTATGTGGATGCTATAGCAAAGACAGCAATTAAGACAACAAGCATAATACCTGTTAAGTCAATCCAGATATTGTCAGAGGGAACCGCAACCAATGAGGCGGTAAGACCTGATTTATACAAAAAGACAGGTTATATAACAGGTGTAGCGGCAGTTATATGTATAATATTAGAAATAATAACAGTTCTCATTATAAATGCATTTAAAAAACCAGAAGATAATTCGGATGATGAGTGGGAATATGAAAGATATTATGGAAAGTATGCAAAAGATAATAATGATACATTATTGTTAACAGGTGATAATGTTAATTTAAGCAAAAAGGAACAGAAAAAAATAAGAAACGAAAAGAAAAAGACGGATAAGTTTCTTGACGGATTTGATCCGGAAAAATCGGACTTCTTTAGTGATTATGCAGCAGCTAATAATGATAAAGAGCTTAAAGATGTATATAAGGATACAGCAGCAGGCAATGAACCGGTACAGGAAGAAGAAAATGATAAGTCTGAATCGGTAGAAGAGAATAAGTCTGTTATGGATCAGCATACAAGGATTATAGATACGGAAACAATAAAAAATATTTTATCAGACAATTCAGAGACTGGGAATGCTAAAGTTAAAGAAGATAAGAAAGAAGATGCTAAGCCAGAGACTACAGTGGAAAATACTAAGGAAGAAGCAAAACAGTCAGAACATGAACAGGTTAAAGTGGAACATCCAGATGATATGACTGCAGATATAGAAAGAGCTGAACAGGTTAATACAGATGAAGCTGCAGTAAAAGATGATGAACAGCCAAAAACCTGTAAAGAGTCAAAGGAAGTTGAACAACAAGAAGCTGACAAAATTGCAAAAGAATTCGTACAATCAGAAGCTGTTGAAGAGGCGGCAGAAGCAGATCAATCAGAAACTGATGAAGCAGTCCCTGAAAAAGTTTACCGGTCTGAAGATTATGAAATATCAGCCAAAGAACTTAAACATATAGAAGCATGTGAGCAGGCAGAAGAAGCTCCTGAAAAGCCGGAAGCAGATACAGTAACAGAGGAAAATGCTGAACAGCAGGAAACTGATGCGGTGACAGAAGAAAATTCCAGACAGTCAGAAGCCGGTAATGATAAGGCAGAACAAAATACACCGGAAGATTCTGGTGATATTGAGGATGATGACATACTTGCGGATATAGATGATGATATTCTTGAGGAAGATGATGATATACTTGCGGATATAGATGATGATATCCTTGAAGAGAATGATGAAGAGGATGCACCGATAGTAGTTCTTGGAAGAATACGGAAATAAGCAAATGTGGAATGAGGATTAGTATGTTTAGTGTAAATATTGATAAATTAGTCAAAATGACTGAATTAGAAAAGGAATGTTACTCGAAAGCAGTTAATACAATCATAGATAAGATGGCAGGAAAAGCAGAGGCGGATTCTGAAAAGTTCTCAATAGGAGTTGTAGGAGATGCAGTTTCAGTATTTAAGATGGCGGCACAATTTACAGAGACAGGAAAGAACGTTCTATTTATAGATGGAGATTTAAGTTCAGAGGTATTTTTAGGCAAATACAGACTTGGTAAAGAACTTGAGGGGCTGTCAGACTGTATTATGAGTGCTATTACAGGAGAGGCACTTATAAAAAAGATATGTATTACCAATAACAATAAGCTTGATATTATATTCAGTGGTAATATTGAATCTTCTGCCATGACGGTTTCAGGAGTGTTTTCAGCAGGAGAGAATTATATCAGTAATATGATTAACGAATGTCTTGATAAATATGATACTGTAATATGTCTTTCTGATGATAGCGGTAACATTGCAAAATATTGTGATGCAGCAGTTATAATTACGGATGATGATACATTTGAAAATAAAGAAAAGATAAATGGACAGATTAAGACTCTTGATTGTAAAGGCTGTGATGTATTGGGTGTGATTATTAATGAATGAAGAAAAGATAGCGCAATTTAAGCAGTGGATTGATAACTCAGATAATGTTGTATTTTTTGGTGGAGCAGGGGTTTCAACAGAGAGTGGGATACCGGATTTCAGGAGTGTTGACGGATTATATAACCAGTCATATGATTATCCTCCGGAGACTATTCTTAGTCATACATTTTATATTAGAAAACCGGAAGAATTCTTTAGATTTTATAGAGATAAAATGCTGTTTCCGGATGCTGAACCATCAATGCCACATATAAAGTTAGCAGAGCTTGAACAGTGTGGAAAGTTAAAAGGTGTGATTACGCAGAATATAGATGGATTACATCAAAAGGCAGGAAGCAGACACGTAATTGAACTTCATGGATCAGTTCTTAGAAATTATTGTGAACGATGCGGGGAGTTTTATGGACTTGATACTATAATTAATAGTGAAGGTGTTCCTACATGTAAATGTGGCGGAAGAATCAAGCCAGATGTAGTATTATATGAAGAAGGACTTGATGAAAATAACATTAATGAGGCGGTTAGACTTATAAAAGAGGCTGATATATTAATAGTAGGTGGTACATCGTTGGGGGTATATCCTGCGGCCGGGCTTATTGATTATTACAGAGGTGATAAACTGGTTCTTATTAATAAATCAAGTACACCATATGATAAGAAAGCTAATCTTCTTATACAGGATAGTCTGGGAAAAGTATTTTCTGCATTATAGGCTCTACAATTTATTGTGATTAATGTATAAGATACCATCCTGCTGCGTTCCAATTAAATATAACAATATAGGCGATGTAATTGGATTTAATACTTATATGATAAATTAAGCTGTCGTGTTAAAATAGCTGATATAAAATATATGAATCTTTAATAATTTATATTTTATAGCGGATATATTTTTGCGGCAGCTATTTTAATGGAGGAATAATAATGCTGGTATATGAAGTAGGTGACATAGTACAGTTAAAGAAAAGCCATCCTTGTGGAAGCAGGGAATGGAAAATATTAAGAGTTGGTGCTGATTTTAAGTTAAAATGTCTTGGCTGTGGACATGAGATTATGGTTAAAAGGCCCCTTGTTGAAAAGAATACAAAGAATATACGAAAAGATAATGATAGTAAATAATAAAGTGTTTTTTAAAAATAATGTATCGGGAGAATATTGTAATTAATAAAACGTAAAAAACGTAATTAAAATAATATAAAATATACATTGCTCTTTGTTTCATTATATATTATTTCAGTAATTGTAATAAAAATCTTTAATATGATGAAGATTTCATATGATAATATCTATAATATAATGTTTCATTCAGCTATATTTTCAATGATAATTGTTGTATTAATAAATAATTTTAAAAAAGTAAATGTTAGGATATCATTTATTAAAAAAGGAATAAAAGATAAAAAAGTATATTAATAAAAAAGAAGGCAGAAAAAGAAGTATATTAATAGAAAAAAAGACTTGCCAAAGATATAAATATATGATATCATAATAAACTGTGATATATAATTTCCTTGTTCCTTGAGAGTAATAAGGGACCAGAGACCAGAAGGAGGTGCGACGTAGAATGAATAAGTATGAATTAGCATTAGTTGTTAGCGCAAACGTTGAGGAAGAAGTAAGAAATACTACAATCGAACAGGTTAAAGATATTATTACTCGTTTCGGTGGTACAATTACAGATCCTGGTACATGCGAAAAGAAGAAGCTTGCATACGAAATCCAGAAGATGAGCGAAGGATACTACAACTTCATTAAGTTTGAAGCTGACGCTACATGTCCAGCAGAAGTTGAGAATAGAATTCGTATCATGGAAAACGTAATCAGATTCTTAATCGTTAAAGACGGAGAATAATATATAATGTTTCGCTTAACAACTCTTTTATAGAAGAGGAGAGTAAGTATGAACAAAGTTATTTTAATGGGTAGACTGACAAGAGACCCTGACGTGAGATATTCTCAGTCAGCAACAGGTTCAATGGCAGTTGCCAGATATACATTAGCAGTAGACAGAAGACGTAGACCTAATGGCGATAGCAGTGAGCAGACGGCAGATTTTATTAGCTGTGTTGCATTTGGCAGAGCGGGTGAATTTGCTGAGAAGTATCTTCATCAGGGAACTAAGATTGCTATTACCGGAAGAATACAGACTGGTAGCTATACCAATAAGGATGGTCAGAGAGTCTATACTACTGATGTAGTTGTTGAAGAACAGGAATTTGCTGAGAGCAAGTCTTCAGCAGCAGCCGGTTCAGCCGGTGGGGCTGCATATACACCATCAAGACCAGAGCCAAGCGCAGCAGCAGGGGATGGATTTATGAATATTCCTGATGGCGTAGATGATGAAGGGTTGCCTTTTAATTAAAACAGGAGGTAATTGGAATGCCAGAAAAGAAGTCTGAAAGACCAGAAGGTCAGATGAGAAGAAGACCTATGCGTAGAAGAAAAAAAGTTTGCGTATTTTGTGCAGATGCCAACAAGGCACTTGATTATAAAGATGTTGCTTTATTAAAGAAATATGTTTCTGAAAGAGGAAAGATTCTTCCTAGAAGAATTACAGGAAACTGTGCAAAGCATCAGAGAGCTCTTACAGTAGCTGTTAAGAGAGCAAGACACGTTGCTTTAATGCCATACTCAATTGACTAATTGATAATATTAATCAGTTGTACATGCCGGCACATGCTGACATGAGGCAGGGCACATTTTAATAATGTAAATTATAATTATAAACTGATTCAGGTGATTTTATTCACCCGAATCAGTTTTTTTAGTTTGTGCGCCATGGGCGCGCTCTAAAGAGTGAAAGTCTCGAACACGCCCAGATATAAACTGGAAGCTTGTTTCAGTGCAAGATAAATTCGCTGATGTCATACAGATATACATTTGCGAATTTGTGTATCTGAATAGCAGAGATACTTATAATGATGGTATGTAATACAAATATGATTTCTGATATGTTTACTTTAATTTGTAATGATGATATAATATATAAAGTTTAATTTATTATTAAGATGCGTATTCTGTGTAAGTAGCGTATGAATGTCTTATATCTCAGTCTGGGATGCCCCTTTCCTCTATAAAGAAGGGGAACGATACTGTTTCAGCCGGGGTTCAATCTCCGGATGGGATTACAATATGCGAGGATTGCGAGGTTACTGATATGAAAAGCAGGCGGAGCCGGCCAGCGGCCCGCAGCAGGATTTGCGAGCAGCTCTTGAATTGTGTCAATGGTAATTAGTGTGAAAATCAGAAATGAGAACTAATGTGAGAAATTATCGGTCATAGACCGGTTATCATAAGGCAGGCGTGAAGGAATGGAGAGTAATATGTTTAAAAATAAGAATAAGACTAGGTCGATTAAGATGTCAGGACAGTTACGGACATTTTTTATGTGGCCGGTATATATTGGGATTGTATTGGTATTTTTAAATATATCAATGTTTTTTATCAGCGTTAAGGCGGCTGTCGTAATGTGTGGGTTTATGGCTGCATACATACTTATATGTATATTTGTTTTATTGTATTTAAAGCCGGGAATAATGAGGGATATGATTGAATTTTCATCGAATTATTCGCAGGTACAAAGGCAGCTTCTCTATGATATGAGTGTTCCATACTGCCTTGTTGACAACAGTGGCAGGGTTATGTGGATGAATAAGGCAATGATGGAAAAGACTAATAAAAAAAGGGATTTTAAGAAAAATATTTCGGATATTTTTCCTGAGATAACGGCTAATGTATTTCCAGATAACACTCAGGCAAAGGAGGTAAGAATCTCATATCAGGAACGTGATTACTGTATTGAAATGAAACGTATAGATATAGATGATCTTACAAGAAGTGTCGGAATTATAGACAACAAGAACAGTGGAAGTTTTTTTGCCATGTATATGTTTGATGAGACAGATATAAATATGTACATCCAGAAGATTAAGGATGAACGTTTTGTTGTTGGACTGGTATATATTGATAATTATGAAGAAGCTCTTGACAGTATTGATGATGTTAGGCGTTCTTTATTTATAGGACTTGTAGATAAAAGGGTTAATAAGTATTTTGCTGTTGGTGCAGCCATTGTAAGAAAACTGGAAAAAGACAAGTATCTTGTTGTATTCAGACATAAGTTTCTTGAAAAGCTTATGGCGGATAAATTCAGCCTGCTTGAAGAGATTAAAAATGTAAAGATTGGTAACGAGATGACTATAACACTGAGTATGGGTATTGGCACAGGTGCAAATGACTATGCTAAGAATTATGAGGTTGCCAAAGCAGCCATGGATCTTGCACTTGGACGAGGCGGAGATCAGGCTGTAGTTAAAGAAAATGACAAGATAAGCTATTATGGCGGCAAGAGCCAGCAGATGGAGAAAAATACAAGGGTTAAGGTACGTGTAAAGGCACATGCTTTAAGGCAGATTCTTGAGAATAATGAAAATGTACTTATAATGGGACACAAGCTGGCAGATATAGATTCATTTGGTTCTGCAATGGGCATATATGTTATATGCCGTAAACTTGGTAAAAAAGCCCATATTGTAATTAATGATATAACAGTGAGCGTTAAGCCATTTATTAACAGATTTATTGATAAGGATGATTATCCGGAAGATATGTTCCTTCTCAGGGAGGAGGCTGTTGATTATGTGGATGATAAAACTGCCGTTATAGTTGTTGATGTTAATAAGCCGGGACTTACAGAGTGTCCACAGCTTCTGGAAGTATGTAAGACTATCGTAGTATTTGACCACCACAGGCAGTCAAGTGATTCAATTAATAATGCAGTGCTTTCTTATGTTGATCCGTATGCATCGTCGGCAGCGGAGATGATTACAGAGATGATTCAATATGTGGATGATGGTGTCAAGATAAGGGCATTTGAAGCGGATGCGCTGTATGCTGGAATCTCCATTGATACAGATGGATTTAACAGTAAGTCAGGACCTAGAACATTCGAGGCGGCGGCATATTTAAGACGCCATGGTGCTGATGTGACACGGGTAAGGAAGATGTTAAGAAATGACATGGATGAATATAAAGCGATTGCACATGCCGTCAGCAGGGCAGAGGTATATAAGGATGCATTTGCCATAACCATATTTGACGGAGAAGGTCTTGAAAGCCCGACTATAGGTGGTGCTAAGGCTGCCAATCAACTGCTTGATATATCGGGAATAAAAGCATCCTTTGTAATAACGGCATATAACGATACTATATATATAAGTGCAAGGTCTATAGATGAAGTAAATGTACAGCTTGTCATGGAGAAACTTGGCGGTGGCGGTCATATGAGCATTGCCGGGGCACAGCTGAAGGATATGACACCGGAGCAGGCAGTGAACAAGATTAAACAAACCTTGGATAGTATGCTTGCAGAAGGCGAAATATAAATAATATATCTGAAAATGGAGGATAAGCAATGGAAGTAATTTTATTAGAGGATGTTAAATCACTTGGAAAAAAGGGACAGATTGTTAAAATAAATGATGGTTATGCAAGAAACTATGTTTTGCCTAAGAAGCTGGGACTTGAAGCTAATGCAAAGAATCTTAATGACCTTAAGCTTGAAAAGGCAAGACAGGCAAAGCAGGCAGCAGAAGAGCTGCAGGAAGCTAAGGAGCTTGCGGTAAAGGTGGAAGAAAAGCCGGTTAAGCTTACAATGAAGACTGGTGAAGGCGGAAAGACATTTGGTACTATATCAACTAAGGAGATATCAGCAGAAGCAAAAAAACAGCTTGGCCTTGACATAGATAAGAAAAAGATGAAGCTTGATGAGCCTATCAAAACATTAGGAACACACATTGTAACTGTTAAACTTCATAAAGAAGTAACAGCGAAGCTTACAGTTGTAGTCGGAGAAGACAAGTAATGGAAGAAGCTGGAATTACAAGGATAATGCCCAACAGTCTTGAGGCAGAGCAGTCTGTAGTTGGTTCTATGCTGATGGATAAGCAGGCTATAATTACCGCAGGAGAGATGCTTGTATACGATGATTTTTATCATAGGCAGTTTGGCATTATGTTTCAGACTATGGTTGATATGAATAATGAAGGAAAACCGGTTGATATTGTAACATTTCAGGAGAGTCTTAAAGAGAGAGATGTTCCACCGGAATCTTATAGTCTGGAATTTATAAGGGCATTATTATCTTCTGTACCGACATCGGCCAATATAAGACATTATGCCTCAATAGTTAAGGATAAAGCCATATTAAGGAATATTATCCGGGTAAATGAAGCAATTGCCTCACAGTGTTATGAGGGCAAGGATAAGACAGAGGATATACTTGCTGATACTGAAAAAAGGATATTTGACCTTGTTAAAAATAAAGGTGGTCATGAATATACGCCTATAGACAAGGTCGTTTTGGAAGCACTTGATAAGATATCTGCTGCAGCTAAGAACAGAGGAGCAGTAACAGGTGTGCCGACGGGATTTAAAGATCTTGATGCATATTTGTCAGGATTACAGCCGTCTGATTTTATATTGGTTGCGGCAAGACCATCTATGGGTAAGACGGCATTTGTACTTAATGTGGCAGAAAATGTTGCTATTAAACAGGGCATAACAACTGCAGTATTCAGTCTGGAAATGTCAGATGTACAGCTTGTCAACCGTATGCTCTCACTGGAATCCACGGTAGATGCTGACAAGTTAAGAAAAGGAAGACTTGATTCTAACGACTGGGGCAAGCTGGTAGAAGGTGCCGACAGCATAGCGAAGTCACAATTAATAATTGATGATACGCCGGGAATATCTATTGCAGAGCTGCGTTCTAAGTGCAGGAAATATAAGATGGAAAATAATCTTGGACTTGTAATTATCGATTACTTACAGCTTATGAGCGGAAGCGGACGCACAGATTCAAGACAGCAGGAGATATCAGATATATCGAGAGCTCTTAAAGCACTTGCAAGAGAGCTTGACGTGCCGGTTGTAACATTATCACAGTTAAGCCGTGCAGTTGAGCAAAGACCTGATCACAGACCGATGTTATCGGATCTTAGAGAGTCAGGAGCAATTGAGCAGGATGCCGATGTTGTTATGTTTTTATATAGAGATGATTATTATCATAAAGATACAGAGATTAAAGGTATTGCAGAGATTATTATTGCCAAACAGCGTAACGGTCCTATAGGAACTGTCAAGATGGCATGGATACCGGAGCAGACAAGATTTGCAGACCTGCTTACAAGAGAGAACAGACCGGTATAAAATAATTTTTAATAAAGGGACGTATATAAGAAAATTATATATAATGTTGTTGCCTATAGAGTAATAAAAAATATTCTATAGATAACACTATTATATATTTTTTTTCTGATATATACGTCCCTTTTATGTGTATATCCGATTATCCATGCAGACAGGTTATAATAAAATATTAAAAATATAAATATTATATTGCTAGTATGTTATAGCCTTGCACCTGCCTGAATAGCATGTCCTTTGATTAAACATTCCCAGTGTTCCTCAAAGAAATCTACGCTTGCACTGTTCATATTCTCTTTGGTTCCGTATTCCGAAAGCATATTACACGTCTTGTTAAAATTAATGGATGAGCATCTGCCCTTTTCCAGTGTAAGATAATAACGCATATCCTTTGGAGACTTGTAAATAGAGCTTCTGCCGGTAAATACCGGTTGTATAACTTTGGCAGCCTCTGTAAATGTATCAAAATCCCTGAAGGAAAAAATTCGTACAATACGCTCGTTATTATCAGGTGTATTATTATCCCTGCTATATAAATTATCAGAGCCTGTATTACTTTCTGAAACCGGGTTAATAATAGTATCAGATGAATTATCTGATTCATTAAGATATTTATTGACTTTATTAAAAAGATTAAATATATCATTATCAACTGCATCATCAGAATAATCAAGCTCGTCATCTGCTGAAGGTATATTCATATCATCGTAGCCATAGCTGTCAATAGTTTCCAGTGAATCATAGTCATCAAATGGTATTTCATCGTCATCATATTCATCACCAAATGGTGAAAACTTAGAAAAACGGGTATCTAATTCTTCAGGATCATCTACTTTCGTAACTATTAGGACGATACATTCTGAAGATACAGGTATTGCTTCAATCATCAGCGGAATGTCATCTGCTTCAAAGCCAAGCTCATATGATGCCTGCTTCATCATGTCACGAAACAGCTCTTTAGCCTTTTCACTGCCATATGCAAGCTCACTAATCTTTAGGTGTCTTGATGCAAGATCTGACTTATTAAGAGTACAGCGTATTTGATTTTCACTTAATTTTTCTATCTTCATATAATCACTTCCTATCGGTAATATCCTAAATTTATAATACCCATTTTTTATGGATATGTAAAGATTATAACGGATATATCTTGTCTGTAAACATTAAAAAAATATAAAAAATAATTATTATTTATATTGCAAATATATTAATAATATAGTATAATATTTTCAGAGACGAGAACTGATTATAAAGTGAGGTGAAGAGCATATAATAATTGTTATCAGACGGATATGATATAGTAAGCCATATAGCAGATACGTCACATTCTCAGGTATATATTGTCAGGCACAGATTGCTTGACCAGTTAAGAATTGCCAAGATTTTTGAATGTAATGATATGCGTATCATGCAGGAGGCAGATATAATTAAGTTACTCAGACATCCCGGAATACCACAGATTTATGATATTATAAAGGACAGTAATAGTATCTGCATTATTGAAGAATATATTGCTGGTAAATCTTTGTCAGCTTATTGTAAGGAATATAAGCCTTCATATATACAGATTCTTGATATTGCCATACAGATATGTAATATACTGGAATATATACATAACTATGAGAATACAGGCATTATTCATATGGATCTGAAGCCGGATAATATTATGATAGATGGTAATAATAATATAAGAATTATTGATTTTGATAATTCAGTCTTTAATGGCCAGAATGTTAAGCAATGCTATGGAAGTGTAGGTTTTGCAGCGCCGGAACAGTTCTTTGGTGCAGGCATTGATATGACGGCTGATATCTATAGCTTCGGGATGGTACTTTTGTATATGGTGCAGGAGTGTCATATACAGTCTAAGGATTTATACCATGTAATTAATAAGTGCATAAGGCATAACCCTTTTCAGCGTTTTAGGAAAGTTAAGAATATAAGAAAAGAGCTGGAGGGACTGCTTAAGCAATCAGAGGAAAATAAACAGTCAGTTCACAATAAGTCTCAGAAAATATATATACATGCAATGCGTCATGGAATTGGTGCAACACATATAAGTCTTTGTCTGTCATCATATATTGCACGCAACGGATATAAGGTGTTATGCATTGGAAATGGATATCAAAATGACCTTATAAGTGAGATAGTCAAAGGCATACCACAGGAGGATGGGACTTTTTTATTAAACGGAATAAGTATAATTTTTAAAGATAGTAATAATATACAATATAGCTTAAAGGAATATGACTATGTTGTATATGATTGTGGTACGGCTGCAATAAATAATAAGAAAAATGAAGCTGGCATTAATATTATGATTACTGATATAGGATACAGATGGATGCAGCAGCGATGTATAATAAGTGGTCTTTCAGATGATATAATTATTGCAGTTAATCACAGTGATGGAGATACATTTTACAGAACAATAAAAGAGTCGGGCATAACTAACAGGTGTGTAAGAATACCATGCATATATAGATGGTATGAAAAAAACGAATTATTTGACAAAATGGCATGGGACATATTAAGCGAAGATTTTCCGGGGGCATTTGCAATATCACAAAAAAATAATAAGAATATGTGGTGTTTGCAGATAAAAACAAAATTGATAAGCTTAATACAATTAATACGGACTTTTAAAATGAGTCTGAAAATGAAAAACAAGGATAAGAGTCAGGTCTTATGAAGTCAGGTTATATAAATTTAAAAAATAAAAAAATCAGATTGAAAGGGTACAATACCAGAAAAGAAAAAACAATATATAATAGAATATATCATAAGAATATTACAATAGGATGTATGGGATTAGGCAGAGGTGTTGGAACAACAAGTACCTGTATTGCACTTGCCGGCTGTCTTTTAGGGGTGTATGGGCTTAGAATTGCACTTGTTGAGTGCAATGGGCATAATGATTATATTAAAATAAGGCAGATGGCAAAAAAACAATATAACAGGATTAATGAGTTTGAATATTGTGATATAACATTTTATGGAAGGACTGATGAAGCAAAAATATCACGTATACTTGCAGAGAATTATGATATAGTTATATTAGATATGGAATATGGCGATGGTAACTGGGAGAATCTGTTTATGAGCTGTGATATAAAACTGGCTGTAGCCGGACTTAATATGTGGAGAATAGGATATCTTAAATTATTTCTTGAAAAGTATAAGAATATGATAAGTGATATAAGCTTTATGGCATTTACATATTCTGAAAAATTAGTAAGAAAAATATATAAGGAATATAAAATACAGATAAAAAAATTTCCATATGAAGAAGATGTATTCTGTATACAGGCATTTAATATACCTATGTATCAGGATATTCTTAATATCTGATAATCAGAACAATACATATCTGGTAAAACTAAAACAATAAAATTAAATATTAAACAAAAAAGTGCCTTTTGCAGGTTCATGGGAAATTATATATCACACTAATCCATAACTTCATGGCATTTTAAAGAAAAGCAGGGAAGATATAAAGACCTTGCACAGTATTCATAAATCATAAAGTTCCCCTTTGTGATTACAATAAAAAGGACTGTTACGATAAGAACCAGGCATAAATATAGCAAAGTATAATTATATCTGTATCTGTATATTCTTAAAGTAACAGTCCTGTTATTCATTAATTAATAAATTAAGCTAATGACTGTAAGTAAGTTGTAATCTCTTCCATAAGGTCATCGCAGTCAATGCCATGCACCATAGCAGCTTCTTCGATTGTCTCACCGGCAGATGATGGGCATCCTACACAGTGCATTCCAGCTCCCATAAGAATTGGAACAATTCCTGCATCTATCTGTATTGCTTCACCAATTGTTGTGTCCTTGGTAATTCTACTCATGATTGTCCTCCTGTTATATTATAAAATTAAAGTGTAAGGAAAGTGCATACATATAAAATAATCTGTAAGCATTATCGACATAACACCATAGTATAATAAATATAATATTGATAATAAAAAAAGTCAACCGGAATTTATATGATGTATATAACCAGAATTTATATGATGTATATAACCATATATATTGTATATGACTGGAATTTATATGTTATATATAATCGCAGTTTATATGTTGTACATAATCGGAATTTATATTTTATTTTTAGGTCAGCAGATTTGTATATATTAAAAAACATTTGTATATTACTATTTGGTTGAATTTTTTTTTTATATATCGTATAATAAGTAAACAAAATCTTTTAAGGAGGAATTTTATCATGGCATATGTAATTAATGATGAATGCATCAATTGTGGTGCTTGTGCAGCAGGATGTCCTGTTGAAGCTATTTCAGAAGGAGCTTCTCATATGGAAATCAATGCTGACGTATGTGTAGATTGTGGCGCTTGTGCTGGTGTCTGTCCAGTTGGTGCTCCTAATCCACAGTAGGATGTAGCATTACATAATCTGTAATAAACAGATTCAATCCCCTGTATATCTTATGATATATAGGGGATTTTTGTGTGTTAATAATTGTAATATAAATCTATATATTGTAATTATGAATAAAAAATAATTATCAGTCATATAGTTAAACAAAACTATGTAATTCAGGTAATTATGAATAATACAACTTTAAAAATTATTATGTCAATACTTCTTATAATATGCGTATATCTCTCGGTATATGTATGCCTTCCAGGAAAAAGCAGCCGGGAAACATGGTTATTATCAGAGGACGAAATATATCCTGCTAAAGATAATGATGATGGGCAGAATATGGTAATAGATATGTCTGATAAGAAAGTGGTTATTGACAGTGGACATGGGGGAATAGACCCGGGTAAAAAAAGTACAGATGGAATACTTGAAAAGGATGTAAATCTGGCAATAGCATTTAAACTTAAAAAAAAGCTTGAAGAGGCTCAAATAAGTGTTACAATGACTAGGAGCGATGAAAATGGATTATATGAGGAATCAGACAGTAATAAAAAGATAGCTGACATGAAGAAGAGATGCAGTATAATAGAGGACAGTAATGCTGATATTGTAGTAAGTATCCATCAGAACAGCTTTCAGAACAGCTCGGTTAAGGGTGCGCAGGTGTTTTATTATAAATATTCTGCGGATGGAAAGAAGCTTGCAGAGTGTATACAGGATACATTTAAGAAATATGCAGATGGAAATAATAAAAGACAGGCAAAATCAGATTCCACTTATTATATGCTTATACACACAAAGATACCGGCTGTTATTGCAGAGTGTGGGTTTTTATCTAATCCGGAGGAAGCTCAGCTTCTGATATCGGATGAATATCAGGAAAAGGTTGCATTGTCATTGTATAATGGGATTATAGATTATTTTATGAAGCAGTAGGATTCGCAATTAAGTCTTAAAATTGCTTCTGACGGCGGATGGTGTCCGTTTGGTTATTTTGTACGGGCATCAATAGGAAATGGAGATTGAAAATGGAAACGATAATAGCTAAGATTAAACATAAGGATGCTGCTGCAGCTTTAGAGGCAGCACAGATAGAAGCTGATAATCAGAAAATATATGATAAGGCGGGTAAGATATTAAGAGATGGAGGTCTTGTGGCATTTCCTACAGAGACTGTATACGGACTTGGTGCAGATGCACTTGATTCAAAAGCATCTGCTAAGATATATGCGGCAAAGGGAAGACCATCAGATAATCCACTTATAGTTCATATTGCGGATATACAGGCATTATATAAGCTTTCAACAGAAGTCAATGATAATGCATTAAGGCTTGCTGGCAAGTTCTGGCCGGGACCTCTTACAATGATATTGAAAAAATCGGACATCGTTCCTGAAACAATAACAGGAGGACTGGGAACGGTTGCTATAAGAATGCCAAGTCATCCGGTGGCAGCAAAGCTTATAAAAGATTCGGGCGTGTATATAGCTGCTCCAAGTGCAAATACATCGGGTAAACCAAGTCCTACAAAAGCAGAGCATGTAATAAGTGACATGAATGGACGTATTGATATGATTATTGAGGATGATACGGTGGATATAGGTGTTGAATCAACGATAGTTGACCTTAGTGAAAAGATACCTACAATACTTCGTCCGGGTTATATAACTAAGAGCATGCTTGAAGAGGTGTTAGGAGAGGTCAGGATAGATCCTGCAATTATGGGAAGTGTTAAAGAGGGCGTAGTACCTAAGGCTCCGGGCATGAAATACAAACATTATGCACCGGATGCAGATCTTGCAATAGTTGAGGGAGCAACAGAAGCTGTAATACAAAAGATTAACGAGCTTACAAGACAGAAAGAAAGTGATGGATATAAGGTTGGCATTATGACGACAATGGAGGATAGTTCCCTGTATACAGGCGGAATTGTAAAGGTTGTAGGAAGCAAAAATGATGAGAAGACTGTTGCACATAACCTATATGCAGCTTTAAGGGATTTTGACAAGCTTGGCGTACAGTATATATATTCAGAGAGCTTTTCTACTAATGATGTTGGACAGGCTGTAATGAACAGGCTTATTAAGGCAGCAGGACATACTATAATTAATGTATAAATATATAGAATTTAAGGTTGAGATTATAACATGCTATAATTGATGTATAGATATATACATAGATATACGGAATGGAGACTTGAATGAATACCATTAATAAAATAATATTTGTATGTAATGGAAATACCTGCCGAAGCCCTATGGCAGCTACAATCATGGGCACATTTTTACAGGATACGGATATACTTGTGCAGTCAAGAGGAATGGTAGTGCTTTTTCCTGAACCATATAATCCTAAAGCGGTTGCTGTGGCTTCAAGACATGGCATGATTATGGGAAGTGACAGTACAATACAGATACAAAATGATGATTTTGATAATAATACTCTCGTGCTGGTTATGGATAATTCGATGAAGCAGAAGATATATAATAAATATGACCGTGCCATTAATGTATACACGCTTGCAGAATATGCAGGAGCTACAGAGGCAGATGTTTCTGATCCTTATGGCAAGGGGCTGGAAGAATATAACCATTGTTTTGAGCAATTATATGTATTGATTGAAAAGGCTGCCCGTAATATAATGGGTAAAGAAAGTATGGATACAGAGAATTGATTAAGTATGTATCTATATTGTTATATATCTCAGTCTGGGATGTCCTTTCCTCTAGTAGGAAGGAAAACGATATTGTCTTAGTCGGGGCTTAATCTCCGACGATGATTAAGCTGTACGAAGATTGCAGAACCGCGGATATGGAAAAGTCAGCAGAGCTGATTAGTGGATTGCAGCAGGATTCGTAAGCGAATATTGGATATAATAGTAATTAATAAACAGCCTGCAAAGGCAGAAATGAGGATGAAATGATAGCAATAGGTTGCGACCATGGTGCACTTGATTTAAAGAATCAGTTAATAGAGCATCTGAAAAAAAGAGGAATAGAATGTAAGGATACAGGCTGTTATACTAATGAGTCCTGCGATTATCCTGTATATGCAAAAAAGGTTACAGCTCTTGTAACAGGCGGTGAATGCGAACTTGGAATACTTCTTTGTGGTACAGGTATAGGAATGAGTATTGCAGCCAACAAGGTTAAAGGAATAAGAGCAGCATTATGCAGTGACTGCTTTAGTGCGGAGGCAACAAGACAGCATAACGATGCTAATGTACTATGCCTTGGGGCAAGAGTTATAGGACCTGAACTTGCATTCAGAATAGCTGATACATTTATAGATGCAGAATTTTCAGGCGATGAAAGACATAAGAGAAGAATAAGCATGCTTGAAGATTAGATTATTTATAAAACTTAAGGCTTAATATGAAAATATAATGAAAGGAATGAAAGGAAGCGTTATCATTTTCAGAATAATAAATGATAACAGGGCACAGATAATATGGCGGAGACAGTTATAATGGCTCAACCATTGAATAAGGATACCTTTGGCAGCGGTAAAATATGAGTAATAAAAGAACTGATTATATTTCATGGGATGAATATTTTATGGGAGTGGCAAAGCTTTCGGCATTAAGATCAAAAGACCCGAATACACAGGTTGGAGCATGTATTGTAAGTGAAGATAATAAGATACTGTCTATGGGATATAACGGACTTCCAATAGGCTGTTCAGATGATGAATTTCCATGGAACAGGGAGGGAGATCCGCTCGATAATAAATATATGTATACTGCTCACAGCGAGCTTAATGCAATACTTAATTACAGGGGTGGAAGTCTTGATAATGCCAAGATGTATGTTACATTATTTCCATGTAATGAATGTGCAAAGGCTATAATACAGGCAGGAATTAAGACCCTTGTATATGACAGTGATAAATATGCTGATACAGCTTCTGTAATAGCATCAAAAAGAATGCTGAATGCAGCAGGAGTAAGATATTATAAGTATGATTCTACAGGACGCAGTATTAGTATAGATTTGTAAAATATAGCTATAGTGTAGTTTCTAAAACGCAGGACTGATACGCAGAGAAAATATAAATAATACAGAAAGTTATATAAACTAAATCTGTATTTACATATATTGCCGTTGCGTTAAAGTCCTGTATTTTTTTATGCAGCGGATGATTAAACGTTTAAATGACGGACTGTTATAATTATATTATAGTTTATGTTTTATGGCTGGCAGACAGATTGGAAAATGCAGTAATAAGGACATTTATAAATTGCTTTTTAGGCAATAAATTGGTATAATTTTCTATTATAAATTAGTGCCTGCTAAGCGTGTAACAGATGTTGGCACAGACTAATATTTATGGAGGGAAGCATATGGCAACTCTGTTCAGAAAAAGGTTAATTCCCGATGAATGTATTAATCTTAAGGATGATATAATAATTCATAGGGACGATAAAAAGATAATTACAAGCTGGAAGACCATTCATCCTAAGAAAGAATTTTCCCATGGCTGTTCTTATTATTGCCTTGATAAGGGCTGGAAAATAAGCAGGTTCTATAAGGAGGATAATTCACTTGCGTATGTTTATTGTGACATTATTGACACAGATTATAATGTACGGGAGGATAGGTATGTATTTACAGACCTGCTGGCAGATGTGATAATCGATAATACAGGATTTGTAAGGGTGGTTGATTTAGATGAGCTTGCGGATGCCTGTAATAAGAATATTATTTCCAAAGACATGCTTGAGGCAGCATTGTACAGGCTCAATGAGCTGCTTACTGCAATATATAGTGATACGTTTGGGCAGTATCTTGATATTTTATCAGAATATGAGAAAAATTAATATAGACTCATTTTCTTTTGATGGCATTTTTTGTAAACAGGATAGAAAAATCAGTATACATACTTACGCTGATGTTTTAATTGATTTACTGACATGTTACGTTCTTTAATATTATATAGATATTTACCTCATTAAATATTTGATAATAAATGAAGAATTGCCGATATAATTGTTAAAGAAAGCCAGTAAATATGTGGGTATATTTATAATAAGAAGAAACACATTTCCAGCAGAAAATTATTGAAAAAGATTATTAAAATTTTAACAAATTAATGGACTTTATGAACATAAAATGTTATAGTTAAAAGTGACGAAAGTATTGAAGGGATGAATGAATGGGCAAAAATAGTTCACAATATCGTAATATAGTGCTTATATCACAGATAGGAATTAGTATTATGGTTCCAGTTTTTCTATGTCTTGCATTAGGTTTATGGCTTGATAAGAAATTTGGAACATGGTTTACAGTGCCATTGCTTATCATTGGTATAGCAGCGGGAGCCAGAAATGCATATATTCTGGCGATGAATACGGTAAGAGCAGATGAACGCAGGCGTAAGAAAGAACAAGAAGACCATATTAATGAGATACTTAACAGAAAGACTAAAGATGATAATGAACAATAACATGAGTATATATTAATTATATGTTTCAGTGATTGTATTTATGACAGGAGAATGTTTTTCATATATATTTGAATGTTCAGAGTAACAGCTATGTTATACAATATATAAGGGTATAGGTTTCAGATTTATGTTAGAGAAGATTAAAGAGTTAAATGAGGCACTGCCTGAGGTATTGCTGGTTGATTTATTATATTTAGTTATCGGTGAGATTGTAATATTGGTATGTTTTTCCGATATATTATATGCCACGGGATTTCTTGCAGGTGTGTTATATTCTGTTTTTAGTTCATTTCAGATGAGTTTTAAGATACGAAAAGTCGTTTATGGCAGGGCAGACGCAAGAAAGACTTATCTGCTTGGATATTTTATAAGACTGGCAGTTATGTTTATTTTGTTTGCCGCATTGTATATTTTCAATCTGGGCAATCTCGTATGTGCTTTGATTGGAATGTTTGCAATGAAAGTATCGGCTTATTTACAGCCGTTTACTCATAGGTTAACAGCCAAAATTAAAAAAGGAAGGTGAAAAGGTGGGAAGCACAATGATGACATCAGTTGTCGCATGTGACAGCAGCTTTATGATTAAGTCGCTGTATTCGTTCAGGATACCCGGAATCGATTATGATTTCTCGCTTAATACGACACATGTGGCTATGCTGCTTGTTTCTATCTTTATACTTGTCATGGCAATAATCGCCAGAGTCAAGTTAAACAAGGCAGAAGCAACAGACACTCCGGGACCATTTCTTAATGTAGTAGAACTCATTGTAGAGATGCTCGGAACAATGGTAGATGGCATTATGGGTAGGAATGCAAGCAGATTTGTTAATTATATTTCTACTTTATTCTTATTTATAATTATATCTAATATTTCTGGTCTTTTTGGACTCAGACCACCTACCGCAGACTATGGCGTTACAGTTGCACTTGGTGTAATAACATTTATACTTGTGCAGTTTAATGGTATCAAGAAGAATGGTGTTAAGCATTTTACAGCACTGTTCCAGCCATTACCATTCTTATTCCCGATTAACTTAATTGGTGAATTTGCTGTACCGCTGTCTCTTTCATTACGTTTGTTTGGTAATGTTATGTCAGGAACAGTTCTTATGGGCTTGATATATGATCTGGTTAATCCTTATACATTAGGATATCCGGCATTATTACATGCTTATTTTGACTTGTTCTCAGGATGTATTCAGGCATACGTATTCAGTATGTTGACAATGGTATATGTCAACGACAAGATTGCCGAAGATTAACCGGCACTTATGTATTGTTACCAATACATGTCCAGTCACAGGGTTGTATACAGTGGAATATCCATTGTTACAGCTGACAAAATTTATAAAATGGAGGATTGAAACATGAATATTAGTGGACAGGAATTTATTCAGGCTATGTCAGCAATTGGTGCTGGTATCGCAATGATCGCAGGTGTAGGTCCTGGTGTAGGACAGGGTATCGCAGCAGGACATGGTGCTGCCGCTGTTGGACGTAATCCGGGAGCAAAGTCAGACATCACATCAACAATGTTACTTGGTCAGGCCGTAGCCGAGACAACAGGTCTTTATGGTTTTGCCGTAGCTATTATCTTAATGTTTGTTCAGCCATTTAAAGGCTAATTGACAAGATATTTTGTCAGTGAACGCTGATTTTGGTTTAATCAGATAGTTAAGCTGATAGGAAGGAGGCTAAAATCTTGAATTTAATAGGAAGTACATTTATTGCGCTGGCAGATGATGGACGATTATTTGGTCTTGATTATCAGCTTCTTCTGGATGCAGCAATTACTGCTTTTAACGTATTTGTTTTATTTATTCTGCTTTCTTACATTTTATTCAATCCAGTAAGAAATATGCTCAAGAAGAGACAGGATAAGATAACAAGTGACAGGGAAGGTGCTAAGGCGGATAAGGCTAAGGCGGCAGAACTTAAGCAGGAATACGAAGAAAAGCTTAAACAGGCTGATAAGGAAGCTGAGGCAATATTAAGTGAAGCTCGTAAGGTTGCCATGCATAATGAGCAGAAGATTGTCGATGAGGCAAAAGAAGAAGCTGCCAGAATTATTGCAAGAGCCAATACGGAAGCTGAGCTTGAAAAACAGAGAGTTGCCGATGAAGTTAAGCAGCAGATTATTGCAGTTGCTTCTGTTATGGCATCAAAACTCGTTGCAAAGTCAATTGATGATAAAGAAAATGATGCTCTTATAGAGGAGACATTAAATGAAATGGGTGAAAAGACATGGCTAAGCTAGTTCAGACAACTTACGGTGATGCATTATTTGACCTTGCCGTAGAGGAATCAAGAGTCGATGCCTTATTTGATGAGGCAGAAGCTGTAATTAAGGCTTTTGATGACAATGACGAGCTTGGTAAATTTTTGAATCATCCTAAAATCAAAAAAGAAGAAAAAGAAGAGGTCATCAAGAACATTTTCGGTGAATTTGTTTCAAAGGATATGACCGGACTGCTTGTCATTATGGTGTCTAAAGACAGACAGGCAAAGATTGTTGATACTCTTAAGTACTTTGAAGAGAAGGTAAAGGAATATAAAAAGATTGGTGTTGTAAGTGTATCAACAGCAAGACCTTTATCTGATGAACAGAAGGAAAGGGTTGAAAGCAGACTGCGTGATACTACAGATTATGTAAGCTTTGAGATTACTTATAATGTTGATGAATCACTCATTGGCGGCATGGTAATAAGAATAGGTGACAGAGTAGTTGATAGCAGCATTAAGACAAAAATAGACGAGATTGCCAAGAATCTTAAAAAGATTCAGCTTGCATAGGCAGGAGGTTTAATCTTGTACTTTATTAGAAAGAGGGTGCGTTAGTTCCATGAATTTAAGACCGGAAGAAATCAGCTCAGTTATTAAAGAGCAGATTAAAAGATATTCTACGGACCTTGAAGTATCAGATGTTGGTACAGTTATTCAGGTAGCTGATGGTATTGCCCGTATACATGGTCTTGAAAAGGCTATGCAGGGAGAACTTCTTGAGTTCCCTGGTGAAGTATACGGAATGGTACTTAACTTGGAAGAAGATAACGTCGGTGCCGTTTTACTTGGTGACTCAAAAAACATTAACGAAGGTGATACTGTTAAGACAACAGGACGAGTTGTTGAGGTTCCTGTAGGAGATGCCTTAACAGGACGTGTTGTTAATGCTTTAGGTCAGCCAATAGATGGTAAAGGACCAATTAATACAGACAAGTTCCGTAAGATAGAAAGAGTTGCCTCTGGTGTTATTACAAGAAAGTCAGTTGATACACCATTACAGACAGGTATTAAGGCTATTGATGCGATGGTACCTATCGGAAGAGGACAAAGAGAACTTATTATCGGTGACAGACAGACAGGTAAGACTGCCATTGCCATTGATACAATTATTAACCAGAAGGGTCAGGGGGTACATTGTATTTACGTTGCCATCGGTCAGAAGGCATCAACAGTTGCAAGTATCGTTAAGACTCTCGAGGAATATGGTGCTATGAGCTATACTACAGTAGTAGCAGCTACAGCAAGTGAGCTGGCACCATTACAGTATATAGTACCTTACTCAGGCTGTGCGATAGGTGAGGAATGGATGGAAAGAGGAGACGATGTACTTGTGGTATACGATGATTTAAGTAAGCATGCTGCAGCATACCGTACACTGTCATTACTTCTTAAGAGACCACCAGGACGTGAAGCTTACCCTGGTGATGTATTCTATCTTCATTCAAGACTTCTTGAAAGAGCAGCCAGAATGTCAGATGAATACGGTGGAGGTTCTCTTACAGCACTTCCAATCATTGAAACACAGGCCGGTGATGTTTCAGCATATATTCCAACTAATGTAATTTCAATTACAGATGGTCAGATATATCTTGAAACTGAGATGTTTAACTCTGGTTTCAGACCTGCTATTAATGCCGGTCTTTCAGTATCACGAGTTGGTGGTGCTGCACAGATTAAGGCTATTAAGAAGATTGCTGCACCTATCCGTACTGAGCTTGCCCAGTATAGAGAGCTTGCTTCATTCTCACAGTTTGGCTCAGAACTTGATGCCGATACTAAGGAGAAGCTTGCACAGGGTGAAAGAATCAAAGAGATGCTTAAGCAGCCACAGTATAAGCCAATGCCTGTAGAATATCAGGTTATTATTATATATGCTGTTACAAAGAAGTATGTGATTGATATTGAAGTTGAAAGAATATTAGACTTCCAGCAGGGATTATTTGATTTCATTGATACTAAGTATCCTTCAATTCCTGAAAAAATCAGAGATACAAAGGTGCTTGATGATGAAACAGAAAAGGCATTAGTTAGTGCTATTGAAGAATTTAAGAAAACATTTAAATAAAACATGGCATAAGGGGTAAACGTCTTGCGGCTTGTAGCCGTAAGCTGCTTCGCAACTATTATGAAACAGCCGAAAGGCTGGAATGGAGGTAATTGATTATGGCCTCAATGAGAGACATAAAAAGGCGTAGAGACAGTATTCAAAGTACCGGACAGATTACCAAAGCCATGAAGCTTGTATCCACTGTTAAACTTCAGAAAGCGAAGGGAAAGGCAGAAAGTACAAAACCATATTTTGATCTGATGTATGAGACAGTATGCAGTATGCTTGCCAAGTCAGGCAACATTAATCATAAGTACCTGACAGCAGGTGATTCAGAGAAGAAGGCGGTTATTGTAATTACTGCTAACAGGGGACTTGCAGGTGGTTATAATTCTAATATAACCAAGCTGGTTACTGATGGAGATATCCGTAAGGAAGATGCATTAATATATGCTATCGGACGTAAGGGCAGAGAAGTATTTGAAAGAAAAGGATATACAATCAAGGCAGATTATTCAGATGTAATTGACAATCCATTGTATACAGATGCAAGAGAAATATGTGATGAAGTGCTTAAGGCATTTACAGATGGAGAGATTGGAGAAATCTATCTTGCATATACATCTTTTAAGAATACAGTTGTTCATGTTCCGACACTTATCAGACTTTTACCTGTCGATAAGGAGCAGGTTAAGACAGATAGTGATAAGCAGGCAGATACAACACCTATGAATTATGAGCCGGAAGAAGGAGAAGCACTTGATATGATTATACCGAAGTATGTGTGTAGTCTTATATATGGTGCTCTTATTGAAGCCGTTGCGAGTGAGAATGGTGCGAGAATGCAGGCTATGGATAATGCCACAAGTAATGCAGAAGAGATGATTTCTGACCTGTCGCTTAAGTATAACAGAGCACGTCAGGGTTCTATTACTCAGGAACTTACAGAAATTATCGCCGGTGCTAACGCCATCGAGTAAGATAAAAATAAAATGGAGGCAAAAATGGCAGAAAAGAATATTGGTAAAATCACTCAGATTGTCGGTGCCGTTCTTGATGTTAAGTTCACAGACGGTAACCTGCCAGAAATCAATTCAGCTATCGATGTAACGACTAAAGAAGGTGCTAAGCTTGTAATCGAAGTTGCACAGCATCTTGGTGACGATACAGTAAGATGTATTGCCATGGGTCCTACAGACGGTCTCGTAAGAGGCATGGAAGCTGTTGCTACAGGTGCTCCAATATCAGTACCTGTTGGTGAAGAGACATTAGGACGTATGTTCAATGTTCTGGGTGATCCTATAGATAATAAACCAGCTCCTAAAGTACAGGAGTATATGCCTATACACAGAAAAGCTCCAACATTTGAAGAACAGGCGACATCAACAGAGATGCTTGAGACAGGTATCAAGGTTGTTGACTTACTTTGTCCTTATCAGAAGGGTGGTAAGATAGGTCTGTTTGGAGGTGCCGGTGTAGGTAAGACAGTACTTATTCAGGAGTTAATCAGAAATATTGCTACTGAGCATGGTGGATATTCTGTATTCACAGGCGTAGGTGAGCGTACCCGTGAAGGTAATGACCTTTACTACGAAATGAAAGAATCAGGAGTTATTGAGAAGACTACCATGGTATTCGGTCAGATGAACGAACCACCTGGAGCCAGAATGAGAGTTGGTCTTACAGGACTTACTATGGCTGAGTATTTCAGAGATAAAGGTGGAAAGGATGTACTTCTTTTCATTGATAATATCTTTAGATTTACACAGGCCGGTTCAGAGGTTTCCGCGCTTCTTGGACGTATGCCATCAGCCGTTGGTTATCAGCCAACTCTTCAGACAGAAATGGGTGCTCTTCAGGAGAGAATTACATCTACAAAGAATGGTTCTATTACATCCGTTCAGGCTGTATACGTTCCTGCAGATGACTTAACTGACCCGGCTCCTGCTACAACATTTGCACATCTTGACGCTACAACAGTTCTTTCACGTTCAATTGTTGAGCTTGGTATTTATCCTGCTGTTGACCCACTTGAGTCAACATCAAGAATTCTTGACCCAAGAATTGTAGGTGAAGAACATTATAAGGTAGCCAGAGGCGTTCAGGAGATATTACAGAAGTATAAAGAGCTTCAGGATATTATCGCTATTCTTGGTATGGATGAACTTTCAGAAGATGATAAGCTTGTTGTATCAAGAGCAAGAAAGGTTCAGAGATTCCTTTCACAGCCATTCTTCGTTGCAGGACAGTTTACTGGTCTTGAGGGAAGATATGTACCTGTCAATGAGACAATACAGGGCTTCAAGGAGATTATTGAAGGTAAGTATGATGATATACCAGAAAGTTACTTTATTAACTGTGGTAATATAGATGACGTGCTTGCAAAGTGTAAATAAGCGGCTTTTGACAATCAGAGGCTGCATGGAGGCTGAATATGGCGGATTTAAAGACATTTAAGTTATTAGTAAGCACACCTGACAGAACATTTTATGAAGGTGATGCAGGCATGGTAGAGCTTACAACAAGTGAGGGAGAGATTGGTATATATGCCGATCATATTCCGCTTACATCTGTAGTTACGCCATGTGTTATGACAATTCATGAAAATGGCAGTGTAAAGAAAGCTGCTATTCATGGAGGTATCATTGAAATTCTTAAAGATAAAGTTACTATTCTTGCCGAAGTTGCTGAGTGGCCTGATGAGATAGATGTCAACAGAGCGAATGAAGCAAAGATTAGAGCTGAAAGAAGACTTTCAAGCAGTGATGCAAATATTAATATGCTGCGTGCCGAGATGGCTCTTAAGAGAGCATTGGCAAGACTTAATGCAGTAGGTAAATAAATATGTTTAAACCTCTCACCAGATGGTAATAATTGGTATATGTGTAATATGCATAATCAATATACCCGGTGGGAGGTTTTTATGTTTAAGGAGTATTTATATTATATTGGATTCAGGATATATGATATTTTTAACAGAAATAACGACAATACTAATTCTGTTAAAGATACGGATAATCTGAATATGCAAGATATGTCAAAAGATGATGAGATATACAGAAAAGATGGTAATATATACAGGAAACGGGGAGATAAAGAACAAAAAGATAATAGTAAGAGAAGAAAAAGCAGTAGATATAACAAAAGAAAAAAATACATTTTTCAGAAATGTGTGGTATTAATTGCGGCAGTTTTATGGCTTATAGCGGCTTTAAATATGCTTTGGGGAATAAGCGGATACGGATTTTTGAACTTTGTTGCGGCTGATTCAAAAAACACCTTAAATAATGGAAACAGAATAGCAGCTGCATTTGGAGGAACATTTGAAGATATGAGTTTTAAAAGGGTGCAGGGAAGTGTAAGTGTATATGCAAAATATTGTAATACGGCACTTACGGGTAATGCAAAGGATATAATACTTGAACAGATAGCAGACAAGATAGGAATAGACAGGTATACAATCAATGAGACGATAGAAGATGAAAATAGTGTCAGGACGCTTGCACAGTGTTCGGCATCAGGTGATGTGATATGTAAGTTTATAACGGTTGAGAAAGGTGTAAAGGGCGCTGATGTAAGCCAGTATATTTATATAGGAATTACTTTAAATAATAGTATTGATACGATTTTTACATATGAGAAAATAGTAAATGATATTCTGGACTCATTAAATATAGATGCGCAGGTGACTGTAAATCTTAAAGGAACGGTAGATGGATATCTGGATACCGGGGAAAAGGATATTATAACTAATACAATTTTGGATAAGACAGGTGCAGTTGTGGTTGCACAAAAGAAAGACGGACAGATGTATACTGTATACGGATATGATAAGAAAATAGAGGAATATATAATGTCGGTTAATGATAAGATTAATATAAATATAAGCATGAGTTATGATGAGAAAAATAATGAGACATATGTATATTATTCGACTCCGTTAAATAATGAGGATTATTAAATTGTTATTTAAAATCAGACTCTGTGCAATATGTAAGTTATTGCAACAGAATTAAATGTAAAAATAAACGGATTCAAAACATAAAAATGAACAAACTCAAGACTTGTAGTTTTACATGAAAAATATTAAAATAATACATGTATTGTCGTATTTTAATAAAATGTATAGGAATGAGGATTATTTTGAATATTAATGAACTTTTAGATAAATGTATAAATGAAAAGCTTATCGATCTTACTATAAGCAATGTCAAGAAAAAAGGCGGGGAAATTGCTGTAAAGGTAAAGATTAGACCTGTGATTTTAAAGGATGAACTTGTATTTCAGGTGTCAGAATTTATAGGGCAGAAGGTATATCATAAGAATGTAAGATGTAATGAGGTTAAAAAGCTTATTATTAAGCTTATTACAGATGTATATAAACAGGCACAGTTTAATATGACTGATGCGTCTGCACAGGTGTTATCCGGAAACAATGGCAATCTTACGATAAAGTATAAAAGGAGCGCAAAACAGAAAGAACAAAAGGACCTGTCGCATAACAGAAGCAAGAAATATATTCTTAAGGAGGGCGTGCCGGTAGGGTTTTTAATAGACCTTGGTGTAATGACTAAAGACGGTAAGATAGTTCATCAGAAGTATGATAAATATCGTCAGATTAACAGGTTTCTGGAATTTATAGAGGACATTTTACCGCAGCTTGATAAGGATAAGGAACAGACAATCATTGATTTTGGATGTGGTAAATCATATCTTACATTTGCAATGTATTATTATCTTAAAGTTTTAAAGGGCTATAATGTAAGAATTATAGGACTTGACCTGAAAGAAGATGTAATTGAAAAATGCAATGAGCTTAAGAAACGTTACGGATATGATGAACTTAATTTTTATGTAGGAGATGTTGCATCATATAATGATGTTAATTCGGTAGATATGGTGGTCACTCTTCATGCGTGTGACACTGCAACAGATTATGCACTTGCAAAGGCAGTAAAATGGGGTGCAAAGGTAATATTATCAGTACCTTGCTGTCAGCATGAAGCTAATTCCATGATTGAAAGTGAGCTTTTAAGACCGGTACTTAAATATGGAATACTTAAAGAGAGGATATCTGCAATATTTACAGATGCAATAAGGGCACAGGAACTTGAAAAAAATGGCTATCAGACCCAGATTCTTGAATTTATTGATATGGAGCATACACCTAAGAATCTGCTTATAAGGGCGGTAAAGACGGCACATGGAAAAGAAAACATGACTATAAAGCCTATTAAAACAGCAGAATATAAAGAGAATAGTATAAGTAAGACAGGCAGAATAGATGCTGTTATATCACAAAAAAATGACAATTCATGTATGTCTGCTAACGGTAATGAGCAAAAAGAAAGTCTTTTGGCTATGGAAGAGGCTCTTAATCTTAACCTTACAATTAACAGGCTGTTAGATAAATGATAATGAAATAGAAAGGGTTTATTAAGAATGAAAAACAGAAACTGGTCTACATTAAAATATGTTACATTAACTGTTTTATTTATGGCAGTTGCAGTTATAACTTTTTTTTCAATGGATTATCAGCGCCTTAGTGCATCGGTAACGGATATGTCAGAATCAACTCTTCCGGTAGTAATGATGCAGACGCAGGAAAAAATTAACTACAATCAGCTTCATGGCTATACGGATAATATAGATGAACAACTTCTTGAAAGAAGTGTGACAGCACTTGACAGCAATAAGAAGCTGCCGATATTAATTGATACCTATGGGGAAGAGGTGACATCATTATCATATAAGGTAAGAAGTAAGGATATGTCACTTATTGAGAATACACAGGTGACAGATTATTCCTCAAATGGTAATGAGATTGAGGCCATACTTAATATAAAAAACCTCATTGAGAATAATACGCAGTATTATCTTCAGATTATTGTAGGTACTAAGAAGCATGAAAGCATAAGCTATTATACAAGCATTATATGTGGAACAGGCTTTGATGTAGATTCAAAGCTTAACTTTGTGATAGATTTTAATGAAAACAGTAATGATTCCTCAAAGATAAGTTCAATTGCAAAATATCTGGAACCAAAGTCATCAGCAGATAACTCTAATTATGGAAGTGTTAATATCAATTCTAAGCAGACTGTTATTTCATGGGGAGATATGTCGCCATTTATTGAAGGACAGATAGTTCCACAGTTAGACAGTATAAGCAGTGATGGTGCGAAGATAAGTATTAATTATGTGTTAGGTGCAGAAAACGAATATTCGTCATATGATACTTATTATGTAAAAGAAAGCTATACACTTGGAGTATCTTCTAAGAAAGAGATATATCTTATAGATTATGACAGAACAGCCAATCAGGTATTTGACAGCAGAAATGATGTTGGTGGTACAAAGATTAATCTTGGAATAAGAAAAGATACAGATATAACAACCATGACAAGTAAGGATGGTTCATATATTTATTTTGTTAATGAAGGAAAATTATGGTGCTTTAGTATTCAGGATAATGTATTTACAGAGGTATTTTCATTTACATCAGCTGATTCTGATAATGTAAGGGAAAGTTATCTGCAGTATAATATAAGGATAATGAATGTATCGGATACAGGAGACTGCGATTTTTTAGTAGCCGGATATATGAACAGAGGAGAACATGAGGGTCAGACCGGCGTTGACCATTTCTATTATAATTACAAAGAAAATATTACAACAGAAAGAGTCTATATACCTATTGATAAGCCATATAATGCGATGCAGAATACAGCAGGAAGTATAGCATATGTAAATGATGAGGGAATATTCTACATTATGATAGATGATACCTTATATGCGGTGAATCTTACCAATATGGAAGTTATGGTAGAAGTAAGCGCCCTTAAAGAGGGAAATTATGCGGTATCTAAGAATGGAAGATCAATAGCCTACAGTACAGATGGAAGTAATGGATATTCTGAATCAATCAGGGTATTTAATATGGAAAAGGGTACAGATTATGAAATCCATGCAGATGATGGACACAGACTTAAGGTTATAGGCTATATAAATAGTGATTTTATATATGGTTCAGCAGATGTTAATGATGTTGTAAGTACCAATGGAACGCAGACAGTTCTTGCAATGAATAAAATAGATATTATTGATGATGAGTATAATGTTATTAAGGTATATGATGAGCCTGGAATATATATCACAGAGGCGGATGTTGAAAATCTCAGGCTGAATCTTAACAGAGTAACTAAGAACAGTGATGGAAGTTTTGAAAGTACGACATCAGATCAGCTTATTAACAGAGAAGAGAATAATTCATCATCACTTGTATCAGTTGATGTAATTAATTCATCAACACGACTTAAGGAAGTTGTGTTAGTCTTAACTAAGAAGATACAGTCAGCAGATAATATAATTATGCGTTATACTGACAGTATACAATATATAAAGAATCAGAAATTTAATATTAAATAGTATTAGAATGGAGTACTATGGCAGAAAAGATAATAAGGCAGGCAGGGGGAGCTTATGGGAGAAATACAGTAAGGAATACACAGAATACAAGAAATACAGCTAATGTAAAAAATACCGGAAGTGGTACGCCGACAGGAAATCAGGTGTCAAAAAAGAATACAGCAACTAATAACAAGAATGTAAAAAATATATCAGGTAAAAAGAAAAAAAGAAAAAGAAAATTTAAGAAGATTCTAGTTATTATTTTCGGATTATTAATTTTTGCTGCAATAATCTATTTAGGACCGAAGCTTATAAAGGTGCATAATCTGAAAAAAGAGGCAGATTCGTATGTTCAGAAGAGCAGTGCAAGTACTTTTAAAGATTCTAAGACAACAATAATCTATGATTCCAAGGAGCAGCAGCTATGTACCATGAAGAAGTCCAAAGATTTGTATTATGTTGAATTTAACCAGATACCGCAGACTCTGGCGGATGCATTTGTTGTAATGGAAGATAAGGATTTCTATGAGCATGCCGGGGTTGATTTAAAAGCTATTATAAGAGCGGTCATTGCAAATCAGAAGAGTAATGATATAGCACAGGGGGCAAGTACCATAACACAGCAGCTTGCAAGAAATATTTTCCTTACACAGGAGGTTACATGGGAAAGAAAGGTTGAGGAGATATTTATTGCGGTAGGACTGGAAAAGAAATTTACTAAGAAACAGATTCTGGAATTTTATCTTAATAATATATATTTTGGCAATGGGTATTATGGAGTAGAGGCTGCGGCAAAAGGATATTTTGACAAATCGGTATCAGAACTGACACTTGCAGAACAGGTATTTATTGCAGCAATTCCAAACAGTCCGAACAGATATAATCCTTTTACGAACTTTGATAATACCGTAACAAGAAAGAATCTTATATTAAGTATCTTAAACAGTGAGGGGAAAATATCATCTCTGGATTATTATCTTGCAAAGGATGAAGAGATAGAGCTTAACCCACAGCAGGTACAGGAGGCTAATAATTCTGCTGTTACATATGCAAGACATTGTGCTGTGGAAGCACTTATGAGTGTGTCGGGTTTTACATTCAGGTCTAATTTTGACACACAGGATGAAAGTGATAAATATGATTCAAGTTATGAAACATATTATACAATGTGTCAGCAGAAGCTGTTAAGCGGAGGATATACCGTATATACATCAATAGATACAGCCCTGCAGCAGCAGCTCCAGGATTCAGTCGACAATACACTGAAAGGATATACGGCACTCTCTGATAATGGTGTATATGCCATGCAGGCAGCCGCTACATCTATAGATAATGTGACAGGTAATGTAGTTGCAATTGTAGGTTCAAGAAGTCAGGCTTCAATAAGCGGATATACGTTAAACAGGGCATATCAGAGCGCAAGACAGCCGGGAAGTGCAATCAAACCATTAATTGTATATATGCCATATCTACAGATGGGAAATAATCCTGATTCCATTGTAACGGATGAAAGCATAGAGGGAGGACCAGTTAATGCGGACGGTGTATATGCAGGAGATATAACTTTAAGAGAAGCGGTAAGAACTTCAAAGAATACTGTTGCATGGAATATATTACAGAGAATATCGCCACGTTCAGGAGTATCATTTCTTACCAATATGGACTTTAAAAATGTATGGATGGATAAAGACCATATAGCTGCGGCATTAGGTGGATTTACATATGGAGTTACTACAGAGGAGATGGCAGGTGCATATGCGGCGATTGCCAATGAGGGTATATACAGAAAAGCCACATGTGTTATAAAGATTGTGGATTCTTCTAATAAGACGATAGTTGATAATTCAACTAGAGGAACTAAAATATATGATTCCAATAGCTGCCGTATGATGACAGATATGCTAAAGACAGTTGTAACATCGGGAACAGGTGTGTCAGCAGGTACGGATAATGCCATAATTGCCGGTAAGACAGGAACAACCAATTCAACTAAGGATGCATGGTTTTGTGGATATAGCAGATATTATACAACTGCCGTATGGATGGGATATGATTATCCTAAACAGATTGATTCGCCTGCGGCAAATGAAATATTCAGAAGTTATATGCAAAAGATTCATGAAGGATTAAGTATAGTGGATTTTACGCCATATACAGCGGCAAAAGGACAGCAGGGAACAACAGCATCACAGGCACAGACAACGCAGCCAGAGACAGGTACTGTCAGCGAGACACAAAGCAGTATAGAACAGACGACAACACCGGAGGTTAATAGCACTCAGACAGATAATCCGGCTACTACAAAGGGACAGATTCAGAGCAATGCAGGTACACAGAAAGGAAATAATAATACGAAGTCTGCTAAAAAAACGCAGCCGGCGACCACGCAGGCAGCTACGAAAGCTACAAAGTCACAGCTAGATGTAGATGCAACCACAAAAGATGATATGGATGCTGTTATAAAAGGCGGTGACTGGTAGGCATTGATAACGTTTACATGAATTATATATGTGAATAAAGACTGGTTTTATGCGGCGGATACATATATATAATAAAAAATAAAATATAAAAGAGCAGGAATAGGGCTTATATAATACATAAAGCCAGGTTTCTGCTTTTTTTATTGCCACAAAATAACCCCATACTAAATATAGATATTTTATAAAATTCTATATTTTATATGGGGTTATTTATATATATTACTTGCTAAAAATAAAATAGTATCTGACAATACAACATTTAAAATATATTAGTAATTACTTTCCATAATGAGTTGCATTATATTCGGATACTCTCTTCTGGATTCTTTCAACAGGGTTAAGTAAATTGCTTATTGAAGAATCGTGGTTAAGAGTATCAATGATAAGTGCAATGTACTTACTCATATCAACATCTATATACCAAGGCTTAGAAAGGAGTTCTTCAGGCTGGTATACAAGGTTAGTTGTAAGAACCTTATCAATAATGCCATTTTCATAAGCTTCATCGAACTTCTTAAAGCCGTTAGTGAAAAGACCGAATGTAGTAGCACAGAATACTCTTTTAGCCTTACGACGTTTTAATTCTGCGGCAACATCAATCATGCTTTCACCGGAAGAAATCATATCATCAATGATGATAACATCCTTGCCTTCAACATCGGCACCGAGGAATTCGTGTGCAACGATAGGATTACGTCCGTTGACAATCTTAGTATAATCACGTCTCTTATAGAACATACCCATATCAAGACCAAGAACGTTAGCAAAGTATACAGCACGTCCCATACCACCTTCATCAGGACTTATAACCATCATGTTTTTGCTGTCGATATGAAGGTCGTCAACACCAAGTAAAAGATACTTGATGAACTGATATGTTGCAGAGATAGATTCAAAACCACTAAGAGGTGTAGCATTCTGGACACGAGGGTCATGCGCATCAAATGTAATAATATTATCAACACCGATACTCTTAAGTTCCTGAAGAGCAAGAGCACAGTCAAGGGATTCTCTTCCTGAACGCTTATGCTGTCTGCTTTCATATAAGAAAGGCATAATAACGGTAATTCTTCTTGCCTTACCACCGGCAGCAGCGATAACTCTCTTAAGGTCTGCATAGTGGTCATCAGGTGACATACGGTTTTTAAAGCCGCAAAGGGAATATTCAAGACTATAGTTACATACATCTACCATGATATATAAGTCATATCCACGAACAGAGTCGTTGATAACACCCTTACCCTCACCTGAACCGAATCTAGGTGTGCTTGCACTTACAATATAAGAGTCTCTTTTGTAACCATTGAAAGCAAGGGTTGAGTCGCTTTCATGGTCACGCTGTTCTCTCCAGTCAACGAGGTATTTATTAACCTTGTCACCGAGCTTTGTGCAGCTTGATAAAGGAATAAGACCTAATGTACCATATGGGATTGTTTCTGTGTGGCGTTCGTCGCGTGGCATAATAATTATCCTCCATTATAAAAAATAAATAGTATATCATTTAGTTTATAAAAATGTACAAAACACATATTAATATAAACATAAATATCACATAAGTCAATGAAAATCACAATATTATTTTCCGGATACACGTTTGAGAATACGAATATCTTTACCGAAGAGCTTAAGAATCTTATAGGAGCTCGTAAGTCTTGAAAATATTCGTTCTGAATAGGTATCACGTATTTCCTGAAGTGAGAGATTAGTTGATATAATAACGCTTTTCTTTCTTAGCATACGCTCATTGATACAATAAAAGAGCTTAGAGTTAGTATAAGTATTGCCATTTTCAGTTCCAAGGTCATCAATAATTAATAAATCACAATCTAGTATATAGCTGCTGTTAAAAGGAATATCAGCAGCAGACTGCCTGTTAAAATCAGATGCTTCAAATTTCTGGAAAAGTTCTATTGCTGTAAGGTATATGACACTGTGTGAAGTGTTTAACAATTCCCTTGCAATGCAGTTAGAAAGAAAGGTTTTGCCTATTCCGGTATTGCCATAAAATAAAAGGTTAGAATATTCATTATCAAAATTATCTATAAAAGAATGGCATATTGAAACGACTTTCTGCATATTATTGTAAGGTGTCAGTCTGACAGCAGGATCAGGAGTTGTCTTGTCATACCACTCATATGAGAATGTATCAAAGTTCTCATTATCTGTGATATTTTTAAGATTAGAATCCTTATATACGAGATCGATTGCCTTCTTTTTAAAGCATGTGCATTTGTGACCGTTAATATATCCTGTATCGTGACATTTTGGACAGGTATATATTTCATCAAGGTAGCCGGCAGGCTTGTTATAGCCTGCAAGATAATCTGCTTTCTTCTGGTTCAGGGCTTCAAGCTTATCCTTATATAAAGAGTGAGTCTGTGAATTGCTGCTGTTATTTTTTATGATAGAAGCAGCAGCTTCCATTGAAATAGAGATTATTTCGTTTTCAATGTCTGCTATTTCAGGGCAGATACGAACCATTTCATCGTAACGCTGGGAACGTATATGTTCATTGGCAGTTCTTTGGGCATCATAGCTTCTCATAATAGCATCGTGTTGTGAATTGGTAAGTGGCATATAATATCTCACCTCCTGTTACATAAAAACATTGTATTATAATACTGGCTGTCTTAGTCAGAAAAGTCAGTTATTATTACTTAATAATGAGCTTTCAAGGCTGTCAATATCTGTATCGCGCTGGCTGAAATTATTAAAACGGTTGTTAGGATTCTTAACATTCTGTGACTTTTTCTTAGAGCGTGATAATTCATATTGTGCATCAGCCTTTAATATATCAGCCTGTGTACGGATATTAGCAGATTCCCATTTTTTAAGGATAGAATCAGCATATTCAAAGCTTGGCTGATGTGTGGCTTTTAATGTACGGTTACATGCTTCAATTATAATATCTGTTCCAAAACCGTAGACATTGGTCCACTTTGCAATAAAGTCACGTTCACGTTGTCCAGGGTCACGGTTGGATATACCGAATGCATTCATTACGGAATAAGTTGTCTCATTATGAGAGCTTGTCTCATTCTTTGCCTGTGATACAGTACGGATACCTGCATCAGCCCAGGCGAGGGCAACCTTTTCTATATAACGCATCTTTTTATGTCCTCTTTTGGCACAATATTCTATAAGATATTCGATAAGCTCAGAAGGGAACTTAAGAGTATCATAGAAAAATGCAATTGATGAAATCTCAGATGAAGAAAGTGTACATCCCAGATAATTACCAATTCCATGTAACAGCATCTTAAATTCAACATCTGTGTTAGACAGAGATTCAATCTGTGCTGGTGTATAAGTTTTAACTTCAACAGTCTTTGGTGCAGATGTTGCAAAATTATCTGAATATGTATCTGCGCCGCCAGAATATGAGCTGTTGTTGTGGACAGGCTGTGCCTTAAGTCCGGCAGTATCAGAAGCGGGCTTATGAAGTGTATCAGTTGTTTCTGGTAAAATACCCTCTGAGCCTGTCAGTCTGTCAGCAGACGGCATGATGTTTTCGGACTGTCCGTTAGAGGCTGGCTGGTTAAGGCTGTTGTTATCAGAAAAAGCAAGATTACAGAGTGTAATGCCTGAAATATTGTGGCTGTTATCATAAGATAATTGTATTACATTCTGCTTGCCCCAGTATTTAAGGGCACGGATAACATCAGCTTCCGTCTGGTTAAATATGTCAGCCATGCCGGATATTGATACATTTACTGTCGCATCGGATATTGAACGGAGAATATATATGTAGATCTTTACAAATTCGCCATTAGCATCGGGCATGTATTTATCAATAAATATATTGGAAACCAGCGTTGCATTAGTATCATATTGGGTTGTAAGTACAAGATTATTCATAGTTACCCTCGTTTCTATATTAAATGAGACAAAATTGAATATGATAAAAAATTATTTTAATTATTAAATATTATTGGATGTTAATAATTAAATGTGACAAAAAATTAGCTTGATTTAAACGTTATTAGATTTTAATAATTCAAATATGAAATATTATAGCATACACATTTTTAAAATCAAGAGAAGTGAAAGGAGGCAGAGGTGTGGAGTTTTCCACTGTGGATATTGTGGATAATGTGGATAAGATATGGAGAAAACACAGATATCCTTGATAAAATGACAGTAAATTAACATACTTTGGATAAAAGGTTATAAACAAATAAATCCACATAAAAAATCATATAAAAATGATTAATTATGTGGATAATGTGGATAACTTTGTTGAAAAGTTATTGTGAATTACAAAAAATGCCTATTTTGCAAGGTCTTCGCCGATTTTGTATACATCACCGGCACCCATAGTTATTAACAAATCGCCGTTGATACAATTTTCTGATAAAAATTTTTCGATTTCCACAAATGATGGGAAATAATAGCATTTTTTACCAAGTTTTTCTATCTCTGCCTGAAGAGTCTTAGAGCTTATGCCGAGAGTATCAACCTCTCTTGCGGCATATATGTCAGCAAGAACGATATTATCGGCAAGTGAAAGCGCCTCTGCAAAGCGGGAAAGCAAAAGCTTGGTACGGCTGTAGGTATGTGGCTGGAAAACGCACCATACCTGTCTGTGTGGATAATGTGCGGCACTTGTTAATGTGGCTTTAATCTCATCAGGATGATGTGCATAATCGTCTATGACGGTAACACCGTTAAATGACCCTTTTTTTTCAAAACGACGGTTAGTTCCTGTAAAGTTCTTAAGTCCTGCTTTAATTCTTTCAAATGGTATGTTAAGCTTTTCACAGGCTGCGATTGCGGCAAGTGAGTTGTATACATTATGGATTCCAGGGACACTTAAGGCTATAGTGCCTGATGGCTGACCCTGCTTTAATAATGTATAAGTACAGCAGCCAAGGTCATCATATGCTATGTCAGTGGCACTGTACATGCTCTTTTTTGGGTCACTGCCGACAGTGATTACTTCGCATTTTTTATCCTTGTAGAAGTATTCATAATTGTCAATATCGCTGTTAATTATCAAAGTACCATTGTCAGGAAGTTTTTCGGTAAAAAGCTTGAACGAATTACGGATATCGTCAATGTCTTTAAAGAAGTCAAGATGGTCTTCTTTAACATTTAATATGATATTCATGGTAGGCATAAATGATAAGAAGCTGTTAGTGTATTCACAGGCCTCTGTGACAAATATACCTGATCTGCCTATGCGGATATTACCGCCAATGCTGTTTAGGATACCACCTACAGATATAGTAGGGTCGGCATCAGCAGCAAGAAGAATCTCAGTTACCATTGATGTGGTAGTTGTCTTGCCATGTGTTCCGGCTATATTTAACGCAACATCATAATTGTGCATAATACCGCCAAGAAGCTCAGCTCTTGTTATGCAGGTAATACCACAGGCTTTTGCTCTTGCAAGCTCAGGATTATCATCCCTGATAGCTGCTGTATATACAACAAGATCAATATCATCTGTAATATTTTCAGCCTTCTGTGGATAATGGATAGTACATCCGGCGGCAGTAAGCTCATCAGTAAGAGCTGATTCGGCTGAATCAGAACCTGATATTGTAAAATTCTTTTCGCGTAAAATGTGAGCAAGACCACTCATACTTATACCACCAATTCCAATAAAGTGAATGTGGATTGGTGAGTTAAAATCAATTTTATACATGATAATATACCTTTCCTGATAAATTAGATAATGCCTTATGGCATCTTGAATTTTTAGTTCAAATAATATTATAGACATATTAATGAAAAATTCAAACCTTATTTCTATATAAATTTTATAATTATATAGATTTTAAAATTATATGCAATAAGCAATGAAATAAATCGTGCAGCTAATAAAAGCTAAGTGCTGTTAGAATGTAACAATAATTGAAATTAAGCAGTTGCCGGAATTTATTTAAAGTTTATTTAGCAATATACATTACTATATTAAAATATATAATATAGTAAGAAAATTATCGTTTAATGTTGAAAATATTAGTAATATGTGCAAAATATACATGCAATTGTAAATTCAAAGACAAAAAATTTTCGATAAATATGAAAAATTCTTTTACTTAATTATATTAATATGTTATAATTCATTTATAGTAAAAGTGTCGGACAGTAAAATATATAAGTCATATTTATTAGCTATATTTATGCAGAGTTTCTGTCATGACAATTGGCAAATATAACATCAGAGGTGATAGCATGATAAAAAAAGAAATGATAGCCATGTTGTTGGCTGGGGGCCAGGGAAGCAGACTTGGTGTTCTTACATCTAAGGTAGCGAAGCCTGCGGTATTTTTCGGTGGAAAGTATCGTATTATTGACTTCCCTTTGAGTAATTGTATTAACTCCGGAATAGATACTGTTGGTGTTCTTACCCAGTATCAGCCATTAAGACTTAATACTCATATTGGAATTGGTATACCATGGGATCTTGACCGTAATGTGGGTGGAGTATCAGTACTTCCTCCATACGAGAAGAGTACTAACAGTGAATGGTATACAGGAACTGCTAATGCAATTTATCAGAATCTTGATTATATGGAACAGTATAATCCGGATTATGTACTTATTCTTTCAGGAGATCATATCTATAAGATGGATTATAAGATTCTTCTTGATTATCATAAGGCTAATAATGCGGATGTAACTATTGCAACAATGCCTGTTCCTATGGAGGAGGCAAGCCGTTTCGGTATTGTTGTAACAGATGAAGACAAGAAGGTTACAGCATTTGAAGAAAAACCGGAGCATCCTAGAAGCAATCTTGCATCAATGGGTATATACATATTCAGCTGGAAGGTTCTTAAGGAAGCACTTATAACATTGAAAGACCAGAAAGAATGTGATTTTGGTAAGCATGTAATTCCTTATTGTTTTAATAATGATAAGAGATTATTTGCATATGAATATAACGGATACTGGAAAGATGTAGGAACATTAAGTTCATATTGGGAAGCTAATATGGAACTTATTGATATTATACCGGTATTTAATCTTTATGAAGAGTTCTGGAAGATATATACAAGAACAGATATCATACCACCACAGTATATCGCAGATACTGCTTATATAGAAAAGAGTATAATTGGTGATGGAACGGAAGTTTATGGTAAGGTATATAACTCAGTAGTCGGTAATGGCGTTACCATAGAAGAGGGAGCTGTTATCAGGGATTCGATTATTATGAGTAATTCAGTAATCGGTAAGAATACAGTTGTTAATAAGTCTATTATTGCTGAAGATGTAACTGTCGGGGATAATGTTGAACTTGGTATAGGAGAAGAAGCTCCTAATGTATACAAGCCTAATATATATAATTCAGGACTTGTTACAATCGGTGAATGTAGTGTGATTCCTGATGGTGTTAAGATAGGTAAGAATACAGCTATTTCAGGCGAGACAGCTTCTGATGATTATGAAGATGGAGTGCTTGTCAGTGGCGGCATAATAATTAAGGCAGGTGACAACGTATGAAAGCAATAGGAATAATATTAGCGGCTGGAAATAACAAGCTTATGAGAGAACTTTCTTATAAGAGAGCTGTAGCGGCAATGCCGGTGGCAGGAAGTTATAGAAGCATAGATTTTGCATTGAGCAATATGTCTAATTCCAAGATTCAGAAGGTTGCAGTTATAACACAGTATAATGCACGTTCACTTAATGAGCATTTAAGTTCATCTAAGTGGTGGGATTTTGGTAGAAAGCAGGGAGGACTGTTTGTATTTACACCGACAATTACAGCAGACAGCAGCTACTGGTACAGAGGAACAGCAGATTCATTATATCAGAACCTGCATTTCCTTAAGTCAAGCCATGAACCATATGTTGTAATAGCATCGGGAGATGGTGTATACAAGCTTGATTTCAATAAGGTATTGGAGTATCACATTGAAAAGAAAGCTGATATAACGATAGTTGTAAAGAATATGCAGGACAGATCAGAGATTAACAGATTCGGTGTTATTACAATGAATAATGATAACAGAATCACAGATATTGATGAGAAGCCTCTTGAGACTAATCTTTCAATGGTATCAACTGGAATATATGTAATAAGAAGACGACTTCTTATTGAACTTATAGAGAAGGCAGCAGAAGAGGACAGACATGATTTTGTAAGGGATATTCTTGTAAGATATAAGAATATCAAGAGAATATATGGATATGAACTTAAGTCATATTGGAGAAATATATCATCAGTTGATTCATATTATAAGACTAATATGGAATTTCTTAATAAGGATACGAGAGATTATTTCTTTAAGCAGTATCCTGATATATATTCAAAGGTTGATGATCTGCCACCTGCAAAATATAACTACGGAGCTAATGTCCGTAACAGTCTTGTATCAAGCGGATGTATAGTCAACGGTACAATTGAAAACTCAGTATTATTTAAGAAGATATATGTTGGCAACAATAGTGTTATTAAGAATTCTATAATATTAAGCAATGCATATATTGGAGATAATGCATATATTGAGAATTGTATAGTTGAGAGTGGAAGTACAATCAAAGCTAATTCAAGATATGTAGGAGATACGGGAACTAAGATTGTAATTGAAGATTCACCGGTATACTAAGGGTATTAAAAAGCGACTACGGGAAACCTCGCAGCGGTTTCTCATAGCATACATTAAAGACAACAGACTGTCAGATATTTTCATAGATAGAACAGTCTAAAGGGTTATTACTAAAAGATTTATAGCTGCAAACGGCAGCAGAAGGGGTGCTTATGAACATTACAGATGTACGTGTAAGAAAGATTGCAAAAGAAGGTAAGATGAAGGCGGTAGTATCAATTACTATTGATGATGAATTTGTGGTACATGATATCAAGGTTATTGAAGGTGAAAAGGGATTGTTTATTGCAATGCCAAGCAGAAAGTCTACAGATGGGGAATACAGAGATATTGCTCATCCAATTAATACACAGACAAGAGACAGAATACAGTCTATTGTATTGGAAGCGTATGAAAAGGCTGATGCGCCGGTAGAAGAATAATCAGATATTCCAATAAATTAAATATAGCTAATAAATAATGGAGTTGTCCTGCTTATAAGGATTTATATATGATATAGAAAAGATTAATATAAGTTTTCTATATCATATATGAATATGGCAGGGCAGCTCCATTATTTGTTATATATTTCCATTCATTTTGCGGAATGTGGAAGGTGATACCTTATTAAGATGCCGGAAAGCATCGCCAAAATAATTACTGTTAATATATCCACATTCAAAGGCGATGTCAGTGATTGATTTATCTGTTTCAAGCAGCAGTTTTTCAGAATGATTGATTCGTACCTTGTTAAGATAATCCTTAAAGCCGAAGCCGTTGACTGCTTTAAACTTCTTTGAAAAGTAGGATGGATTAAGATGAACCATATCTGAAATTTGTGCAAGAGTTATATTTTTGGAGTAATTATTTTCAATATAAAGCATTATTTTATGGATATCATCATCAATTGTTTCTATATCGGTTATGTGTTCTGCACATTTTTTTATGTCTGACATTAAACACTTATTAAACAGAGTAAGTAAGAGCTGCTGGAAATATATTTTTTCATAACAGGCTGTATATATATTATCTGTATTAAAAGCTGTTTGAATATTCTCTATATTATGGAGAAATGCTGGCAATATAGTATCAGGAATTGTAAATATATGTCCGAACATTATTTTTTTAAAATGCTTAAGTCCGATGCTTTCAATTATATCGGTTGTAAAATCCAATGTGAATTCAATGGAAATACGTTCATGCAATGGAGAATTTATATAAAATGTCCTGTGTGTTACATTAACTGGAATGAATAGAACCATACCCTTTTGTATATTATATTGCTCATTGCCTATGTAAAATCTACACATTCCATCCTTGAGATAAAACATCTCATAGTATGAGTGGGAGTGGGCTGAATGCATGCTGTATGAGGAATTGTGTGACTGATGTGAAATTTCAAAACGTGATAAAAAACTCAAATTAATAGCTCCTTAAAAACAGTATTGTGCTAATTGATATGCCGGATATCAGTGTCAGGAAGTATATAATACCGGAAAAACATATCAGCTAATTAACAGTATTTATACTGCAATATGTGAACATTATAGTGCAACTTCAACAAAAATACAAGAAAAATTATGCTAAAAGTAACATTTTCACAATAAAAAGATTAAAAAAACAGTGAAATTGAGAATTATGCGGCTTAATAGTCTAAATATAAGTGGTAATTAAAACAGCATTGTGCTAATTTATATCTAAATGGTCTTTTATAGAAGACAATTAGTAATTATAGGAGGAGAAGGCTATGAAAACAAAAAAGGGCAGAAAAATAATGTCCTTGGTTATGGCATTCCTAATGGTCGTAGGAATTATGCCAATGGACTGGACAGCAAGAGCTGTGTATGCAGCAGATACAGTTAATTATGTATTTGATGCATCTACAGAGACAGCGATAACGTCAGCCGAGAAGAAAGCCGCCATAGCAGCGGGGAAGTATGGTACAAGTAACTACTATACACTTTCAGGTAATGTTATCAGAGCAAACAGTAATACATTTTCAGCAGAGTTAGGTTTAAAGAGTGATAGCGCTGATTTTGGTACACTTTCATTTACAGTAACAGGTACTGCAGATGTTAAGGTGGTTTCACAGAGTACAGGAGGCACTAATGTTTCTGAGATGTGTCTTTACAATAGTAAGGGCGATAAGATGGGAGCTGGAACGGTAATCGTTACAGGAACAGCTTCTAATACTGAGACAACTTATAAAGGTTTAACAGCAGATACATATACATTACAGGTTCCTACAGATTATGATGAGACTGCTCATAAACGTGGTGTAAGAATTCTTTCTGTAACAACAGCACAGACAGCATCAGGAGAAAGAGATCCAAGAGCTGAGTGGAGCAAGGTTGCAGCACCTGTAATTGGTGATATCACAACAGAGGGTGGTAAGGTTACAGTACCATTCACAATGACAGTAGGATATGACGGAGCAGACAGTGTTGTAGTAACAATGAAAGATGCTAAAGGGGAAGTAGCAGCAACACAGACTTATGCTAAGGATTCTACAGAGGGAAGTGTAGTATTTTCACCTAAGGCTTCCGGTAATTATACATTTTCAATTGTAGCAAAAAGAGAAGGTGAAGAAGATAAGGCAGGAGCTGACAAGACTCTTGAAGGATATGCACTTCCACTTGCAACTCCATCATTTTCAAGCGCAACAAGCAAGGGAAATGGTTCAATAAATCTTGTATGGAATGAAGTTACAGAAGCAGATGATTATCTTATCTCATATAGTGAAGATGGAGTTACATATTCAGAAGCAGTAAAGGTTACAGATACTGAATATGTAGTGACAGGTTTAACAGTTGGTAAGAAGTATACATTTAAGTTAGTAGCTGAAAGAACTAATCCTAAGGCAACATCAGAAGCAGCTGCAATAGAAGGAACAGCAACGGCAGATGAACAGATGCTTTGGTCATTCTCAGCATTTGGTCAGGGCGTAGTATCAGATTCTAAGAGCTGTGGCTATGAAGGTAATGCTAATGACGGTTCTGTAACAGTATGGGATCTTAATAGTAAGGGTAAGCTCGTTCCTGCTTCAACAGACGGTTTATCATTCTATTATGCAACAGTTCCGGCAAACAAGAATTTTACATTATCAGCAACAGTAAAGGTAGATCAGTGGACATATACTAATGGTCAGGAAGGCTTTGGTCTTATGGCTGCCGACAGAGTTGGTATTAACGGAGATGCTTCCGTATTCTGGAACAATTCATATATGGCATCTGCAACTAAGACAGAATATTATGTAGATGCACAGGGTAATGTTACAGATGATTCAACAGCTTCTAAGGTTACAATGAAGCTTGGTGTTGGCTCACAGGAAAAGAAGGGTGTAACTAAAGCAGACCTTGCCAATGACCCGACAAAGATTCCTGACAAATTTTCAACAAAGATGACTACTCTTGACACATCATGTGCTAAGAAGGGCTTTGGAACATATAATATTCTTGGTAATTATACTAATGCTGATTCAACATTCCTTGGAACAGTAGTTGAGAATCCTGTAACAGAGCTTAAGTTACAGATTCAGAAGAATAACACAGGTTATTTTGTAAGTTATACAGATGCAGACGGTAAGACTGTAACAAAGAAATATTATGATACAGATGCATTACAGAAGTTAGATGAAGATAATGTATATGTTGGTTTCTATGCTTCAAGAACATTTAAGATGACAGCCAGTGATATCAAACTTACATTAGTTGATCCTAAGGATGATGCACCGGCAGAGGAAAGACCTGTTACTTATGTAACACCTAATTATCAGATTCTTTCATCAACAGCAGCTAATAATGAAGCATATACATTAAAGTATAAGGGTAATGCCGATGGACACCTTGTAATTACAGATAAGGATGACAATAAGATAGCTGATACAGATGTTAAGGCAGGTACTAAGTATACATTTGATACTAAGTTAGCACTTGGTAACAATGATTATAAAGTTGAGATGACACCTGATGCTGATTACCAGCCATCAGAATTTGAGAAGTTATCTTCATATGATAAAGTAACATTTACACATACAGTATCATATGAGAAGTTTGATACAGATGATATCTATGTAACACCTGATGCATCTGCAACAGGTAAGGGTACTAAGGATAGTCCTGTAAGTATCTATACAGCAGTTAATTATGCACAGCCTGGACAGAATATTATTCTTGCAGGTGGTACATATAACTTAAAGTCAACATTAACAATCCAGCCGGGTGTTAATGGTACAGAAGACAAGAATATTACAATGAAGGCAGAGGATTCTTCTAACAGACCTGTTCTTGATTTTGGAAAGAACTGTGAAGGTCTTGTATTAGCAGGAAGCTACTGGACATGTAAGGATTTTGATGTTACTAATTCAGCTAATGGTAAGGATGGTATAAGACTTAGCGGAAGTTATTGTACAATGGATAATCTCCAGATGTATAAGAATGGTAACACAGGTCTTCAGATAAGCAGATATATGTCTACAGATACTAAGGAAGACTGGCCATCATATAACCATGTATTAAATTGTACATCACATAACAATGCAGATGCAGGTTATGAGGATGCTGATGGTTTTGCAGCAAAGCTTACAATTGGTGATGGCAATGTATTTGAGGGTTGTATAGCTCATAATAATGCCGATGACGGATGGGATTTATTTGCTAAGGCAGAGACAGGACCTATTGGTTCAGTTACAATTAAGAATTGTGTAGCATATGCTAACGGATATCTTGAAGATGGAACAGATGCCGGTAACGGTAATGGTTTCAAGATGGGTGGTTCAAGTATTACAGGATATCATAAGCTTATTAATTCAGTAGCATTTGATAATAAGTCAAAGGGTATCGACAGTAACAGTTGTCCTGATATTCAGGTATCAAGCAATACAACATTTAACAATGAGGGTTCTAATATAGCATTATATACTAATGATGCAGCTAATACAGACTTTAGTGCATCAGGTATTCTTTCTTACAGAACACAGCATACAGATGTTAATGAGACATTTAAGCTTAAGGGAACACAGGATACTTCAAAGGTATATCAGGCTAATGATTATTATTGGAACTATGATGGAGAGACAGCTCACAAGAGTAATGATATAATTAATGATACATTCTTTAAGTCAGTAGATACAAAGATGGATTATACAACACATGTTTATTCATCAGAACCAGTTACAAGAAATGAGGATAATTCTATTAACATGAACGGATTACTTGTTCTTACAGATGAAGCAAAGACAGCTCTTGGAGATGGTGTCGGTGGAGATGTGAATAAGGAGGTTGTTGAACCGGTTAAGCCGGAAGCATTAAAGACTATCTGGAAGACTCAGGAAGTCGGCAGCCATACAACAGAAGGCTCATATGCTTATGATGATAAGACAGGTACAGTAACTGTAACAGGTGCAGGTTCTAAGTTTGATAAAGATAATGGTAATGATGATCTTTATTATGCATACTTCCAGTCAAAGGGAGAAGTTACAGTATCAGCTAAGATGAAGGTTACAGGTAAAGGTCAGGCCGGTATCTTAGTTAAGAATTCAGCAGATGAAGCTAATAGTGCGGCAGCTTCTGTATATGCTGATTTAAGTAAGTCACAGGTAAGATATGGATATCACGGAACAGAAGCAGGTGGTGGCGCAAGCAATCTTAATGCTAACGTTACAACAGCTTCAGAAGATATCTATGTTAAACTTGTTGTATCTAATGGTACAGCTACATTCTATGTTGCAACTAAAGCAGATTTCAGTGATGCAGTAGAAAAAGCACAGAGTATTAATGACCTTGATGCTAAGACAGTTGGTTTCTTTGCTACAGAAGGTGCAACAGCAGAATTTTCAGATATTAAGGTAACATCTAAGTATGATGTTGATGGGGTAACTAATAATAAGGTTATCTTTGATTCAGTTACAGGTGAGCTTATACCTGAATTTACAAGCAGTAAAGAATATTCAGGAAGTTATGACGAAGGTAACAGCTTTAATACATCAGTTGATGGTAATGTACTTACTGTTGAACATAAGAGAAGTGCTACAGTTAAGGGTAATATCAGAGATGATAAAGGTGTCGATTACTGGTTATTCCCAGCTACATCAGAGGATAGAACAATAACAGCCGATATTACAATTAAGTCACTTGATACAGGAACAGATAAGCAGGGTATTGCAATAGGTCAGTTCAATGCCAAGACAGGTTCTGCAATGAAGTGTGATATAATGCATTTCCAGAAGAATAAGGTAGCACAGCATACATATTCAACAACAGCAGGAACAGGTAATGGTGGAGATCCTAAGACAAGTATTGCAACAGACGTAACATATACTATCTCTTATGCTAAGAAGGGTAGTGAAGTATATGTAACATTAAAGGATGCTACAGGAGCTACATTAATAGACAATCAGGTAATTGATCTTGTAAACGATTATGAAGACCTCTTAGCCGGCAAGGAAGTAAGATACGGATTTGCATTTACAGGTGTTGTAGCAGATATTTCTAATGTATACATTAAGGATACAGAAGGAACAATTCTTTATGATATGAATGACTACTATGTTGCTGTTGGTGTTGCACCAGAGATTGCTAATGCTAAGGCGGTTGTAGCAGAGGACAGAAAGAGCATTGACCTTAGCTGGGATATAACTAAGGAAGGTTCAGGTAATGTTAAGTATTCAGTATATGTAAAGAAAGATGATGGTGAATATACTAAGGTTGGAGATTCTAAAGTGAACTCATTTAAGTTCGCAGGAATGACAGGTGATGGTTCATATACATTTAAGATTGTACCAGCCGGTGGAGATTCACAGGGAACAGCTATTGAAACAGCAGCTGTAACATATCAGACACCGCTTACAAGCGTAACATTAGATGCTAAGGCATCTTCTAAGGATGTAGTGCTTACATGGAATGCATCAGAAGGAGCAGAAAGCTATGATGTATACAGAAAGCTTGGTTCTGATGGAACATATGCAGTTGTTAAGAATACTACAGAATTAACTTATACAGATACAGATGTAACAGCAGAAGAACCATATTACTATTATGTAATAGCTAAGAACAGCAAGAATGTAAGTAATCCATCTGACACAATGCAGGTACTTACATCTGACGGACATAAGGGTCAGTATGTATACGAAAAAGATGCTACTGTAGTAACAGTAACAGACAAGTCTAATGATACAATATTTGCAGATAATGCATCTATGAAGCTTAATACTAATGAAGATGTAACAGTTAAGGTTAATATTAATGGAATATTAACAGATACAAAAGAAGTTAAAGCTGATACAGAAACAGCTTTTGAATTTAAGAACTTAAAGCAGGGTAGAAATACAGTAGAACTTCTCTTTACAGATAAAGATGGCAACACAACAAGAAAAGTATATAACTTTGTAAGCAATCCTAAGATTGATATGGTTGTAGATGCTTCATTTGATGGTGAGAATGGTACAGTAAAGGATGGATACCCAACATATAAGACAGTTCAGAGTGCAGTAGAGACAGTTGCAGCTGATAATACAGCATCAAAGGTAATCTTTGTAAAGAACGGAACTTATAATGAGAGAGTTACAGTAACATCACCTTTCGTAAGTATCTTAGGTGAAGATGCTGTTAAGACTAACATTGGTTACGCAGTATGTGTAGCTAATGGCAATGCAACAAGCATGTGGGATAGAAATGCGATGTATGTAGATACAGCAGCAACAGGTTTCACAGCAGAGAATATTACTATTGAAAATACTTATAATTATACAAATGGCAATGACCAGCAGGCAGATGCACTTTGTATCGTGGCTGACGAGACACTTTGTGTAAATGTAAGAATAGTAGGATATCAGGATTCACTCCTTACAGATACAAGAGTTAAGGGTGCTGATGGAAACTATCTTGTAACAAGACAGTACTTTGACAAGTGTTATATTACAGGTAATGTAGACTTTATCTATGGTGCAGGTACATCAGTATTTAATGATTGTGATATCGTTGCAAGATATACACAGTATAAGGCTGATGGTGTATATACAGCAGGTAGAACATATGCAGCGACAAAGTATGGTTATACATTCATTAACTGCAGCTTTACAGCAGAAGATGGTGTGGCTGATGGAGCTTATAGAATGGCTCGTCCATGGGGCAAAGATGATTCAACAGTATTCATCAATTGTTACCTCGGCAGAGCAATTAATCCTAATGGAGCATATGGTGATATGAGCGGTAACAGCTTTAAGAATGCAAGATTTGCAGAATATGGTTCATATGGTCCTGGATATGTTGTAAATAATGACAGACCTCTTCTTTCAAGCAAGCAGGCAGCAGAATATACAACAGCTAATATCATGGGTGACTATGATGTTGAGAAGGTTATGAACAGCCTTTATAAGAGTGAAGTTGCTAAGGAAGACTTAACAGTTAAAGCAACAGCAGATAAGACAGATGTTACTGTAGGTGATAAAGTTACATTTAAAGCAGAAGCTAATGGCGGAAGCGAAGGATATACATACAGATTGCTTATAAAGAATGGCAGTGACTGGAAAGCTTTGACAGATTATATGAAGGATGCCGTATATGTATGGACTGCTACAGGAATTGGAAGTAATGAATATGCTATAGAAGTCAAGGACAGCGATGGCAATATTGCAAGAAGTGAAGCTATAAGCATAACAGTAAAGGCTAAGCAGGAAGAGACAACAAAACCAACAGAGACAACAAAACCAACAGAGACGACAAAGCCGACAGAGACGACAAAACCAACAGAGACAACAAAGCCCACAGAAACAACAAAGCCGACAGAGACAACAAAACCAACAGAGACAACAAAACCAACAGAAACAACAAAGCCAACAGAAACAACAAAGCCGACAGAAACAACAAAGCCGACAGAGACAACAAAGCCGACAGAAACAACAAAACCAACAGAGGCAACGAAGCCTTCTGATGAGAATACAATGGTTGTTGATGGTAATAAGAATGTTATTTCTGATGCAAAACTTTCAGATGAAGCAGTTATTGTTGATACAGACGGTAATAGAATTGTTGGTCAGGATATTAAATGTGTTGTAAGAGATGCATCTGATAAAGAAGTAAATGATATGAATAAATCGTTTGCAGATAATAATGTTGTTATTAATGAAAATAGCAGTATCGAATATTATGACATAAAACTTATGAATAATAATGTTGTTGTAAAACTGGAAAGTGGTAAGGTTACTATTACTTTCAGTAAAAAAGCAGATGTTGATTATAATAAAGTAGATGTATATGTATATCATTTAAAGGATGATGGAACACTGGAAATATTAAATCCTATAGTTACTGATAAGGGCATCGTTATTGAAGCAGAAAGCTTTAGCCCATATGCTGTTGTTACTGTACCGAAAGTAACATCAGATAATAATCAGAATGGAAATAATAATTCAGATTCAAATAATAATGCAACAGAGAGCAATGCAGGAAATAATGCAAATGCGGGAGCAAATGAAAATGTAAACGCAAATACTAATACAGACACAAATGCTAATACAGATGCGGGAACTGAGACAGTACAGAGTGGTGATTCAAATAATTCAATGATGTATTACATAATAGCTATTATGGCTGTTATTGCAGCAGGTGCAGTTATTATTAGTAGTAAAAAGAAAAAACAAATTAAATAAAATATCTGTTATTTTAAGTAAAGATATATAAGCGGCAGCCGTTCACACAATTGTTGTGGACGGTTGTTGTTTTTTATAAAATATAGCTGTGCAATCGTATATGATAGCAATATTGCTATAGTGTGAAAATAATGCTGATGCGATTATTTTCTAAAGTTCATAAATGAACTGGCTATTTGTGCCGCAGGCATCACAAAGCAGTCCTTATCGCAGAGCCAAATCTGACATTTGGCTTGAGATTTCTCCGGCATTTTTAATACCTGTGGAATGGGGATTAGTATAAGGGCTGTATTATAAATAATTTATTGTGTGAAAAATTATATAAGTATGATAATATATAGCATAGCTGTTTTATAGTGCATATATAGAATTCTTTGTATTACGGATATTATAAGGAGTTTACAGATTGTTTTGTGCAGCAGGTATCACATAACAGTCTTAATATGCGGTCAGAACCAGTAAGTATTATGGTTATTTAATATAAAATGCCTGCGGAATGGAGATTAGTATGTATATAATAGCAGGACTGGGTAATCCGGGAACGGAATATATGGGAACAAGACATAATGCAGGATTTTCTGTAATAGATGAATTGGCAGATAAATATAATATAAGTGTGGATATGGCAAAGCATAAGGGTCTTATAGGCAAGGGTGCTATTGAGGGAAATAAGGTTATCCTTGTAAAGCCTATGACATATATGAATAATTCGGGTGAATGCATAAGAGAGGTAATGGATTATTATAAAGCTGATATAGATGACCTTATAGTAGTATTTGATGATATAAGCCTTATACCTGGGAAGCTTCGCATTAGGGCAAAGGGAAGTGCAGGCGGACATAATGGTATTAAGAGTATCATTGCACATCTTGGAAGTGATAAGTTTAAGCGTGTCAAGTTCGGAGTAGGAGATAAGCCTAAGGGCTGGGATCTTGCAGACTGGGTACTTGGAAAATTTCCGCAGGAACTATATGCGGATTTAAGAGCCGGTAATGAGAGGGCATGTGAGGCTATAGAATGTATAATGTCAGAGGGTGTTACAAATGCAATGAATAAGTATAATGGCTAGCCCGGCTATTTGTTTCTGAGCAGAACAAATAGCCTTTGATGGCAGAAGAAAAATCGCCTGCGCGAATTTTTCTTCGCCTCTTCGCAACAAAGTTGCTCAGAAATGGGGATTAGTATGAACAATATAAAAAGAGAGGAGGCATAACAGATGAAAACATTTTATGACCCCATACTTTCCATGGCAGGCATGGAGCAGATTAATAAAATCCTTAAAGAAAACACCGGACATATTATGGTAAGTGGGTGTATTGATACGCAGAAAGTGCATTTTGTACATGCAATAGCTGGGAATTACAGATATAAAGTAATAATCACAAGTGATGAGAGTAAGGCAAGGCAGATTCAGGAAGATTGTTTGTTTTTTAACAGAAATAGTATGTATTATCCGGCAAAGGATTTTATATTTTATAGTGCAGATATTCATGGTAATCAGATTGTTGGGGAACGTCTAAGATGCATTGACAGGATGATTAATACAAAAAGTGAAGATATGCTTACCATAGTTACGACTATAGATGGCTGTGCAGATATGCTTATGTCATATGATAAGTATATAAGATATACGATAGAATTTAAACAGGATGATATTCTAGATGTTGAAAAGCTTGCAAAAGCACTTGTAAATATAGGTTATGAAAGATGTGGAATGATAGAGACACCGGGACAGTTTGCAATAAGAGGCGGAATTATTGATATATTTTCACATACGGACGAGGTTCCTGTAAGAATTGAATTGTGGGATGACGAGATAGATTCAATCCGTACATTTGATGTGTCCAGCCAGCGTTCTATAGAAAAGATAAAAAGCTACAGGGTATTTCCTGCAACTGAATGTATATTTTCGGAAGAAGAGATTGAAGCAGGAATGGAGAGGATAAGAAAAGAAAGTGAAGAACAGTTAAAGGCATTTGGCGTGGATAAAAGAAAAAAAGACCAGAAGATGCTTGATGCTATTAATCGCGTAAGAAAAAATATTTCCGACCTTGAAAGGATAAAAGATTATAGTAAATTCTTTGGAATGTTTGAAAGTGAACCATCGAATTTTCTGGAATATTTTCCGGTTAGTGACACACTGTTTGTGTTAGATGAGCCTAACAGGCTCAGGGAGAGAATGGAGCTGGTTGAATATGAATATGAAGACAGTATGAAGAATCGTCTTGAGGGTGGATATGTACTTCCTGGACAGACTCATATGCTTAATGGAATTGACAGCATATATGCTTTATTATCACAAAGAAGAGTCGTGCTTTTATCTGCACTCGATTATAAACCGGCAGGATTTACTGAAGCTGACAGAATGAGGATAGATGCAAGAAGTATAAGTTCTTATAATAATAGTTTTGAATATCTTACAGATGATATAAAAAAATATAAAAGAAACCGTTATAAGATAGTGCTTGTATGTAATTCGAGAACGAGAGCCTTAAGAATAGCTGAGGATTTAAAAGATCAGGATATAGATGCATTTTTTAGTGAGGATTATGACAAGGAGATAATTCCGGGAACCGTAATGGTAACTTATGGAAGCCTGCATAATGGTTTTGAATATCCGCTGCTGGGGTTTGTAGTTATTACGGAAAATGATATATTTACCGGCAAAAAGAAGAAAAAGTTAAAAAAGAAAAAGTATGAAGGCAAGGCAATCGCCCAGTTTAACGAGCTTAATATGGGGGATTATGTCGTACATGAAAATTATGGTGTCGGTATATATCGTGGAATTGAAAAGATTCAGGTAGATGGAAGCGAAAAGGATTATATAAAAATTGAATATGGTGATGGAAGTGACCTTTATATTCTTGTTACACAGCTTGACAGATTACAAAAATATGCTGCCTCAGATACGGAAAAGAAGCCGAAGCTTAACAAATTAGGCACGCAGGACTGGAATAAGACAAAATCTAAGGTTCATGGAGCTGTTGAAGAGGTTGCAAAAGATCTGGTAGCCTTATATGCAGCAAGACAGAATGAAAAAGGATATCAGTTTGGTGCAGATACCGTATGGCAGCAGGAGTTTGAAGAGATGTTCCCTTATGAAGAGACACAGGATCAGCTTACAGCCATAGAAGATACCAAAAGGGATATGGAAAGTACAAGAATAATGGACAGGCTTATATGTGGTGACGTAGGCTATGGAAAGACAGAGATAGCTATAAGGGCGGCATTTAAGGCTGTACAGGAGGGAAAGCAGGTGGCATATCTTGTGCCGACAACAATTCTTGCCCAGCAGATATATAATACGTTTGAACAGAGAATGAAAAACTTTCCTGTCACTGTAGCACAGCTTTCAAGCTTTAGAACGTCTAAGGAGATAAAGGAAGACCTTAAGGAGTTAAAGAAAGGCTTTGTGGATATTGTGATTGGAACTCACAGATTATTATCTAAGGATGTTGAATTTAAGGATTTGGGACTTCTTATTATAGATGAGGAGCAAAGATTTGGCGTAACGCATAAGGAAAAGATTAAAAAACTTAAAAATAACATAGACGTATTGACCTTAAGTGCTACACCGATACCGAGGACCCTTCACATGAGCCTGGTTGGAATAAGAGATATGAGCGTGCTTGAAGAGCCTCCGGTTGACAGACTTCCTATACAGACATTTGTTACAGAACATAATGATGAGATGATACGGGAAGCCATTAACAGGGAGCTTGCAAGAAATGGCCAGGTGTATTATGTATACAACCGTGTAAGAAGTATTGATGAGGTCGCAGCACATTTACAGGAGCTTGTACCGGATGCAAATGTAGCTTATGCACATGGTCAGATGGATAAGCGTATGCTTGAAAAGATTATGTATGAATTTATAAATGGAGAGATAGATGTGCTTGTATCAACAACTATTATTGAGACTGGTGTTGATATATCAAATGTTAATACAATGATTATAGAGGATGCCGACAAATTCGGATTGTCGCAGTTATATCAGCTTCGTGGACGTGTTGGAAGAAGTAACAGAACATCTTATGCATTTCTTTTATACAGGCGTGACAGAATGATAACAGAAGTTGCAGAGAAAAGATTAAGTGCCATAAGGGAATTTTCAGACCTCGGCTCAGGCTTTAAGATTGCCATGAAAGACCTTGAGATAAGAGGTGCGGGAAATGTGCTTGGAAGGTCACAGCATGGTCATATGGCAGCAGTTGGATATGATTTATATTGTAAAATGCTTAATCAGGCTGTAAATGAATTAAAAGGCATAAAAAACGAATATTCTTTTGAAACGAGTGTAGACCTTACAGTAGATGCATTTATACCATCGACATATATAAAAAGCGAATATCAGAAGCTGGATGTATATAAGCGTATTGCAGCAATTGAAAATGATGACGAACTTGCAGATATGGAGGATGAGCTTACGGACCGCTATGGTTCTCTTCCAGAGTGTGCTGCTAATCTTTTAAAGATAGCACTTATAAAAACAATTGCACACAAAATAGGAATTATAGAGATAAAGGGAGGTATAGATACATCCTCACAGCCATCAGTATGGAGAACTACAATAAGCATATCACCAAAGGCAGAAATAGATGCTGATAAAATAGATGAATTTGTGCAGCAGTACAGGGGTGCATTGATATTTAAAATAGATAGAGAACCTATGTTTATCTGGCGTGTGACAAGAAAAAAATACGGGAATGCACCGGAATATCTAAAAGGTTTAAGACAGCTTATTGATGATATGTATAACAAACTTGTGACAGATGATAAAGCAGCAGATAATAAATAAGAAATAAAATCGTGAGTATTCCCTTGATTTTTTCTATTAGTGTGCTATAATACTTTAAAGTTTAACGCTTTAAAGTGAAGAATAAATGGAGGATGGATAAAGATGCAAAAGAAAGGTGAATTAGTATCATACAGACCTGATATTAAGGTGGTAGACTGTACATTAAGAGACGGTGGTATTGTAAACGATTTTAAATTTGATGATGAATTTGTAAAAGACCTGTATAAGGCTAACATAGCAGCAGGTGTTGATTATATGGAATTTGGTTATAAGGCATCTAAAGAGATATTTAATGTTGAGGACTTTGGCAAGTGGAAGTTCTGCGATGAAGAGAGTATCAGAGAAATAGTGGGTGATAATGATACAGATTTAAAGATTGCTGTTATGGCAGATGTAGGAAGAACAGATTATAAGAAGGATATAATACCTAAAAAAGACAGTGTTATAGATATGATTCGTGTTGCAACATATGTCAATACAATACCGGCAGCAATAGAGATGATTAATTATTGTGCTGATTTAGGTTATGAGGTTACAATCAATATTATGGCTGTATCAACAGCAAGTGAAAAAGATCTTGACCTTGCACTTGATATGTTAGGTCAGAGTAAGGCAAGTGTAATCTATCTTGTAGACAGTTATGGTTCATTATATCCTGAGCAGATAAGAGAATTTGCAAAGAAGTACTTAAAAGTGGCAGAAAAATATGGAAAGAGCATAGGTATACATGCTCATAATAACCAGCAGCTTGCATTTGCCAATACAATTGAAAGCTGTATAATGGGAGTAAGTTATCTTGATGCAACCATGAGCGGTATGGGAAGAGGAGCAGGTAACTGTTATATGGAGCTTCTCATGGGCTTTTTAAGAAATCCAAAGTATAGCATTAATCCTGTATTAAAGTTTGTTGAAAAACATATGCTTCCTTTGAAAGCGTCAGATATAGTATGGGGCTGTGATGTGCAGTATATGCTTACAGGACAGCAGAACCAGCATCCTCGTTCAGCTATGGCATTTACAGCGGATAAAAGGACTGATTATTTTAACTTCTATCAGACACTTCTTGACAGGGAGTAATCGCAGCAGTGTAACTATATATTGTAAAATACCTGACCAATCTGCTGTCTGAAGTGTACAGAATAATTGCAGCAGTATAATTATATAGCTGTGTGTCGGATGGTGTATTGTCAGAGGGCACACAGCTATTGTTTTAGCAGAATAAATAACTGCTTATAAAACAATTTATAATTATAAAAAATAAATAAATAACGATATTGACTTTAATATATCATAGCGGTAAAATACAACTTAAGCATGGAATGTTTACATTCCGGTGTATACAAAGAATTGACCTGAAAGACGGACAATATCTGTACAAGTGCTACGGTTCGTGGCTATGTGGGTAAATGTGGCTTGGAACGGTAACATTTATAATAATGACGGAAGGAAGTAGTGTGAAATGGAAAAGAAAAATCTTGACTGGGCTAATCTTGGATTCGGTTATATCAAGACTGATAAAAGATTTGTAGCAAATTATAAAGATGGAGCATGGGATGATGGTGTTATCACAGAAGATGATAAGGTAGTTATCAGCGAATGTGCAGGTGTATTACAGTATGCACAGACATGCTTTGAAGGAATGAAAGCATATACAACAGAAGATGGAAGAATTGTAATTTTCCGTCCTGACCTTAATGCACAGAGAATGGAAGATTCAGCAAGAAGACTTGAGATGCCGGTATTTCCTAAGGAAAGATTCATACAGGCAGTTAATGATGTAGTTAAGGCTAATGAAGCATGGGTGCCTCCTTTTGGTTCAGGTGCTACACTTTATATCCGTCCATATATGTTTGGAAGCAATCCTGTAATAGGTGTTAAGCCTGCTGATGAATATCAGTTCAGAATACTTGTTACACCTGTTGGTCCTTATTTTAAGGGCGGTGCTAAGCCAATTACAATTAAGGTATCAGATTTCGATAGAGCAGCTCCTCATGGTACAGGACATATCAAAGCCGGTCTTAACTATGCGATGAGCCTGCATGCTATTGTAACAGCACATGAAGAAGGTTTTGCTGAGAATATGTATCTTGATGCAGCAACAAGAACTAAGGTAGAAGAGACAGGTGGAGCTAACTTTATCTTCATCACTAAGGATGGTAAGCTTGTAACACCTAAGTCAGACAGTATATTACCTTCAATCACACGTCGTTCAATCATGTATGTTGCTGAGAAGTATCTTGGAATGGAAGTTGAACACAGAGAAGTATACTTTGATGAAGTTAAGGATTTTGCTGAATGTGGTCTTTGTGGTACAGCAGCGGTTATCTCACCTGTTGGTAAGATTGTTAATCACGGTGAGGAGATTAACTTCCCAAGTGGTATGGATGAGATGGGACCTACAATCAAGAAGATTTATGATACATTAACAGGAATCCAGCAGTGCAAGATTGAAGCACCTGAAGGATGGATTCACGAAGTTAAGTAACAATGTATTATATTTATAATTAAAATACATAAAGGGGTTGTTACAATACATGGTATTGGATACTGTATATTATTGGTGATATACAGTATCAGGTATTTTGAAATGTAACAGCTCCTTTTATATTTTACGCTAAAATCATCTTATGACGGATATTTTTACAGAATATTAAAATATTAAAGAACAGGAACAAAAAATTATGTTATTTAGTAATAAGGATTTAAGAAAGCTTATAATTCCACTTATGTTTGAGCAGCTATTGGCTGTAAGCGTAGGTATGGTTGATACACTTATGGTATCACAGGCAGGAGAAGCTGCCATATCAGGTGTTGCACTTGTTGATAATATTAACAGGCTTATAATACAGGTAATGGCGGCACTTGCTACAGGTGGTGCGGTTGTATGCAGCCAGTATATAGGTAAGAAAGAGCAGGAAAAAGCGCAAAAATCAGGAGCACAGCTTGAAACGGTGCTTATTATATTTGCAGTGGCAATGATGATTATATCACTTACCTGCACAAGACCTCTGCTTGGTGCGATATTCGGGCATGTTGAAGAGAGTGTTATGGAAAGTGCGATACTGTATTTTATGGTTACATCGGTATCATTTCCATTTTTAGGTTTATACAATGCAGGAGCTGCAATATTTAGAAGCACCGGTAACAGTGCAATAAGCATGAAGATAAGTATTCTTATGAATATTATCAATGTTACCGGTAATGCAATATTTGTATTTGTATGCAAATGGACTGTATTTGGCGTGGCGTTTGCAACACTTTTAAGCCGTATTGCAGCCGGCTTTGCAATGACGGCGCTTGTGTGTGGAAAGACTAATCCTATAAGAATAAAGAGAATGTCAGAATTTAAGCCGGACGGTGGAATTATAAGGAAAATACTTACAATCGGTATTCCAAGCGGTATTGAAAATGGTATGTTCCAGATTGGTAAATTATCTGTTACAAGTATGGTATCAACGTTTGGAACAGCGTCAATAGCAGCTAATTCAGTAGGATATACAATTATTGATTTTGCAAACATTCCCGGCTCTGCGATGGGACTTGCCCTCATTACCATAGTAGGACAATGTATAGGAGCAGGAGATAAACAACAGGCAGTATCATATACTAAGAAGATTATAAAGCTTGCCTATATCGGGGACTGGATATGTAATATAGTATTATTTACATTTGCCGGAGCTATATCCGGTATATTTAACCTGTCAGCAGAAGCTCATTCGATTGCCATACTTATACTAAGATGTTTTAGTGTCACATCACTGTTTATCTGGCCATTGTCATTTACATTATCAAATGCATTAAGAGCTTCAGGAGATGTGACATTTACAATGCTTGTAAGTATATTTTCAATGTGGATATTCAGAGTTGGAAGCAGCTATTTCTTTGGAATAGTTATGGGACTTGGAGTGCTTGGTGTATGGATTGGAATGTTCGTAGACTGGGCGGCAAGGTCAGTTATGTTCGTGTGTAGATTTAAGAGTGGCAGATGGCTTAAAAAATCATTGGCATAATAAGTTATGTTGCCGGACTTATGCTTCTGACAGCGTAGTAAGTTATGTTTCATCTGACGGTGTAATAAGTTATGTTTCAGGTTGACATATACATTTTATGGTAATATACTATGATATACAGTTTTTAAAACTATATATCACGGCTGTTTATATAGTGGATATCGCAAAGATTTCTACATGTTACAATCTTAAGGATAATATAAAATATTTACAATATTACAGATACATTTATTATTGTGTCTGTGGAATGGAGAATAAGAATATGTCAGATATTAACGAGAGAATATGTATAGCAGGTGCCGGTCCTGCCGGACTTACAGCGGCTATGTATCTTGAGAAAAAAGGTTATAAGAATATTACTGTTTATGAGAAGTCAGACAGAGTCGGTGGTAAGTGCTACTCTCCTGAATATAAGGGTAAGAGATATGAGATGGGTGCCATGATGGGCTGCCCTACATATTATACCATAAAAGAGGTCATGGATTATATAGGAATGGGTCATCCTGCGGGACCTGCACTTGACAGGGAATTCAGGGATGAAAAGACAGGAGAGGTATTTAATCCTGTAGGAAAGCTTGAGAGCTTAAGTGTATTAAAACAGACTAAGAAGTTCTATAAGCTGCTTGATAAGAAGTATCCTGGGGCAGCAAAGAATGGACATAAGGGAACAAGCACAGAACTTGGAGAAGACTTTGCATCACTTTGTGACAGATTTAAGACACCTAAGATTAAGAAGCTTATAATTAATCCATATACATCTTTTGGATATGGATATATGGATGAGGTTCCGGCAGCATATGTTGTCAAGTATCTTGATAAAGATACTCTTACGAAGTTCGTAACAAAGGATGATTTATGGTGTTGGAAAAATGGAACACAGCATATATGGGAGCTTCTTTCTGAAAAGCTTAACAGTAATATTAAACTTAATTCTGAGATTAAACAGGTTGTAAGAGCTGATGGAACTGTAAAGGTTACAACAGCAGACGGTACAGAAGAATATGATAAGATTATTGTTACAGCACCTCTTGAATTTATGCCTGAGTATTTTGATGCAACAGATAAGGAAAAAGAGTATTTTTCTAAGATAATATCTAATGATTATAAGGTGTTTGTATTTACGGTAAAGAAATATCCTAAGATTAGCGCTTATCTTCAGGGTAATATGTGCAGGGAAAGAGCCGGACATATGATGGTATATTATCACAGATGGCCGGGCGAAGAAGATCAGGTGATTACAGCATATGTATTAGGAGACCCAGAGCGTGGAATAACTGTTGATGACTGTAGAAAGCATGTATATGAAGATATGAAGATGTGCGGTTATGAGGTTGATAAGATGGTCAATGAACAGTCCTGGTATTATCTGCCACATCTTAAGCCGGAGGATTATAAGAGCGGCTGGTATGATGAGGTTGAAAGCTGGCAGGGAAAGAATAATACATATTATGCCGGAGAAGTAATGAGCTTTGGCGATATGGAAGAGACCGCAGAGTATTCTAAGAATCTTATAGAGAGATTTTTCTAAATTATACTGTATATATTGCTGGTGTAGTTACTATATTAATGACATTAGGTTAAACAATGCAGGATGTATTTTCAGTCCGCACATAATTGTATTTAGAATATAAACAGGTAGAGATTATAGGATATAATTAATTTATAATGGTAGATTATATCAATAAAAAATAAGAATATTTAATATTTGAAATTATTTTAGGGTAAATGATAATATAACTTAATTATTAAATGTATAAGGATTTATTTTTTTTGGTTATTTGCCTGATAGATTTATTTTTTTAAGATGAATATGCGGGATAATGTTATATTATGTCAGTATTTAAGCATGTTTTACAGGCTTTTAAGATATTTTTCATGTGGAAATTATGAACAAATTGTGATATAATTATTAGCTAGAAATTACTTAATTGGATAATTTTCTGACGGCATAATAATTTATGCCGATGTTATTTTAAGCAGAAAAGAGGAGTTGTTTTTATGTCAGAATTTGGAACTAATGAGCGTCTGCTCCGTTCGGATGTTACTATGGAAGAATGCAGAAAGATTGAAAAGGTACTGCGTAAAAATAATATATCATATTTTGAAAAGTGGAAATATCATAAAGGATTATTGAAGTTTTTAGATAATAGTAAGAATTCAAAGTGTGATATCTTCATACATAAGGATTCACTTGAGAAGGCTAAGAAAGCACTTGGGATTGAGTAGTAGAATTGAAAAGTACAGGTTACAGCCTGAATATATTAAGGATAAGCCGGCGGGACTTTTGCATTAAGTTTTTATGGGATATAGAGTAGATACTTCTGTATCTGTTATTAAAGACGTTAGTGCAAGAGTCCTGTTTTATTATTTAAGGAGCTTTAATAAAAGTATTAATTTAAAATAAGCTATAATTAAATGGCATATGCTGACGGTATTTTAATATATAAAAGGAGAATATCTTATATATGTAATGTATAATATATAGCTGGCAATTTAATATGAAAATCCGGAAAGTATATGATATATGTAACGGGTATATTAGGACAACATAATAAAATCTGGAATGTATCTTATATATGTGTGATTATATATACAGACAGTTCTTGTTGTGTGGTTAATAATTGTGACAATTGTCTGTTTTTATATAGTAGAAGCAGATAATAGGCGTATATAATTAAAAATAACAAAAAATGAATAAAAATATTTAAAAATGCTTGACAAAATAGATGCTGTAGTGTAGTATATAAATCAAGAAAGACATCGTGATAAGTTACAGAAAAGAAAATAATAGATAGAAGAGGTGGCGAGAGCTTCACTGATTTTATTGATAGTGAATAATCAATTAAGTGATAATTTATTATAAGTTTTCTTGAAGTAATAAGATATTAATTTAGGAATAATGGCGAGAGCTTCATTTGACTGTGAATTATATCAATTAATGTAAGAGGCAGATATTTAAGAAAAGTGGCGAGAGCTTCACTGGACTTAGAGAATATATATGAATCGGAGATAATGGCGAGAGCTTCATTAGATTTAGAGAATTATAGTTTTGCTGACAATAACATGATAAGACAGGAACAATGGTGAGAACTTCATTGAACCGTAGTTTAATCAGGTAATTGAATCTAGAAGAAAGGAATGGCGGCGAGAGCTTCACCAGACTAATCAGATAAGTACATTAATAATAAAGATGTCAGGAACTCGTAAATAGATTTTAGGAACGGTAATTGTGAAAGGATTACCGTTCCTTTTTTGTTCTGTAATCATACTCTATATGAGAAATATAAGCTATGGGTCTGCGATTTTAAGATTCGCTCGCAAATGTTGCTGTGAGCTGTTGGTTATGATTATGTCTATATATGATAAAAAAAGATTGTGAAAGCTGTAACTATATAGTATACTTAAAGAGTTATTACGATAGCGTGATAAAGTAATAAAGGAAAGGTATGGAAAAAGATTTTGTCGAAGATATTTACCAGATTATATAATAAGGGAAATAACATAAAAAGAATGTTAATTATCCTTTTGATGCTTTCAATGGCAGCAGGAATATTTACTGCGTGTTCATCATCAAAGAATACTGATAACAGTGGAAAGTTTACAGTTGGCTTTGATGCGGAATTTCCACCATATGGATATAAGGATGATAATGGAGAATATGTAGGCTTTGATTTGGATCTGGCGCAGGCGGTGTGTGATAAGAACGGCTGGACGCTGGTTAAGCAGCCAATTGACTGGGATTCTAAGGATATGGAGCTTAATTCCGGAACTATAGATTGTATATGGAATGGATTTACAATGACCGGAAGAGAGAAAGATTATACATGGTCATCAGCATATATAGATAATTCACAGGTTGTAATTGTAAAAAGTGATGCACAGATTAATAATTTATCAGACCTTGCGGGAAAGGTTGTGGCAGTACAATCAGATTCATCAGCTCTTGCAGCATTTACAGGAGAGGATGCCAGTGAGAGTAATATACAGCTTGCAAAAAGCTTTTCATCACTTCAGCAGGTAGGTGATTATAACAGTGCATTTATGAATCTTGAATCAGGCTCGGTAGATGCGATATGCATGGATATCGGAGTAGCAGGTTATGAGCTTAAGGCAAGGGGCAATTCATTTAGAATGTTAAGTGAGCATGTTTCATCAGAAGAGTATGGAATTGGTTTTAAGAAGGGCAATACTAAGCTAAGAGATCAGGTTCAGGAGACATTAAATGAGATGCTTGCCGATGGTACATTCATGGACATAGCTAAAAAATGGAATGTAGATGAAAGCGTATGTCTTGGTCAGGAAGGCAAAGACAGTGTTATGAAAGCAGAAGGTGCTTCAGATGGAAGCGGAAGCCAGAATGGTTTTACTGATATATTAGGACAGCTTTCAACAGGTATGATATCTACACTTGGCATATTTGTACTCACTCTTATATTTTCACTTCCATTAGGTCTTTTACTTACATTTATAAGAATGTCTAAGTTAAAGGTGCTTCAGTGGATTGCAAAGATATACATATCAATAATGCGTGGTACACCACTGATGTTACAGCTTCTTGTTGTATTTTTTGGACCATATTATCTGTTTGGGGTATCTCTTTCATATTCGTACAGATTCTATGCTGTAATTATCGGATTTTCACTTAATTATGCTGCATATTTTGCAGAAATATATCGTGCAGGTATTGAAGGAGTGCCAAAAGGACAGTATGAAGCGGCAGATGTATTGGGTTACTCAAAGGCGCAGACATTTATAAAGATTATATTCCCACAGATGGTAAAGGCAGTGCTTCCACCTGTAACTAATGAGGTTATAACACTTGTTAAGGATACATCACTGGCATTTGCGCTGGCATATACAGAGATGTTTACACTTGCAAAACAGGTAGCGGCAACGCAGGCAAGTATTATGCCATTATTTGTGGCTGGATTATTTTATTATATATTTAACTTTATTGTTGCATATATAATGGAAAGACTTGAAAAGAAAATGCAGTATTACAGATAGTCTTTGATATCAGTTGGAAGAATATTTTGATATGGCTAATTGTTTCAGCGCAAAATGATTAGCCTTTTATGGTAGAAGAAGAATTATTTTTGTAAAATTTTTTGCCATTTCGCAACAGAGCTGTAGTAGAAATGAGGATTAATATGAATAATACAAAACTATTAGAAATGAAACATGTAAAGAAAAGTTTTGGTAATACAGAAGTGCTTAAGGATATATCATTGGAGGTAGCCGAAGGAGAGGTTGTTGCAATTATTGGACCCTCTGGCTCAGGTAAATCCACACTGCTTAGATGTGCAACACTTCTTGAAACTATGGATGGAGGAACTCTTAGCTATTGCGGCAGAAGTGCAACAGTTAATAAAGAGGGTGAGACAACACAGTATGTTTCAAAGGATGAATTAAGAAGTCTTAAGAATAATTTTGGACTGGTATTTCAGAATTTTAATCTTTTTCCACATTATTCGGTTATGAAAAATGTTACTGATGCACCTGTCCATGTACAGAAAAGAGATAAAAAGGAAGTATATGAAGAAGCTGGGAGTCTGTTAGAAAAGGTTGGTCTGGCTGATAAGGCAGATAGTTATCCATGCCAGTTATCGGGGGGCCAGCAGCAGCGGGTGGCAATTGCAAGAGCACTTGCGATGAATCCTAAGATGTTGTTTTTTGACGAGCCTACGTCAGCCTTAGATCCTGAGATTACCGCAGGAATACTTAAAGTTCTTCGTGAGCTTGCAGATGAGAAGATGACTATGGTTATAGTTACACATGAGATAGACTTTGCAAGGAAGGTTGCCGACAGAGTTATATTTATGGATGGCGGTGTTATTGTTGAACAGGGCAGACCGGAAGATGTAATTGATAATCCTGATAATGAAAGAACAAAAGTTTTCTTGCAAAAGTTAGCAGATTAGGTTATAAATAATGAGGATTAACAATATGCAGACAAGAGGTCTGCCATGTATTAATTAGTCCATAATCAAAATTATAATATACCGGATTATATTTTATGATAATCAATCAGTGATATAAGGAGAATTATGTTTAGAAGAGATTTAAAAAGAATAGCGGTTATGGCATGCGTTGTATCATCTATGGCAGCGATGACAGCTTGTACAAATAAGGATAATAAAGATTCAGCTAAGGTCAATGCTGATGTGGCAGCAATACAGACAGGAGAGGTTATAAATAGCAGTCAGAATAGTACGGATAGCGGTAATACACAGACAACTGCCGCTAATGCTGTAACTACATCTGATAATAAGAATAACGGACAGACAGAAGCTTCACGGACAGCTAATGCATCGGCAGATCAGAATGTAACAAGTAAGGGATATAAGATTGAGGTTATAGATGGTGCTACATATATAGAGGGACTTCTTATTGCTAATAAGACATATGCACTTCCATCGACTTATAATCCAGGGGATCTTATAGATGAAGTAAAGACTGCATTTAATAAGATGCAACAGGATGCTAAGAAAGAAGGGCTTAATATATATATATCATCGGGTTTCAGATCGTATGATACACAGGTATCTGTATATAACAGATATGTAAGACAGGATGGACAGGCACTTGCAGATACATACTCATCAAGACCGGGACATTCAGAGCATCAGACAGGTCTTTGTTTTGACCTTAATTCAATAGATGATTCATTCGGATATACACCAGAGAGTGCCTGGGTAGATAAGCATGCACACGAATATGGATTTATTGTAAGATTTCCAAATGGAAAGGATGCTGCAACAGGATATCAGTATGAGCCATGGCATTTAAGATATGTAGGCAATGAATGGGCAGAGAAGATATATAATTCAGGACTTTCATTAGAAGAATTTTTTGGAATCACTTCACAATATGCAGATTAATATACAGAGAGGAATGGGGTATACCGGACTGAGATATATAGAAATTAATAGGTGGTTTAATAAGTGGATATAGAAGATAATATTAACAGCAGTCAATATAAGAAAGATAGTAAAAAAATATATGATAAAAAATCAGATGAAGAAAAGATAAATGGTGGTCATAACAGAAAAATAAAAAGTAATAAGAAAAATAACAAGAAAAATAACAAGAAAAATAACAAGAGCAGGCTGATAAAAAGAATTACATTAAGTATCTTTACAGCATTATTTGTAATCGTGCTTGGATTGCTCGGAGTTATATATATTCTTGAATTCGGACCATCAAATACAGCAAGGAATCTATTTGTCAATTCTGCGATGGAATCAAGCGCTGGTAAGTTTATGGCAACGATGTTTTTATCAGATGAGAAGATTGCACAGATACGAAAAGATAATTCTGTAGTTGCATCTGATGATATAACAGATACTTCTTTGATTAATATTGGCACAAATGAGACTGATACTGCCGACGGTGATGATAATGATGAGGACGGAATACAGATTATTGACATTTCCAATGATACATATAAAGGAAAGATGATGATTGTAAAGGATCCTTCACGTGTTACTGTAGGTATAAGTGGACAATATGGTGCTTCATATAGTGGAAAGACGGTAATGGATATGGCGATGAACTATGATGCCGTTGCAGCAGTTAATGGTGGCGGATTCGAGGACAATAACGGAGTTGGTAATGGTGGAACTCCTATAGGACTTGTCATATCAGATGGAGAGCTTAAGTATGGAAGTGCAGGTTCTTCTTATGAGGTTATAGGCTTTGATAATAATAATAATCTTGTTGTGGGTAAAATGACAGCTTCAGAGGCATTAAGCAGAGGTGTAAGGGATGCGTTGAGCTTTGGACCGATTCTTATAGTTAATGGGCAGGCGTCACAGGTCAATGGTTCTGGAAGTGGTCTTAATCCGAGAACAGCAATAGGACAGAGAGCAGACGGAGCTATTCTTTTGCTTGTTATAGATGGAAGGCAGGTCAACAGTCTTGGGGCATCATATGCAGATGTAATAGATGTTATGCTTGAGTACGGAGCTGTTAATGCAGCTAATCTTGATGGTGGTTCTTCATCGCTTATGTATTATAAGGGAGAGTATATTAATAGCTGTGCTTCTTTATATGGACCAAGGAATATGCCTACATCAATAATTGTAAGATAATTATGGATTAAGATATTTATTAAAAAGAGGTATATATAATGAGTAACAGAAAAAGAAACAAGACATCGCTGTTTATAAAGATATATCTGGGAGTAACAATTGCAGCTTTAGCAGTAATTGTAGTGATATGGGGCGTTTTATGGAGCTTTCTTAAGGCATATGAAGCCTCACAGCCGCAGTATAAGATTGAACAGATAGTAGATACATTAAATAATGGACAGGCGGATGAATATACAGATTATATACATTATCAGGTGAGTACATTAGAAGATGATAATACATACAAAAAATATATAACTGATAAATTAGGTACAGGCAATATTGAATATACAAGAAAGTCAGGTGAATATTCAAAAGATACACCGGTATACCAGTTAAAAGATGGAAATAATCCTGTAGGCGTTGTATATTTAAAAAAGTCAGATACAAAAGCAAAGTTTAATACGCCTATATGGGAGATTGACAGAATTGATAATGTAATAGGTCAGACAAAAGATTATACAGTTACTGTTCCAAAAGGAACAGTAATATCGGTTAATGGAATTGAACTTGATGAAACTTATATCATTGAAGATAATGCTGAATGTAAGAATCTTGGTAATGTTACAAAATATATAACAGCACCTAAGATGACTGTATATCAGCTTACAGGACTTGCAGCACAGCCTGATATAAAGGCAATTGGACCGGTATATAACAGTGAACTTAGTGTTGAATCAGAGGATAACGGACAGATTGTGTATGGGTTTGAGAGTACAGATAGTCTTAAGACAGAACAACAGGATAGAATAATAACAATAACTAAGACTTATGGTAACTATGTAACTAATGATGTGGGTTATAGCGCATTATCTCCATATATATTACCAGGCTCATATGCTACATCATATCTTAAGAATATAGCTAAGACTAATATATGGACAGCATCACATTCAGCCAATGATTTTGATGATCTGACTGTATATAATTATCAGATATATACAGATACGTGTTTTTCATGTGAAGTAAAGTTTAATCTTGTAATTCATACTTGGTCGCAGGATTTTACATATCCGACACATATAAAATATGTATTTATCAAGTCAGGCAATGCGTGGTATGTGGCTGATATATCACTTAAAAGTGATAATGGACATGATTAATAGATGTATACGTTATATAGATTTATAGAATATATAGTAGTGTATTGACATTTTATTATATCGTAAATAGTAAAAAGATGCTGCATTAAGTAGTGAATTATATAGAATATAAAATCAATTATTAAAGAATTTATTCTATATAAAACTGCTTAATGCAGCATCTTTTATAATATATAAGTCATAATTATAATGCCTGTAGATATGCTCTCATAAAGAATTATCAGAAAGTATTCTGCTTATGATTCTGCATATATTCTTCTATATATTGCATAATCTTCTTGTTATCATCAGGCATCTGGCATCCTACGATATATGAACCCTCGTTGTTAGAGCTTCTTATAATACGGCCTTCAATAACTGTGCCTTCTGTTGGAGCGAAGTTCTTAATATCAAGCTGTACGGTCTGCCCTTTACTGTCTGCAAAGAAATTATCATTTGATATAAATGCGAAGCCGTTAGCACTGATATTATCAAGATGACCATTAAATGTCCTGTCAACGCCTTTAATAGTAATAGTACATGGATTAGAAAGTGTCATACGAGGATATTTTCTCCTGTTAAGAATTGTTGGCTTAGTACTGACACTGATAGCAAAATCCTGCGAACCATGTGTTGTATCATGCTTAATAACAGCTTCATCCCAGCAGTATAATACAGTTCCAACAATGAACTGGAGCTTGCATGTGGCACTCTTTTGAATATCAGGAACATTAGAAAATCTTATAATAAGATTTTCGCCTGACAGATTTACAAGAGAACCATGATAATCCTGTTTTTCTCCATTGATATCGAGAGTGGCTGTAACACTTGTTCCAGGTACAATATCAGAGATTCCCATAAATCCGCCTATACCAAGTTCATGCATCAGGCATTCTATAATACTTTCTATGTTATTAATATTAACAGAGCTTTCATCATATTTGCTTACCATCTTTTTGCTTATGTCATCAGAGGTATCAATACATGTGGTCATTTTATCAACAATACCTGATACCTGTTCCATATTGGAAACAAGCTGTTTATTAGAAGATTCAACTTCCTTGATGGCAGTATCAATAATTTCAATATGCTGTTTTAATTCACCTGAATCATCGGTAATCTTACTCACATTGATACCTGTCTGTGTGACTTTATCAAGAGTAACCTGTATGAGCTGTAATTCCTGTTCAATAGAGGCAGTCATTTTATCGGAAATGGTCTGTAACCGTGCAAGTGCTTCCCGTATCTGACCGGATGATTCCTGGGTTTCTGTACTTAATGTACGAATCTGTTCAGCAACAACAGCAAAGCCTCTGCCGGCATCACCGGCTCTTGCGGCTTCAATAGAGGCATTTAACGCAAGAAGATTGGTCTGGCTTGAAATGCTGTCAATTGTTCCGGTCTCTTCTTTAACAGTTTCAAATTCTTTCTTAAATTCATGCAGTATATCATCGACCTCAGTTGAGATATCAGACATGGAATTAGCTGTAGTTACGAGACTTTCAAGTTCTTTAGAGCTTGTTGTTGCATGTCCAAGCGATTCTGTTGTAAGGTCAACCATATTATTAATAAGAGATACAACATTCTGAACCTGTGAATTAATATCGGTTGTCATATCCATTGAAGACATTGTGTGTGTCTGTAACTGGGAGCTGTTATCCGTAAGCATATTCATATCTGCTACAACTTCATCAGAACCGTGTTTATTTTCAGAAGCAAGTTCACGGACAACTGTAATACCCTCCATAATGGAATTACTTGCTGTCTTAACTTTTTCAACGGTAGTTACGACACGTTTTAAGTCGGCTTTAATACTTGCTGTAAGGGCACCATCAGCTTCCGTAAGATGTTTGATTGATAATACATAACATATATAACAAAGAAGAATACATGATATCTGAAGCTGGTAATTCTTCATATCAGATGCAGATGTGGCATGTAATATAAATATATGGTATACAATACTGATACCGATACTGAAGGTATTGGCAATACCATAATAAACCATAAATTTTTTATTCTTATATATAACAAAAAGGCTTGTTACAGGAAGAATGTATGTAAAAGCTATAGGAGATTCTGTAGTACATATTACAAATGTATAGAATATGCCATAACCTATAGCAATTATAAATTTATATATGTCCGTTGAACGTCCTTTAATCCGTAATGCAATGTCCCCTATAAAAAAAGGAACCCAGCATAATACAAGAAAAATAATATAATGTGATACAGGATATAATCCATTCGAAGTATCAGTGCCGTAATTAGCTGATAAAAGTATTGCAAAAGCCAGCCATATTCTACGGGCTTTTATATTGGCTTTCTCTTTGAAAGTGTTTTCGTCGTAGTTCATAGTCAGTCTCCTTTTTATGAGCAGATTATTAAATAAAAATCTGTTCAGTATTATCTTTACATTAGTATAGTTCTTTCGGAATTAGCAGCTGTATTGTTTAAAGAAAGTAATCATTGCCCGTATGGTCTTTGTACTTTCCGGTAAAAATGGCTCAAATACACTGAATGCATGTGTAAGAGATGATTTTTTAGGAAAGTTTATAAGCTTATGACAGGCATTATGTTTCTTTAATGCCATAGCAAAATCAGTGGTATAGCGTCTAAGATTATCATTACGGCTTGTTACCATAAACACGGGTGGAAGATACTCTGTAATATCAGAACATTCAGGATTGATATATGGAGCAAATGCTTCTTTTTTATAATGTCTGCCATAAAGATACTTAGGAAGAAATAAACCAATCTTATCAAAACGGTTAGTATAAAACATACCACTTATAAAGCCTATTGCATTAAGCTTAATTGAAGCAGGTTTAATACCTGCGGCATTGGCAAGCTTATTATTATGTATCATGGCAGAAGCATATGTAAGAAGACATGCGCCGCCACTATCCGCACAGGCATATATATTATCTGTATCTCCATAATCATCAGCAATACGTTGCTTTATATAGTCCATTGCCATAAATACATCGCTGAGCTGGTCGAAAAATGAACAGTCAGGTACAAGTCGGTATTCAATGCTATATACCATATATCCGGTTTGACAGAGTCTGGCACAAAAGAACCGGTTAAATTCCTTACTGCCCATTAAAAGACCGCCTCCGTGTATATTAATGATTACCGGAAGAACCTCAGATTTCCTGTCTGCCGGACGGAATATATCAAGTCGGTGAGCCGGAAGATGGTCATCTGAATAATATATATCTTTTATTTCATCTACGTTTTCTGGAAATGGAAGTTCTTTATCCCTTTGCTTTGTAGAAGCTTCGAAGTCCATTCGTTGTTTATAAAATATTTTTTTAATAGGGTCAGCCATATAATAATCTCCATTTTCTATAAAATATGAACATTATGTCTAACTTATTGTAAGCTAATTTTACTAAGTTTTCAAGCATATATGTGACTAGAGTAATATATTTTTATTGTGTTAATGTTTATTTTCATTCAGAAGTTATAAGGGATTGTTTCTATATTATTTAAAGATTAAAGACAAATCATTCCGTATTAAAGGTTGTAGATGAATAATTATAGTTTTTTTATCAATAATATTGTTTTTACCGTAATCAATATTGACAAAATTTAGTTATAATAATATATTGACAATATACCCTGTGGGGGTATATTGATAAATACTAATGCTATATCTCAGGCATTAGAAAATGTCTGAGCAATGAAGATTAGCAAGAATGAATCCTGAATTTTAAGAATGGAGAGTGTGAGTTATGGTAAAGACGATATTAAATATTGATGGAATGATGTGTGGAATGTGCGAATCTCATATGAATGACCTTATGAGAAATAAATTTAACGTAAAAAAGGTCACATCCTCAGCAAAAAAGGGTGAAACGGTCGTAATTAGCAAGGAAGAACTTGATATCAGGCAGGTGGAAAAAGAGATAGAAGGCATAGGTTATAAGCTTGTGTCACATACCAGTGGACCATATGAGAAGAAGGGGCTGTTTTCATTTGGAAGATAATATTTTTAGTTTGACAAAATGTGTTATATATAATATATTAAACCTACTAAATTAGTATGAAAATAAAACAAACAGATATTTGTTTCAGAGCGGAAGAAAAATTACATGTGTGAAATTTTTCGATTTTTCGCAATAAAAGCCGCTTAGAAATGATGATTAGTATGAAAGGAATGGAATATATATGTTGACACAGTTTTCAAGAACAGAGCTGTTATTTGGCAAAGAAGCCATGGAAAAATTAAAAAATGCAAGAGTTGCAGTATTTGGAATTGGCGGAGTAGGCGGATATGTCTGTGAAGCACTCGTAAGAAGCGGAGTCGGGGCATTTGACCTGATTGATGATGATAAGGTGTGCTTAACTAATATTAACAGACAGATTATAGCGACAAGGAAAACTGTAGGAAAATATAAGGTTGATGTTATGAAAGAGAGAATGGAAGACATCAATCCTGATGTAGATGTAAGAGTGCATAAGTGCTTTTTTCTTCCTGAAAATGCTGATGAATTTGCATTTGATGAGTATGATTATGTTGTGGATGCGGTTGATACGGTAACCGCCAAGATATCACTTGTTATGAAATGCAAGGAGGCCGGCGTTCCTATAATAAGCAGTATGGGTGCAGGTAATAAGCTTGATGCAAGCCAGTTTAAGGTGGCTGATATATATAAGACTAAGGTATGTCCTCTTGCCAAGGTTATGAGACGTGAATTAAAGAAACGTGGTGTTAAAAAGTTAAAGGTCGTATATTCAGAGGAACAACCGACAAGACCAATTGAGGATATGGCAATTAGCTGCAGAACTAACTGTATATGTCCTCCGGGAGCGGAACATAAGTGTACAGAAAGAAGAGATATCCCGGGAAGTACTGCGTTTGTACCGTCAGTAGCAGGACTTATAATAGCAGGTGAAGTGGCTAAGGATATTGCAGGGATACAGTAATGAACAATAAAATACCATAGCATGCTGTTAAGGGTATCTATAATAACAGTAAAGTCAGATACAGTAATATAAAAATAAAGCAGAGTAATATACAGCTATAATGTGACTATAAAATCATATGTATAGGGTTACATTATAGCTGTATATTACTCTGTTTTTATTGTTTTATATTTTTATTTGTATTTATAATTATTATACAGTGTTAAATGATTATCGTGCAAGCCATCCGCCATCAACGGCAATTGTGAAACCATTGACATAGTCAGAAGCAGCAGAAGCAAGATATATGGAAGCACCACAAATGTCGGCTGGTGTTCCCCATCTTCCGGCAGGAATACGGTCAAGAATGGCATCGTTACGGTCAGAATCCTGGCGAATCTGTGTCGTGTTATTAGTAGCCATATATCCCGGAGCAATACCATTGACGTTAATTCCATAAGAAGCCCATTCATTGGCAAGTGCTCTTGTCATTCCGATTATTGCGCTCTTGCTTGATGTATATGCAGGAACTCTTATACCACCCTGATAGCTTAACATGGAAGCAATATTTATAATTTTTCCATGGTTTTTAGGTATCATATATTTTTTGGCAATCTTTTGTGACAGAAAAAATACGAGACGCTGATTTAAGTTAATAACACTGTCCCAGTCTTCTTCAGTAACATCAATAGCAGCGGCACGTTTAATAATACCAGCGTTATTTACAAGTATATCAACATTTTCCCCCAATGAATCTATACCAGCGATTATATTATCTACAGCCTCAGGAGTAGATAAATCTACAATAAGTTCGTTAAAGTGTCCGTTAAATGCAGCAATTTTTTCTGCTGTTTCAGCACAGCTTCTTCTTGCAACACCAATAACAGATGCACCGGCTTCGGCAAGTGCTACACATATACCCTGTCCTAAACCTGTATTGGCACCTGTAACAACGGCTGTTTTACCAGTTAAGGAAAATAAATCTAATATCATAATAATCTCCATTCCGCAGACATTTTATAATGCTGCACACTAATCTTAATTCCACAGTTGTATTTAATATCATTGTATATTTACAATAGTAATTATATTAGCTATATATTGCTAAAACTACGATAATATTATTAAAAATATGCACAATATTGCCAAAATATGATATTATTATTATAAATTTTGCAATTAAGGAAAGTTGTGCACAGGCATATCCTGAAATAATACGAGGAGATAGGAATATGGACAAGAATACTGATATAAGACTTGAGCAGACAATAGTTGATAAGAATTTTAAGGAGATTAAGCAGCATGGAACAGACGGATTTCCATTTGTGGTATATAAGGATGATTTTTTCAGATTTGAATATGGACTGATATTATGGCACTGGCATGAAGAGGTTCAGTTTACACTTGTAGCAGAGGGGGAGGTTCATATGCTTATAGGAGATAAGGAGCTTGTACTGTCAGAAGGAGAGGGGATATTTATTAACAGTAAAGTACTTCATCAGCTGCAGCCGCAGTTAAAAAATAAGGGCTGCGTAATATCATTTATCTGGAAGACATCATTGCTTGAGAATGATGTATTGTCGGATGTGTATCTTAATTGTATTTTACCGGTATTAAAGGGAGAAGATTATAAGCTTTTATCTGAAAGTGAAAAGAGATTATTATTTAAAATAGTATATCTATATGATGAAAAAGCTACAGGATATCAGCTTAAGATAAAAGAGCATCTTTGTAACATATGGAATAGTATGCTTACAAGACAGGAGGATTATACTGGTGTATCAGTCAGATTTAATTCAAGGGATATACAAAGGGTAAAACGGTGTATAACATATATACATAATAATTATGATAAGAAGGTAAGCCTTGAACAGATAGCGGCAGCAGCACATATAAGCAAGAGTGAAGTATGCCGTTGCTTTAAGAAGATTCTTCATCAGACACCGTTTGAATATCTTATAAGATACCGTGTAATTCAGGCATGCAGCCTGTTAAAAAGAAGCGACTGTTCAGTTACGGAAGCGGCATCCCTTACGGGCTTTGACAGTATAAGCCATATGGGGAGGTTCTTTCATAAATATCTGAAACAGTCGCCATCACATTTTAAAAATCATATATAAATTAATGACGTTTCCAACATGACGGATGGAAAAGTATAAGAATAGGGAAAAGCTCAAGTCTTCCGGCAAGCATATCAAACATCATAACTATCTTAGAAAAATTAGAAAAGATAGAAAAGTTCTGTGTCGGACCTACAAGCTCCATACCCGGTCCTATGTTATTAAGCGTTGCCGCAATCGCTGTAAAATTAGTTGTAAAGTCATATCCATCAAGACCGATAAGCAGCACTGATAGAAATAGTATAAAGAAATAACAGCCGATAAATACATTAGTTGAACGTACAACTTCGTGTGCGATAGGATGTCCATCCATACGGATTTTGCGGATTTCGCGTGGATGAATTACTAATGAAAGTTCTTTTTTTAGAGTTTTTGCTATTATTAAGAGTCTTGATACCTTAATTCCACCGCCGGTACTTCCGGCACATGCACCGATAAACATAAGTATTATAAGTATGGTCTTAGAAAATTGTGGCCACAAATCAAAGTCACAGGTTGAAAATCCGGTAGTTGTTATAATCGAACCAACCTGAAAGAATACGTGTCTTAAAGTTTCCCCAATTCCATTAAACATATGAATTGAGTTAATGCTTATAAGGGCTGCAGAGGCACCAATTATAAGGAAATACCATCTTACCTCTTCCATCTTAAAGGCAGTTTTAAATCTTCTGGTAATTATACAGAAGTAAGCAGCATAATTAACACCGCTTAATATCATAAATATTGTAACTATATTCTGTAATGCCGGACTATAACCGCCCATGCTTGTATTCTTGATGCCAAAACCACCGGTACCGACAGTACCAAATGTAGTAGTAAGTGCATCTAATAGTGACATTCCAAATATAAGTAACAAAATAACTTCAATAACTGTAATTCCAAGATATATTTCATAGAGAATTTTGGCAGTATCCTTTACGTGTGGAACAAGCTTATCAACGGATGGTCCCGGACTTTCTGCTTTCATAAGGTTCATGGTTGAACTTCCGGTAAGTGGAAGCAGTGCCATAATAAATACAAGTACCCCCATACCGCCAATCCAGTGTGTAAAGCTTCTCCAGAACAGGCCTGAGTTACTCATGGCTTCTACATCGGTAAGAATACTTGCTCCTGTCGTTGTAAAACCGGATATTGTTTCAAATAGTGCATCTATATATGATGGGATGTCTCCGGTCAGTACAAATGGTACAGAACCTGCTGCACTAAGAACAATCCAGCTTAGCGCAACACTTACAAAACCTTCTCTTGTATACAGCTTAGGGTGTTCTTCTTTTCTGCTGCATAATATGAATCCAAGAATAAGACATGCAATTGCTGTTATAAGATAATATTGGAATAAATGTTCGTTATATATAAGACTGACAATTGTGGGAAGGAGTAAAAAAGCTCCCTCAAATTTTAAAACACAGCCGATAATATAACTTATAATTGAATAATTCATAATTATCCTCGCTTCATAAATTGATATAAAAATGCCTGAATAAAGATTCTAAGCGTAAATTTCACGCCGGTTATCATTAATTATGACCTTAAAATCTCCCTGATATTAGATATACGTTTATTGGCAACAATGATAACAACGGAGTCGCCAACCTGGATTGTATCCTGCCCTGATGGGATTATGATTTCCCCGTTTCTATAAATGCTGCATATAAGAATATTGTCCTTAATCTGCAGCTCCTTTAAAGGAATATCGGTAATTGCAGAACGTTCCTTTATTATAAATTCAAGAGCTTCCGCCTTTCCTTCTTTCATCTTATACAGATTCTCGACATTGCTTTCGTCAGATTTCTTAGATGAACGTACATATCTGATAATATGGTCAGCCATGATAATACGCGGATTAACCACACAATCGAGGTGAAGCTCATTAATTACAGATGTAAAATTAATTCTGTTTATCTTGGTAATAATCTTAGCATCAGAATTATTTCTTGCATACAGTGTTACAAGAATATTTTCTTCATCAAGTCCGGTAAGTACAGCAAAACCCTGTGTCTTTAACAGTCCCTCCTGTTCAAGAACACATTGGTCAGTTGCATCACCACATATAATTGTAGCTTTTGGAAGAAGCTCTGCCAGCTCCTCACAGCGTTTCTGGTCAATCTCGATTATTGTAACATTAACACCTGCCCTTAAAAGGTTGCGGGCGAGATAATAAGATATCTTGCCACCGCCGGCAATCATGGCACTTTTAATAGGATTGGTTATAAGTCCGCATTTTTTAAAGAAATCAACTGCTTCACGTCGCTTTCCAATGATTGATACGGTATCATTTTCCTGAAATGTAAAATCACCATTAGGAATTATTATATGGTCATTACGGTCAACGGCAGCAATAAGGATATTCTTATTGATATGTGTTCTTATTGAGTTGACCTGTTCGCCATTAAGACGTGAATTTTTAGTGATTCTGAAATGCAGCATCTCAACCTTACCACCGGCAAAAGGGTCAATCTTAATGGCAGACGGGAACTGGAATATACGTGATATCTCGTCGGCTGTTGCATATTCAGGATTAATAATCATAGCAAGTCCAAATTCATTTTTGAAAAATTCTATTTCCTTGCTGTATACAGGATTTCGTACTCTTGCTATGGTCTGGCATTTGCCGGTTTTTTTGGCAATAAGACAACATAACAGGTTCTGTTCATCAGAGCCTGTTACTGATATAAGAAGATCAGTTGTTGCGATGCCGGCCTCCATAAGTACCTGATAGCTTACGCCGTTACCTGCAATTCCCATGACATCAAGTTCTTCTTTCACCTTGTCAATACATTCGGGTCTTTCATCAATTGCGACTATATTATGACCTTCATTGCTTAGCTGTTCAACAATTGTAAATCCGACTTTTCCACATCCTACAACGATAATGTCCATATGGAAAAAACCTCCTAAAAATAAATCATTAAAATATAATAAGCATTATAACAAATATAAAAAAGAATACCAGTGTATAATAAAAAAATATAAAATTATATAAGAATATTTATATGGATTAACCGTAAACTGCAATGCTGATAACATAGAATAATATGGCCGGAAATATGCAGCTGTAAAATTAAGAATAATAAGCCTTTAAACAGAATAATATATACAAACAGTCAATAAGGAAAATATAGAATTTGAAAGGATATATTGAAGAACGTGCGGTAAAGACAGCGGAATATATAATAAGCCACAGATCAACTGTCCGTCAGGCGGCAAAGCAGTTCGGAGTGAGTAAAAGCACCGTACATAAAGATGTGACTAACAGGCTGTGCAGGCTGAATCCTGCTCTTGCAGAAAAGACAAGGAAGGTTCTTGATAAAAATAAGCAGGAAAGACATATAAGAGGCGGACAGGCGACAAAAGAAAAATATATGAAAATGAAATAGAATGTCAAAACGGAAAATCTGAAATTACTAAAATGTGAAACACTTTGAAAAACTAAAAGATTGAAATAAGAGTCTGATAATTATAAAGGAGGCTGTTACACTAAGAATATGTATACAGACATACATTGGAGAATAATTGTAAAATCTGTATTGCATGTAATATCCGAAGTGCTTAAGCCTCCAGGGTTTAGCTGTATGCATTAAGAGATGTAACAGCTACCGTCGATATCAGTTCGCTTATTGCAAGCAGCATTAAGAAAAATAGTGAAATAATCTTTTGGTAAAATGATATTTTTATTAAATAACTTTTTTATTAAATAATCTTTTATTCCTGAAAAAATATAATATGTATTAATTATAATACGGCAACAATCTTAATTCCTTTTTCTTTGGAAAGGTCAATGAATTGCTCGCCGCACTTTACCACAGGCAGACTTAAGTTATCTCTGTTAATCATAACAACTTCACATATTCTGCCATCGGAAAGTTTTACATTGGTATGAATATATGATGTTACAACATTTCTTAAGAATGGAAGTATGAATTTAGGATCATACTTCGTATAGGCCTCTGATTCCATGATTTTTATAACTTCAAAAGGACAGATGGAATCCCTATATACACGTTCACATGTCATGGCATCGTATACATCTGCAATGGTTACAATCTTGGTAAAATCAGGTATCTGGTCAGATGGAAGACCAAAAGGATATCCGCTTCCATCGCATTTTTCATGGTGGAGAAGACATGCCTCTTTAATCCTTGAATCGAGGTCTTCGTCTTTAATCTTGGCATAGCCTAAGTTGACATGGTTCTTCATAATTGCAAATTCATTGTCAGTAAGTCTGTCGGGCTTTGAAAGAATCTCATCAGGGATAAGAATTTTTCCAATGTCATGGAGCAGACCACACAATGCAAGAGTCTTTACATCCTCTTCGGAATAATTAAGCCACTTGCCGATTATAGAGGCGATAAGTGCGACATTAACACTATGTACATATGTAAGGTCATCGAGATCTCTCATGCAGTGAAGCATATCAAATATCTGAAGAGTATTATCATATTTGTTAAGAATGTCAGCAGTTGATGATAAAAGCTCAGTAGTGTCAACCGGCTCATTTTTTAAAACCAGATGGTTAAGATGAGATGTGACTGTTTCAATGTCATTATTATATGATTCATGGAATTCCTTAAATTGTTCAGTCTGTCGTACTTTGTTATAATATGTAATATTTTCATCATCCGTAGGTAACTGTTCATTCGGCGTTACTTCTTCATATACTGAAATCTCTAGAATATGGTAGTTGGAAATTCTTGTAATAAGATTAAGATTAAGCTCGGTACCCTTGGCAGCTACCATATGTCCGTCAGGCAGGGTAACATCCTTTGATAAGACCATTCCCTCATCTGCATCAAAAATAAATACTGTCTTTTCAGTTGTTTTAGTGTTTAATTCTTTCCCCATTTTAAATCTCACAATCCTTATTTTTTGAATATTTTTAATTATACACGATTTTGTAATAAAAAACTACAAGATATATCTTAATTATAAGAAAAAAACAATAAAATGTCAATTTTTGTACATATAATAAAGCTTTGAAAGGTAAATTTATTTTATAACCTGCCAATTTTTGTACATGTAATACCAGCTGTTTTTGTACATATAATATATTATGTATATAATAAATGCTGCAGTAGCAGAATGTATAGTGTTGTTAGAAGAAAACTGTGGGCAGTGGATATATTAGGAGTACTTTAAAATGATAAAATATAGCATTTATATTTTTTTTATATTTACACACTTGACTTATACCTATACATTGTGTACTATTGTCTACGGTAAAGTAAATACAAATTGAGTTTGTCCCTTATTTAGAGCGGCGGAGATACAGAGGATCTATGAAGCCCGGCAACCCCTCATACCTGATATGTGGAAGGTGCCAACCTGAGCGACTTTCCTGTGATGTTAATAATTAGAGCAGATAATTATTAATGATAAGCAGGTCGAACAATAAGAGGAATTTGAATCTTAAAACAGATATGGGTCCTCGAAAGAGGGCTTTTTTATTTGCGCTTGTATGATATTGAAAATTATGGACAATTTCAGGCTTATACAAAAATGGAGGAATAATATTTAATGGAAAAAAGATTATTTACATCAGAATCGGTAACAGAAGGACATCCTGACAAAATATGTGATCAGGTATCAGATGCAGTTCTTGATGCATTATATGCACAGGATCCATATTCAAGAGTTGCCTGTGAGACACTTACTAATACGGGCTTTGTAATGGTTATGGGAGAGATTACAACTAAGGCAAATGTCGATATTGCACAGATTGTAAGAGATACAGTAGTAGAGATTGGTTATGACAGCTCAGAAAAGGGCTTTGATGGTAATACATGTGCTGTTATGGTTGCACTTGACAAGCAGTCAGCAGATATTGCAATGGGCGTTGATAAGGCTCTTGAAGCTAAGACAGGCGAAGATGAAAATCCTGATGATATCGGTGCAGGAGATCAGGGTATGATGTTTGGTTATGCGACTAACGAAACAGAAGAATATATGCCATATTCAGCAGCACTTGCACAGAAGCTTGCAAGACAGCTTACCAAGGTAAGAAAAGACGGAACTCTTGCATATTTAAGACCGGATGGAAAGACTCAGGTAACAGTTGAATATGATGAGAATAATAAACCTGTAAGGCTTGATGCAATCGTTGTATCCACACAGCATGCACCAGAGGTATCACAGGAGCAGATTCATGAGGATATCAGGAAATATGTAATAGATGCTGTTGTAGATCCGGCAATGGTAGATGCAGATACTAAGATATTTATTAATCCTACAGGACGTTTTGTTATTGGCGGACCTAATGGAGACAGCGGTCTTACAGGACGTAAGATTATAGTTGATACTTACGGTGGTGTTGCAAGACATGGCGGAGGAGCTTTCTCTGGTAAGGACTGTACTAAGGTTGACCGTTCAGCAGCATATGCAGCACGTTATGTGGCTAAGAATATTGTTGCGGCAGGACTTGCTGACAGATGTGAAATCCAGCTTTCATATGCTATCGGTGTTGCACATCCTACATCTATCATGGTTGAAACATTTGGAACGGGCAGGCTTTCAGAAGAAAAGTTTGTTGAGCTTATAAGAGAAAACTTTGATTTAAGACCGGCAGGTATTATTAAGATGCTCGACCTTAGACGTCCGATTTACAAGCAGACAGCAGCATACGGACACTTTGGACGTACAGATATTGATCTTCCATGGGAAAAGACAGATAAGGCAGAGATACTTAAGAAGTATTTATAATTTTGTTATAAGTTTTGTTATAACTCCGTATACGGATAATCATAAAAATTTATATTATATTTAAAGAGCAATCAGCTACAATTACGGTGGGATATACATTGATATGTACAAGCCGGCAATTGTAGCTGATTGTCTGTTAATCCATATATTGGAGTCTGAGAAGCATATTCTTCTATAGGGCAATATTGTCATAGCCGGGGTTAAGTTCCTGACAGGGATATACGATGTGTGGGGATTGCAGAGCCGATGTTATGAAAAGGTCAGCGGAGTGGGTAAAAAATAAGTAAAATATTATAAAAAGTTTAATTTAGGTCTTTTAAAATTAATTTAATTTGTATATAATGATATGTAACCGTATAATGCATTACTGGGATTAGACGGAGGAGAATTATTAAATATAAATAATGGATAATCAATAAGCATGAAAGTTATAATTATGTTGCTATAAAAGAGAATATGTATTTTCATTGTTACATTATAATTATGAACCGGATATTATCTGTTATATGAATAGAAAGGGGTATATCATGTTATCTACTGATATAGGAATTGATTTAGGAACTGCAAGTATTCTTGTTTATATAAAGGGAAAGGGCGTTGTACTTAAGGAGCCTTCAGTTGTTGCATTTGACAGAGATACTAACAAGATTAAGGCTATTGGTGAAGAGGCACGTCTTATGCTTGGTAGAACACCTGGTAACATCGTGGCTGTAAGACCATTAAGACAGGGCGTAATCTCTGACTATACGGTAACAGAGAAGATGCTTAAGTATTTTATCCAGAAAGCTATAGGCAAGAGAACATTCAAGAAGCCTAGAATCAGTGTATGTGTTCCATCAGGAGTTACAGAGGTTGAGAAGAAGGCAGTTGAAGATGCAACTATGCAGGCAGGTGCAAGAGAGGTTGCTATTATTGAAGAGCCAATTGCAGCGGCAATCGGTGCCGGAATTGATATATCAAGACCATGCGGTAACATGATAGTTGATATCGGTGGTGGAACTACAGATATTGCGGTTATATCTCTTGGAGGTACAGTTGTAAGTACTTCTATTAAGATTGCCGGTGATGACTTTGATGAAGCTATTGTAAGATACATGAGAAAAAAGCACAATCTTCTGATTGGTGAAAGAACAGCCGAAGAGATTAAGATACAGGTAGGTTCAGCATATCCAAGAGCTGAGGTTGCCACTATGAACGTAAGAGGACGTAATCTTGTAACAGGTCTTCCAAAGACAGTTGAGGTTACATCAGAAGAGACAGGAGAGGCACTTAAGGAAGCAACTTCACAGATTGTTGAGGCTGTACACAGCGTGCTTGAAAAGACACCACCTGAACTTGCATCTGATATTGCAGACAGAGGCATCGTACTTACAGGTGGCGGAAGTTTGTTACAGGGACTTGAGGATTTGATTGAATCTAAGACAGGAATTAATACAATGACAGCTGAAGATCCGATGACAGCCGTAGCCATTGGTACAGGTAAGTTTATTGAATTTCTTGCAGGTTACAGAGAAGACTAATTAAGGAGAATATATGGTAAAGGGGTTATATACAACTTATACCGGTCTTGTAAACAGTCAGCACAGAATGGATATAGTATCTAACAATCTTGCTAACTCTACTACCACCGGTTATAAGAAAGAGGGCTGTACAACACAGTCGTTTGACAGTGTATATGGTATTAAGGTTAAGGATCTGACAGTGGGTCATCTTAACCAGAATATTGGAGAACTGTCACTTGGCGCTAAGATTGGTGAGACTTATACTGACTGGGAGCAGGGGTCATTTAAGAATACCGGCTCACAGTATGATTTTGCCCTTGCAGGGGACGGATTCTTTTCAATATCATTTACTAATAAGAATGGTGAAGAATCTACTATGTATACAAGAGATGGTAATTTCCAGATTAATGCAGATGGATATCTTGTTACAAAGGATGGGGATTATGTGCTGGGTGAGAGTGGCCCGATACAGCTTCCTACAGATATTAATTCGTTATCAGTACAGCCGACAGGTGAGATATATGCTGACGGACAGTACATAGATACATTTGCAATTACTGATTTTGAGGATTATAATTACCTTGAAAAGTATGGTGAGAATCTTTACAGAACAGTAGATGGGGCGGCTGAGAAAGATTCTACAGCTACTGTTAATCAGGGATATCTTGAAGCATCCAATATTAATGTTGTATCAGAGATGGTAGAGATGATTAATATCGCAAGGGAATTTGAAAGTAACCAGAAGGTTATGAATACAATTGACGAGATGTTAGGTAAGATGGTTCCAATGTCAGAATTATAATTATTACGATAACGGAAGTGAGGACGAGTATGGTAAGGTCATTATATACAGCAGCCACAGGAATGATGGCACAGCAGACTAATGTTGATACAATTGCAAATAATCTGTCTAATGTTAATACAGTGGGTTACAAGGAAGAGGTTACATCTTTTAAGTCACTGCTTTATCAGAATTTACAGACACGTACAACATCTGCTAATGGCGAAGAAAAGCCTGTATCAGCACAGGTTGGTCTTGGTTCAAGAGTATCAGCAATAACATCACAATATACACAGGGAGCGCTTAATGCATCTGACAGCAACACTGATTTTGCAATTTCAGGTAATGGTTTCTTTGGCGTAGAGAATCCTAATCCGGCAGAGGATGGTTCAGATGATACTTTGTATACAAGGAATGGTAACTTTTATTTTGCAGTAAGTACAGAAGGGGTAATGTTATCAACGGCAGACGGATATGCGGTATTAAGTTCAGATGGACAGCCTATAGTATTCGACGCAGCATATGATCCGTCTAAGCTTACCATTGATTCATCAGGTAACATTTTATATCCTGATGATACTAACAATCCACAGCTTACAGGTGTTAAGATTGGTTTGTTTCAGTTTACTAATCCATCAGGTCTTGATAAGACGGGTGATTCGTACCTTACAGCTACAGATGCATCAGGTATCGCATTGAATGAGGATATAGATGATGTTGGAAAGAAGAGTGTTCTTAAGCAGAATTATCTTGAAGCATCTAATGTTAATGTCGCTACAGAGATGGTTAATCTTATTACAGCACAGAGAGCTTATGAATTATGCTCAAAGGCTATAACAACATCAGATACAATGATGGAGCAGGCCAATAATCTTAAGAGATAATGATATCCGGAAGAAGTATTTATAACGAGACGGAATAATTTTACCAGATTGGAGTGTGCTATAATGAGCGATATTATAAGTAATAATCTTAGCGGACTTAATTCTTTATATACAGACAGTACAACATACAGTTCAAAGACAAGCTCTTTGGAGAATACTCTTAATAATTCAGACCTTTCAACAGCGGATTCGGATAAGCTTATGAGTGTATGTAAGGATTTTGAAGAATATTTTGTTGAACAGATGGTTAAGTCTATGGTTAAAATGGCAAGCGTTGATGGAAGTTCGGATGCAGATGATTATTCATCACTTTTTGGATTATCATCAGATTCAGATGATTCATATCTGAGTTCTATGAGCAGCTATTATGGAAGCCAGATGGTAACTAAGCTTACGGAGAGTTTATGTGATGATACTAATGGCAATGGCATAGGTCTTGCAAAGACATTATATGAACAGATGAAGCGTAATTACAATATTCAGGATACCGATGATAAGTCATCTTCTGTAAAATAACTAAAGGAGCAGATTGTTGGATTACAGGAATGTTAATTATGTAGAGGGCTTTGTTGAGAATATTGTATTCAGGAATGAAGATAATGGATATACAGTATTTGATATAAAATATAAAGGTGAACATGTTACCTGCGTTGGTTCTATAAGCTACATCAACGCAGGTGAATTTATAACTGCAAATGGCGAATTTGTTCAGCATGCCATATATGATATGCAGTTTTCTATTAAATCATATGAATTTAAGACGCCTGACGATGAGAAGTCAGTAAGGCGTTATCTTAGTTCCGGTGCTATCAAGGGCATTGGAGAAAAAATGGCTGAGAGAATAGTCAATACCTTTAAGGAGGATACATTCCGGATTATGGAGGAAGAACCGGAACGACTCGCAGAGATTAAAGGCATAAGCATGACTAAAGCAATGGATATTGCCGCCCAGCTTGTCGATAAGCGTGATATGCGTAAAGCTATGATATTTTTACAGGATTATGGCATTAACATGAATCTCGCTAATAAGATTTATTCCCATTACGGACAGAATATATATACAATTATTAAGCAGAATCCATATAAACTGGCAGACGATATAGATGGCATAGGATTTAAGATAGCAGATGATATTGCTGTAAAAGTAGGAATAAGAGTTGATTCTGACTTTAGAATTAAGAGTGGAATATTTTATATATTACAGCAGGCTTCAATGCAGGGACATATATATCTTCCAATGGAGGAATTAGAGGTGGGGGTTAAAGGTCTGCTTCTTATAGATATACCTGATATTGAGAAATTTATTATGGATCTGGTAATAGATAAACGTTTGGTTGTAAAGATTACACCTGATGGCACTAAGAATGTATATGCCGCCATATATTATTATATGGAGCTTTCAGTTGCAAAGAGATTAACTGATCTTGAGGTGCATACGGCCGAGAACGAAGAATATTTTGAAAAAAGAATCGCTGAAATAGAAAAAAATACGAAAATAGAGCTTGACGATATTCAGAAAACCGCTGTAAAGACAGCTGTTGAAAATGGACTGATGGTAATAACAGGTGGACCTGGAACGGGAAAGACGACGACAATTAATACAATTATTAAGTATTTTGAGCTGGAAGGCTATGAGATACGTCTTGCCGCACCGACGGGAAGAGCAGCCAAGAGAATGACAGAGACGAGCGGGTATGAGGCCCAGACAATTCACAGGATGCTTGAAATATCGGGTGGAATATCAGATGATAACAGTGACAGAGCCTCGCAGGGTATGCATTTTGAAAGAGATGAAAGTAATCCACTCGAGACTGATGTGATAATTGTGGATGAGATGTCAATGGTGGACATTAATATTATGAATTCTCTTCTTAAGGCAGTTGCAATAGGAACCAAGCTTATTCTTGTAGGAGATGTGGATCAGCTTCCAAGCGTGGGACCGGGAAATGTGCTTAAGGATATAATTAATTCGGGCTGCATACCGGTTGTCAAGCTTGAAAAGATATTCAGGCAGGCAGCAGAAAGTGAGATTGTAATTAATGCACATAAGATTAATAAGGGTGAACATGTTGTACTTAACAAATATAGCAGGGATTTTCTGTTTGTAAGAAGAGACAGTGCTGATGCGATAATAGCTGCAATGTGTACACTTATCAAATCAAAGCTTCCGGGATATGTTAATGCGGATATTAATGATATACAGATTCTTACACCGAGCAGGAAATCAGCAGTGGGAGTTGAAAGACTTAACCGTATAATGCAGGATTTTCTCAATCCGGCAGATGTTACCAAGATGGAAAAGACATTTGGTGATGTGACATTCAGAGAGGGCGATAAGGTTATGCAGATAAAGAATAACTACCAGATGGAATGGGAGAAGAAGAGCAGATATGGCATAACCTATGAGAGTGGTACTGGAATTTATAATGGTGATACAGGTGTGATTGAGGAGATTAACACATTTGCAGAAAGAATAATTGTAAAATTCGAGGATGAAAAATATGTATCATATGAGTTTAAGCAGCTTGATGAATTAGAACTTGCATATGCCATTACAATCCATAAATCACAGGGAAGTGAGTATCCGGCGGTTATAATACCGATGTTTACAGGACCTAGAATGCTTATGACAAAAAATCTTTTGTATACGGCTGTAACGAGAGCAAAAAAATGTGTGTGCATGGTTGGAGTGGAAGATTATTTTCACCAGATGGCATCAAATGAATCCGAACAGAAAAGGTATTCATCACTTGATGAAAGAATAAGACAGATAAGAGCAGAAAATATATAGATTAGTGATTCGGCTTTTTGTTTTATGGCAGAACAGAAAGCTTCTTATAGCAGAATAAAACCGTCTGGACGGAATTTTTTAGAAGCTTTGCGGTAAGGTTTTAGAAAATGGAGATTAATGTAAAGAATAATATAAAATCATTATTTCTGGACTTTGATTATTTTAATGGGAGGGGATTATATAGCAGAAAGTATTGATAAATATAATATATATAAGGGACATGATATAAAAAGACTTACTGCCAGAATAGGTAATATAATTATTGACGGAATATATCCTCCGTCATGTCCTGTCTGTGCAAAGCCATTAGGATATGAACATGGCAAAAGACAAAAGATACATGGTACGTGCAGACAACATTTAAAGTACATAGGCAGAAACGTATGTCTTAAGTGCGGCAAGGAAATTAATGATGAAAATATAGAATTTTGTTATGACTGTATGAAAAGGAGTCATATATATAATCAGGGTGTGGCTGTATACAGGTATACAGATGGAATCAAGCAGTCTATATACCGTTACAAATATAAGAATAAAAGAGAGTATGCTGTATTTTATGGGGAAGAGATGTATACAAGATGTAAAGAAACCATAGATATATGGAAACCACAGATTATTATTCCGGTACCACTTCATAGTTCAAAATATAGAAAAAGAGGTTTTAATCAGGCAGAGCTTATGGCAAAAAGCCTGTCAGAATATTCAGATATACCATATGATGCAAATATTCTGACAAGATGTAGGAAAACTATACCGATGAAACAGCTTAATGACAAAGAAAGATTAAAAAATCTGAAAAATGCTTTTATAATTGATGAAAATATAGTAAAATATGAAAGAGTATTAGTTGTTGATGATATATATACAACAGGTTCTACTATTGATGAATGTGCAAGAGTTCTAAAAGACCGGGGAGTAGAAAGGGTATATTTTATATGTTTATGTATAGGTCATGGCTTTTAATATATCAGATACATTCATTTATAAGAGAAAGAGAAAGGGTGTGCGGTTATGGATGTTAGAAATTGCAGAATGTGTGGAAAGTTATATAATTATATAGGTGGTGCTTATAGGGGCTTATGTCCTAATTGTATTAAAGTTATGGAAGATAAGTTCATAGAAGTTAAGGAATTTATTAATGATAATGGTACAGCAACGATTTCTGAGATATCAGAGGCATGTGATGTAAGTGTTAAACAGATAGAAAAGTGGGTAAGAGAAGAAAGACTTTGCTTTTCGGATGATTCACCAATAGGACTTGCCTGTGAGAAGTGCGGAGCTATGATAAAGTCAGGAAGATTCTGTGACAAGTGCAAGAGTACAATGACAAATGAACTTAGTAATGCATATAGCAGACCTAAGGCAGTAATGCCACAGCCGCAGGTTTCACAAGACAAGGGAAAGATGAGGTTCCTTGATAATTAATATGGAAAAAGTCATTTTATTTAATATGGATAATGATAATATCAGGAGTATATATAATATATGCTCTAAGATGAGAATAGGCGTAATAGCAGCAGATAGTGAACAGAATGTCAGCATGGTTGAGGATATAATGAAGCTGCCATTATATAAAGGCGGTACTGTCAACCGGAAAGGGCTGGCAAGTCCCACTACAGAAGAATCACTGCTTCTTATGTGTGGACTTACGGATAAGCATATGGACAGACTCCTGGCATCGTTAAGAAATTCACATATACAGCCTGATTATAAGGCGGTGCTTACTCCATCTAATAAGAAGTGGACGGTTACTAAGCTGCTTGCACATATGGCATTTGAAAAGAATAGTTATAATTAAATAATAATGATTATATGATATTAAAATTAATATTACAGAGGCAGGTTTATTTGGTACATACGAATATTCCTGCCTCTTTTGTTATGTGCATTGGTCTGGACAATCTGTCACTGACGAAGTTTTTAAATGAAGAATATCTGTCGAGCAGGTATTGGTTCTGATTACCATGGCAGGACATAATATATTCAATAAGCGGCTCGGCTTTATCAACAATAAGACTGTCTTTATATATTTTTTTTTCAATCTGCTTAAAGTCATTATTAAGCAGCTGACAGCCGTTATCAAGACCGAATATTGTATACAGTCTGTCGGCGGACAATACAATTCTTGAATCAAAATCGGATACAAGCTGATTTATTTCCTGCATATGGCGGCTGCTATAGGTACTGCATATAAGTCTGCCACCTGGTTTTAATACACGATGGATTTCATTGACTGCTTTGGTAACGGGATTACAATAAAATAATACGTGGTTGGCCATTACAATATCAAACGAATTATCAGGATAAGGAATGTTACAGCAATCGGTTGTATTATATGAAAAATTATACTGTGCCAGACCGGAATTAGTAATGTTTCTTTTAGCATCACGTATCATACCCTCGGATATATCTGTAATTGTTACATTGATATCCGGTGGGAGTTTGTCCTGGTTTACTGTCCAGAAAGTTCCGCTTCCACATCCCAGTTCAAGAATATTCATGTTGCGGCAGATGCGGCAATTGTCATATATCCATTGGAACCATCCCGGCCTGCCGGTAGAATACATCTGATGCAGACTGATTCTTGCTGAAATATTACTGGCATTAAGATATTGTGTTTTGAGACTGTTTTGCATTCCTGTAAGATGTATTAGTGTAAGAAGTCCATTCCAGTTAATGGAGTTATCACTTTTTAGAGCGCAAGAGGTCTGTTCTATTGCATCGGATACGAGTTCAAGCTGTTCAATCTTATCACGGACGAGTTTTTGCTGGAGTTTTAGTGTGTTAATGAGCATACTGTTATCAGAGTCTGTAATTGTAAGACTTTTAATTTCTTCAAGTGAAAAGCCAAGATATTTAAAAAGCAGTATCTGCTGTAGTTTTACAAAGTCATTATCTGTATAGAATCTTGAGCCGTTTTTGTCTAATTTAGATGGCTTTAGTATGTTCTGCTGATCATAGAATCTTATGGTACGCACTGATACATGTGCTTTTTTGGCAAATTGTCCTGATGTATAATAAATAGTATTATCAATTGTTTTATTCAAAGTAATCCTCATTTCCTGTCAGTCTGCTAAACTGCTACAATAAAAATATAGTCGCTAATTGGTATTTTTTAATTATTTTCATTAATCCCATTAATTAAATATTGTAATTAATGTTTTGCTGATGGCTTTATTAATTACTGTCAATAATAGTTACCACCAGGCATTGCAGTTTTGCAATGCGGTACAGGTACTATTTATGAATATAATAATTTATAGGAAAGTATATGTAAAGGATATATATGGTATATAGGGATAATGATAGGTTATTGTATATGAGGATATTGCATATGAAGATAAGGATAAACTATTGCATATGAGGATGTAGATGGATTATTGCATATGAGAATAAGGATAAACTATTGCATATGAGGATGTAGATAGATTATTGTATATGAAGATAAGGATAGGTTATTGCGCATGCGGATATATAGGCTGTTACATATATGAGATTTGAAAAATATTTAAGGATAAAATTGATAAATAATTAACAAGGCTTAACTAAAATAAATATTTAACAAAGTTTAACTAAAATTGACAAAAGCTATGGTATTTGATACTATAAATGATAATGTCCATAATAAGGCTTACTGTGTACAAATGTGTAAAAATAAGCCTGACGGCTTAATTTATTGCATATATGATATTTAAGAATTAAGCAAAGCCGGACTAAATTATATTTTAAATTGGGATATGATGTGTCTTAAACACAATAATAAGGTAATAATTATAATGATAAATAAACCTGATGTATAGAATGGGGATAAGTATGAAGATTGCAGTGGATGCAAGAACGCTTGGCAGCAGACCGAGTGGCGTTGGGATGTATCTTAATGATTTCCTAAAAGAGCTGATAAAATATAAAGAATTTGAATTTGTACTATTGTCAGATGTGGCTGAAAGTGAGTATATAAAATATTTTCAGGACATGGGCATTGAGGTTAGAACACAGGGCAGGGCAACTTATAGAAGTGCAGGAGTATATGGGTATTTTTCATTCATACAAAAGCAGCTCGACAAGATAAAGCCTGATATATTCTGGGAAGTTAATACGGTTATTCCGATAACGCTTAGGGGCAGTTTTAAGACGATGATAACTGTACATGATATGTTTCCTATTGAATATGTACAGTATTTTGGACGTGTGTATAGTCTGTATTTCAGGCATAGTCTTGCTAAGACTCTTAAAAATACAGACATGATTTTATATAATTCGGAGCAGACCAAAAAGACGACAGAAAAGCTGTTTCCTGAAGCTAAAAATATAGCTAACTGTAATGCATATATAATAGCTAATCCGCATAAGGAAAAGTATGTTACAGCTGATAAAGGGTATCTGCTATATGTAGGTAATATGGAGAAGAGAAAAGGTGTTGACCTGCTTCTTAAGGCATATCCGCATTACAGACAGTTAGGCGGGACTAAGCCTCTTATCCTTGCAGGAAAGATGCAGGAAGAGGATATAAGGCAGCTGCTTGAGAATACGATGAATACTACAGAGGGGATTAAATATCTTGATTATGTTACGCATGAAAAGAAGCACCAGTTATTTGCTGACTGTTCATGTTTTGTATTTCCATCGAAGGCAGAGGGATTTGGCATGCCTGTAATTGAGGCTATGAAGTTTAAGAAGCCTATTCTTATAAGTAATCTTGATATTTATGATGAGTTAATTGGACCATGTGTCAATGAATTCGACCTTAATGCAACAGAGAATGTGCAGATAGATAATCTGGCACATGCTATGCTCGATTTTAAGACGGAGGTTGATGTTGACAGATATGAAGAAGTTGTGGACAGGTATTCACCGGCCAAACTTGGAAATATCGTAAGACAATTTATTAATTCACAGAATTATGGAGGATAAAGATGAGCTTTTCTAAATTTGTACTGGATACAGCTAATAAACTGCGTCCTGTACTTACAAGGATAGTTCCTGCGGGACTTCTAAGTGCGGTTAAGGCAAAGATTGTTGAGAAAAATACAAGTAATCTTGGTAATGTACACATAGAACCGTTTGACAGGACAATATATAAAGATGGCATTAATCTTGTCGGTAATATACGTGGTGATAACGGACTTGGACAGAGCATGAGGCTTATTGCGGATATTATAGATAGTGATAATATTCCATTTACCATTAATAATTTCTATGTTCCGCCAGGTGGAAGTATGACAAATCATACTTATGATTATAAGATAACAGAACAGGCTGAGTATAATATTAATATTATCCATGTCAATGCGAGCGAATTTACATTGTGTTACATGGACAGGGGGAATAAGCTTTGGGATTACAGGTATAATATAGCTTACTGGCTCTGGGAGCTTGAGGATTTTCCAGAGGAATGGCTTAATAATATTATGCTTGCAGATGAGATATGGACACCGGCTGAATTTATTTCAAATACATTAAGAAAATATACAGACAAGCCGGTAACAACTGTTCCTTACAGTGTTACAGCCCCTACGGATGATAAGTATGACAGAAAATATTTTAACCTTCCTGAGGATAAGTTCTTATTTCTGATGATGTTTGCAAGTGGAAGTATCATGGAAAGGAAGAATCCCATTGGTACAATAGAAGCATTTAAGAAGGCATTTGATAAGGATAATAAAGATGTCGGTATTGTCATTAAGATTAATGAGCTTGAACAGAGTGAAAGTGATATAGAATATATCAGGGAAATCTTCGATGGATATGACAATATCTACATTATAACAGGAACATTTTCTAATATTGAAGTCAACAGTCTGACAAAGTGTGTTGATGTATTTGTATCATTACACAGGGCAGAGGGCTTCGGGCTTGTGCTTGCGGAAGCCATGTATGTGGGAACACCAACTATTGCTACTAACTGGTCAGCCAATACTGAATTTATGAACAGTGATGTGGCATGCATGGTGGATTATAAGATGATAGAGATTAAAGAGGATATTCCACCGTTTAAGAAAGGCTACAGATGGGCAGATGCCGATATTAACCAGGCGGCTGGTTATATGAAAAGACTTTATGAGGATAAGGCATTTTATCAGGAAATTAAGGATAATGCGTATAAATATGTGCGCAAGAGACTTAGTATGGAGCGCTCGGCAAAGATTGTAGCAGACAGAATCAGTGAGATTTATAGCAAGAAGAATGGAGAAGAAAAGTGAAGCAGATAAAAGAATTATATGAATACAGGGAAATGATAGCAAGCCTTGTAAAGAAAGATTTAAGAGGCCGTTATAAAGGCTCGGTGCTTGGTTTTTTATGGACATTTATTAATCCTCTTTTGCAGCTTTTAGTATTTACATTAGTATTTTCAATAATTATGAGGGCTGGGTATGAACAGTATTATCTGTTCCTTTTTGTGGCACTTGTTCCATGGATGTTCTTTGCATCAAGCGTACAGGACGGTTCTACCAGTATATTAAGGGAAAAGGATATGGTCAAGAAGATATATTTTCCTAGGGAGGTTCTTCCTATAGCAACCGTAACAAGCGGTTTTGTTAATATGCTTCTTACATTTATTGTAATATTCGCAGTTCTTATATTCAGTGGAAGAGGAATTAATCCTATGGCATTATTATGTCTTCCGGTCGTTATGATAGTGCAGTACATATTGTGCCTTGGGGCGGCACTTATCGTAGCCTCGCTTACTGTATATTTAAGAGATCTCCAGTATATTTTAGGTATACTTGTCATGGCATTACAGTATATGACACCTGTTATGTATGGAAGTGACATGGTGCCGGACTGGGCTATGCCTATATTTAATATGAATCCGCTTACACCTGTAATTGAGATATACAGGGATATATTATATTATAAGCAGGTTCCACAGCTTTCATCTTTAATGCTTGCACTTGGTGTAGGACTTATCGCTGTGATACTTGGTGAGTTTTTATTTGCAAAGTTACAGAAAGGCTTTGCAGAGAATTTCTAATATATAACGTATAATAAAAGTTTTAGATTCCGGAAAGGTAAAATCACTATGTTGGATGAAAATAATGCAATTGAAGTAAGACATGTAACTAAAAGCTTCAAAGTATATTTTGATAAAGGGACAGAGTTAAAGGAAAAGATGCTGTTCTGGAAGAGAAATAAATACGAGAACAGAAAGGTTCTTGATGATATCAGTTTCTCAGTTAAGAAAGGTGAGGCTATAGGTCTTGTGGGTAAGAACGGCTGTGGTAAAAGTACAACTCTTAAGATGCTTACAAAGATTATATATCCTAATCAGGGAGAGATTGAGATGAAAGGAAGAGTATCAAGTCTTATTGAGCTTGGTGCGGGCTTTCATCCTGATATGACCGGTAGGGAAAATATATATACCAATGCCGCAATATTCGGTCTTACCAAAAAAGAGATTGATGCAAGGCTTGAAGATATTATAAGATTTTCCGAACTTGAAGAATTTATAGATAATCCTGTAAGAACATATTCATCAGGTATGTATACAAGACTTGCATTCTCTGTAGCAATCAATGTAGATGCCGATATACTTCTTATTGATGAGATTCTTGCCGTTGGAGATGCTAATTTTCAGGCAAAGTGTTTTAATAAGTTAAGAGAAATAAAGGCAGAGGGTACTACAATCGTTATCGTATCACATTCTCTTGGACAGATAGAGCAGATATGTGACCGTTCTATATGGATAAAGGAAGGACATATCCAGATGGAGGGTAATCCTAAGGATGTCCATATGGAGTACCTGAATTACATGAATCAGGAAAGAATTGACCGTCTTGAAAGAGAACGTACAGAAAACCAGATTCGTGAAATGCAGGAGCGTAAAGCAAGAGAAGAGGAAGAAAAGAAGAAAAACCGTAAAAGATATGGAAGTGAAGATGCCAGATTTACAGAGATTAAGATGCTTGATAAGGAGGGCAATGAACAGTCAACATTTAAGACAGGTGATACAATGATTCTTGACCTTAATTATCATGTTGATAAGAAGGTTGTCGATGCAGTATTTGGTTTTGGTATATTTAGAAATGACGGACTCTGGTGTTATGGAACTAATACACGAATTGACAGAATGGATAATTTTGATATAGACAAAGATGGCAATTTTAAGGTTACCATATCAGATCTTAATCTTATACCGGGACAGTACTGGTGTGATATTACCATTGAATTTGGAGAGGGTAATCCGGTGGATTATTATAAGCAGGCAATGAAGTTTGAGGTTGTATCTAATGTGGCGGATGTTGGCGTATCAAGACTTCCGCATGCATGGGAGCTTAATATTTAATCCGGAGTAACAGAGTAATGAAGAAGGTAGCATTTGTAGTTCAAAGATATGGAGCAGAGGTCAATGGAGGAGCTGAGACTCTTGCAAGGCAGATGGCGGAGCATCTTAATAAAGAATATGATGTTAGTGTCCTTACGACAAAAGCTCTTGATTATATAACATGGGAAGACTATTATAAAGAAGATTATGAGGTTATTAATCAGGTCAGGGTAAGAAGATTTCCGGTAGATAAACCAAGAAATATAAAGGAATTTTCAAGGCTTTGTAAAAAGGTACTGGATAATGAAAAGCATACTTTGGCTATGGAGGAGGAATGGTTCGATAAGCAGGGACCATATTCGCCAAGGCTTATACAGTATATAAAAGATAATAAAGATAACTATGATGTATTTATTTTTATGACATATCTGTATTATACGACTGTAAAGGGACTTCCGGCTGTTAAGGATAAGGCAGTGCTTATTCCGACGGCACATGATGAGGCTCCGGTATATCTTAAGACATTTCGTGAAATATTTAACATGCCGCGTGGGATATTTTATCTTACACATGAAGAATGTGAATTTACACAGAAGCTGTTTAATAACAGCAATATTATTAACAATAACGGTTATGGTGGAAGTGGAATAGAGATTCCGGATAGTGTGAATGCAGATTTTATAAAGGATAAGTATGGCATAGAAGATTATATTGTATATGCCGGCAGGATAGATGTATCTAAGGGCTGTAAGGAGCTGTTTAAGTACTTTAAAAAGTACAAAAGACATAATAAGAATAATCTTAAGCTGGTGCTTATCGGCAAGGAAGTTATGAAGGTACCGCATAACAGCAATATAGTAAGTCTTGGTTTTGTAAGCGAACAGGAAAAGTATGATGTTATGGCAGGAGCCAGGGCACTTATTATGCCATCGGCATTTGAAAGCCTGTCTATCGTGGTGCTTGAGGCATTAGGACTTGGAATACCGGTTATATGTAATGGTAAATGTGATGTATTAAAAGGACATTGTAAAAGAAGCGGTGCCGGTATTGCATATGAGGATTACAGGCAGTTTGAGGCTGCGATAAACAGAGTCATAAATGAGATTGGCAGTGATGAAGACCTATGCAGAACAATAAGAAACAATGCTATGGAATATGTAAGAAATAATTATACATGGGATATTATTATGAAAAGGTTCAATGAGGTTATAGAAGCATGTGCAAGAAAAGAAAATATCTGATTGATGGGCGTTTTCTGGCTTCAATGAAAACCGGAATTGACAGATATGCATATCAGATAATAAATGAACTTGATAAGATATGTGACGGACTGGATATATCCATACTGGTTCCCGGCAATGCACAAAGCCTGCCGCAGTATAGGAATATCAGGGTGATAACAAAGAAAAACGAGAGATTGTGGACGCAGGCAGTATTTGGAGGATATGCCCGGTTACATAATATGACTCCGGTTAATCTTTGTAATGAAGTATCTGTAATTGCAAAAAAAGGCATAGTATGCCTGCATGACGTCTGTTATGTGGAAACAAAGGAATATTATCCGGGAGTAACAGAGTTTGACAGCAGTGAGATTGAATGGTTTAAAAAGCTGTACAGACGTATAGTAAAAAAGACCGGCAGGCTGATAACCGTTTCAGAGTTTTCAAAATGCCGTATAGAAGAGCTCCTTAATGTGCCACCGGATAAGATAGATGTTATAGGTAACGGATGGCAGCATTTTAACAGCATTAAGACAGACAGGGCATTGCTTGACAGATATGAAAAAATTAAAGAGGGACAGTATTATTTTACGCTGACATCGGCTAATAAGAATAAGAACGTTGACTGGGTGCTTGAGGCGTCAAAGGTTAATCCTGATGATATATTTGTGATTGCCGGTAAAGACATAGACAGATTTGTTGATTTTAACAAATACAACAATGTCGTGTATACAGGATTTGCATCGGATGAGCTTGCAAAGACACTTATGAAATATTGTAAGGCATTTATATTCCCATCATATTATGAGGGATTTGGAATACCACCACTTGAGGCTCTAAGTACGGGATGTCAGGTTATAGTATCAGATGCGGCAAGCCTGCCAGAGATATTCGGAAGTGCAGCATATTATATATCACCTGATAATCCGTATGTTAATCTTGATGAGCTTATCAGGCAGCCTGTAACGGCAGCACAAGAAGTGCTTGAAAAGTATAGCTGGGCAAAATCTGCAGGGCAGTTATACAGCATACTTAAAGACTATTAGAAAGCGGCAGCTATTTATAAAGAGTAATTTTGTGGCGGACTGCCACCGCAATTACAGCAAAACAGTTGGTGAAAATATTTGAAAGGCATGGTTGGATTAATGAATAAGTATAAGTCACTTTTAAAATGTATAGTATTCTGTCTGGGAATTATCCTTATTGTGGCAGCATTTGATTATGGCTTCGGACAGGTCGGATATGTACGGTATATTATACATGAAGTAGATAATCCTAAGGAAAATTATGATACTATTGTACTTGGTGCATCACATGCAAGAAGTGCCATAGATCCACAGAAATTTGATGATAAGCTTGGAACTAACTCTCTTAGCATGGCGATTCCCGGAGAGATTATTAAGGATTCTTATTATCTTTTAAAGGAAAGTGCAAGAAATAATAATATTAAAAAGGTTATTCTGGATATTGATTACCAGTACTGGTTTGAACCTCAAAGGGAAGGCTATTCTAATGAATCGTTTATATACTCACAGTTAAGCTGGACATCTCCGGTTAAATGGCAGTATCTTTTTGACAATATGGATAATCTTGATGTAAGGTATGCATTTACAAAGCGTCTTTCTTATCTATGTTCACCGACAGGATTAACAACCAATATCAGACATAAAAACTCACAGGACTATAAAGACAATAATATATATAATCTGGACGTAGCAGATGCAAACGGACCGTATGTAGGTAAGGGCTTCTTTAGCAGAGTAACGAATGGAGAGCTTCCGGGTGGCTTAGATTATGTCAATACATGGTCAGACGTGGCATTTGATGATATATCAGGCCTTATAACAGATGAGTTTGACAAAATATACAATTATTGTAAGGATAATAATATAGAGCTTATATGTGTCACATCTCCAATTGCTCCATCAGCCATGAAAATTCTAAACATGGATGTGGTTGATAATAAGATGCAGGAATTATTTAATAAATATGATGTGACATATTATAATTTCAACAAGGCAAGACTGGATGTACTCCCACGATTTGATGTGGATTTCGGTGATTATGAAGGCCATATGGGTGGGGAGCTGGGAGAAAAGTATTCAGAAGTTCTTGCACAGGTATTATATGATCATGAACATGGAACAGTTGATATGAGTAAGTATTTTTACAGCTCATTTGATGAGATGTATAAGACTTTTGGAGACAATATGACAGGTCTTACAAATGATAAGTAGTCAAAGACCGGGTAGGAGGAAAATATGTCATTTACAACAGTAATGTTCTTTTTATTCCTGTTAGTGGGAATAATTGTATATTATGCATTACCTAAAAAGATTCAATGGGCATGGCTTCTTATAATGAGTTATGCATATTATTTTACATTCAGCATAAAGACGTCTCTGTTTATGGTATTTACAACGATTGTTGTATATGCAGGCGGAAGATGGCTCGATAAGGTTAATACAGAAAGCGAAGCATATCTTTCAGAGCATAAAAAGGATATGTCAAGAGATGAAAAGAAAGAGTACAAAGCAGCAGTAAAGAAGAAAAAAAGAAGAATTGCAACACTTATTATAGTGATTGCCTTCGGAGTGCTTGCAGCAGTAAAATACTGCAATTTTGCAATTGAAAATGTCAATGCTATATTAAGTCTTACAGGTTCTTCTAAGACAATAAGCTTTCTTGATATTGCACTTCCTATTGGTATATCATTCTATACTTTCCAGTCAGTATCTTATGTTATTGATGTATATCAGGGAAAGTATAGAAGTGAGAACAATATATTTAAGTTTGCATTATTTGTATCGTTCTTCCCACAATTACTGCAAGGACCTATTGGAAGATTTGATAAGCTGGGTCATCAGTTCTATGAAGGACACAGTTTTGATTTAAAGACAGTACAGTTCGGACTCCAGAGAATCGGCTGGGGTATTGCAAAGAAGGTAATACTTGCAGACAGGACGGCACCACTTGTTAATAATGTATTTAATAACTTTGAAATGTATACAGGTTTTCATTATATAATGGCAGTGCTTATGTATTCAGTACAGTTATATATGGATTTTTCAGGTGGTATTGATATTGTAGTTGGTGTTGCACAGATGCTTGGAATTACGATGGATGAGAACTTCAGACAACCATATTTTTCTAAATCAATAGGTGAGTTCTGGAGAAGATGGCATATCACACTTGGTACATGGATGAAGGATTACATATTCTATCCATTGTCTTTATCATCAGCAATGCATAAGTTTGGTAAATGGTCTAAAAAACATTTTGGCAATACTTTTGGAAAGACACTTCCTGTATGTTTTTCCAACATACTTATATTCTTTATAGTAGGTATATGGCATGGTGCGGCATGGAAATATATCATGTATGGTCTTTACAATGGCTTTATTATTGCATTCAGTAATCTTTGTGAACCGCTTTATCACAAGGGAATTGAAAAGTGTCATATTAATCCGCATGGCAGACCATGGATGGTATTTCAGATAATAAGAACATTTATCCTTGTAAATATCGGCTGGTATTTTGATATGGCAACAGGACTTAGAAGCGCTCTTGTTATGATGAAATATTCCATTGTCGGACTTAGTACAAGCCAGCTTACAGATGGAAGTCTGTTTACAATGGGTATGCAGCTTAGGGATTATATTATAGTAATTGCCGGATGTATAGTTGTATTTATCATAAGTATTCTTAAGGAAAAGCATATAAGCATAAGAGAAAGCATAGCGGCAAAACCTATAGCTGTAAGATGGCTTATATATTATGCATTTATAGCAGCTATACTTATATGGGGATATACAGGAGATACACAGGGCTTTATTTATGCTAACTTCTAATTATATATGAGGGCAGTACAGCTTTTGATTTGCATATCATATTATTTTAATACAAATCAGATAAAGGACATAGATAACATGTAGAATTTATTATAGAAAGGAGTGGCTGCATAACCATAAATATGCAGTTGTAATTTGTAATGGCAGAATCAGTGACAGTTAATGTAAATGAGATTATGAAAGAAATCAGAAATGACATTCAGGAAAAAGGTTATACGAATGATATGTTAAGTTTTGATGATGTTATTGTTGATGTTGGAACAGGTCAGGTAACTAAGTTTGATAAAGTAAAATTTAACGAAGAAATCTTTAATATCAACCATGAGTGGAATGTACAGGCTTACAGACCATTACAGGGCGGTAAGGTATCTGTATTTTTTAAGAAAGTAATAAGAAGACTTGTATATTTCTTTGTTGAACCTATTGTTCTTGCACAGGACGGCTTTAATGCTTCACTGGTACGGATGATGAACCAGATGAACTGTTATATTGATGAACAGAATGAACAGATTAAAGAATTAAAAGAAAAGATAGATGAACTTGAAAAGACAGCAAAGAAAGATATATAATAAGCTGTTTTTTACAGTTTATATCAGATAGAAATGAGGATTATATGAGAGTTATCCAGCTTATATCGACCATAGCATTTGGAGATGCGGTAAGTAATGATACACTTGCATTGCAGGATGTCATAAAAAGTATGGGATATACAACGAGAATATATGCAGAAAGTGTTGTTTCACCATATGACAGTAAAATAGCACTTCCGGTTGAAGAGATTGGTGAATTAAGTAAGGATGATATAGCTATATATCATTTGTCAACAGGAAGCCAGTTAAGCTTTGATTTTGCAGATTATAAATGCAGAAAGATTGTTGTGTATCATAATATTACACCGCCTGAATTTTTTGAGGGAAATAACCAGTATATTAAAGGAATTAATAAATGGGGACTTGAAGGAGCAGCTTTCCTTAAAGATAAAGTAGATTATTGTCTTGCAGATTCAGAATTTAACAGACAGAATCTTATAGATATGGGATATACGTGTCCTATTGATGTGCTTCCAATTGTAATTCCTATGAAGGATTACAAGAAGAAGCCTAATAAATGGGCATTAAAAGAATGTAGTGGATATACTAACATTATGTTTACGGGAAGAATAGCACCTAATAAGAAGCAGGAGGATGTGATTGCAGCGTTTTATTATTATAAGAAGCTGTATAATCCTGATGCAAAGCTTATTCTTGCAGGCTCATATAAGCCGGAGGATATATATTACCAGAGACTTATAAAATATATAAGACGTCTTGCAATAAGAGATGTTACATTTACAGGACATACGAAGTTTAATTATATATTAGGATATTATAAATCAGCAGATGTTTTTCTTTGTATGAGTGAGCATGAGGGTTTCTGTGTGCCGCTTGTTGAGGCTATGATGTTTGATGTTCCGGTTATAGCGTATGATTCAACAGCCATTCCGGGAACGTTAAATGGCAGTGGAATACTGCTTGAGGATAAGGATCCTGTATTTGTTGCAGGCTGTATAGACAGAGTGGTAAGAGATAAGAATTTAAGACAGCAGATGATTGAAGGTGAAAGAAAACGTCTTAAAGATTTTGAGTATGACAGTATAGCAGCGATGTTTAAGAATTATCTTAATGCATTTATTAACAGAACAAAATAAACGCAGGAATTGGAGTTGGAAATGAAGAAAATTGGTTTTGTAATTCCGTGGTATTATAAAGATATTCCAGGTGGAGCAGAGCAGGAATTGAGAGGAATTGTAAAGCATTTACATGAAAAAAATGTTCCGGTAGAGATTCTTACAACTTGTGTTAAGGAATTTAGTGCGGACTGGACAGAGAATTATTTCAAAGAGGGAGTAGAGATTATTGATGATATTCCTGTAAGAAGATTTAAGGTCAGAAAAGGTAATATGGAGGAATTTCATAAGGTTAATTATAAGCTTATGAATGATATCAATATTACTGGCATGGAAGAACATATATTCATGGATGAGATGATTAACAGTCAGGATCTTTATGAATATATATATGAACACAGCGAAGAATATCACAGATATGTATATATACCATATATGTTTGCAACAACTTATTACGGTATTATGGCGTGCCCTTTTAAGTCTGTATTAATTCCATGTCTGCATGATGAAAGTTACGCTTATTTCAGGATGTTTAAGGACCTTTATAAGGATCTCGGAGGAATGATTTTCCATGCAAAACCGGAAATGGAGCTTGCCAACTGCATATATGATTTAAGAACAGTAAAGCAGGAGAATTTAGGAGAAGGCGTAGAAACCGATTTTGAATATGATGCTGACCGTTTCAGAAAGAAATATAACATAGACTCACCATATATAATCTATGCCGGACGTAAGGATTCAGCCAAAAACATTAATACTTTAATAAAATATTTTAACGAATTTAAAAAGAGAAACAAAAAACATTCTGATTTAAAGCTTATACTTATAGGCGGTGGAGAGGTTGAGATTCCGGATGAGATTAAGAAAGATGTAACAGACCTTGGTTTTGTAGATATTCAGGATAAGTATGATGCATGTGCCGGAGCAGAGCTTTTATGTCAGCCGTCTAAGAATGAGAGTTTTTCAATTGTAATAATGGAGAGCTGGCTTTGTGAAAGACCGGTACTGGTCAATTCTGCATGTAAAGTTACGAAAAACTTTGCACAGGAATCACAAGGCGGATTATTCTTTGAGAATTATTTTGAATTTGAGGGCTGTGTCAATTATATAATGGATAATCCTGAGACTGCAAAGCAGATGGGACTTAACGGAAGAAAGTTCGTGCTTGATAATTTCAGATGGGATATTATAATTGAAAAGCTTTTAAGATTTCTGGAAATTGAAGATTAGTGTGAACATAATACTGGTATCATTTTATAAATGACCGTTTTGAAGCATATTTTGCAAATTATTAATATTATGTCTTTAAGACAGCCACAAAACCGGAAAGGAGTTACAGGTGAAAAAGATAGCAATAATTAACCAGAGATATGGTCTTGAGGTAAATGGCGGCTCTGAATTATATTCAAGACAGATTGCGGAAAGACTCGCAGCTAAATATGAAGTTGAAGTTCTTACATCGTGTGCAATAGAATATGTCAACTGGGCGAACCATTATAAAGAGGGCGTAGAAACAATAAACGGTGTTACGGTAAGAAGATTTAAGACACACCATGAGAGAGTGCAAAGAATATTCTCAGCACTTGATTCGGAAATGCTTAGAAATCCTGAGGCAGATAAAGAATTATCAGATGAATGGATTGAACAGATGGGACCATATTGTCCGGATCTTGTTGATTATATAGATGAACACCAGGATGAATATGATGCGGTAATTATTGTAACCTACCTGTATTATCCTGCGGTGAAGAGTATGCCAAGAGTAAAGGATAAAGTCATATTTATACCGACAGCACATCAGGAGCCGTTTATACATTTTAAGATGTACAGAGAGATGTTTAAATCTCCAAAGGCATATGTATTCTTAACAGATGAGGAAAAAGAGCTGGTTCACAGTATATTCCACAACGAGGACATTCCATATGAGGTTATGGGCGTTGGTGTTGATGTTCCTGAAAAGCCGGATGCGCAGGCCTTTAAGAGCAAATATAACATAGATAATTATTTTATATATGTTGGAAGAATTGATGAGGGCAAGGACTGTCCAAGACTTTTTAATTATTTTATGGAATATAAGAAGCGTAATAAAAATGATGTCAAGCTTGTGCTTATGGGAAAACCGGTATGTGCAATTCCTGACCACAAGGATATTATAAGTCTTGGTTTTGTAAGTGAAGAGGATAAGTTCAATGGAATTAAAGGCTCTAAGGCACTTATACTTCCATCAAAGTTTGAAAGTCTGTCAATATCAGTACTTGAGGCGATGACGCTTTCAAAGCCTGTAGTTGTAAATGGAATATGTGATGTATTAAGAGGACATTGTACAAAGAGTAATGGTGGATTATTTTATAAAAATTATTTTGAATTTGAGGGCTGCTTAAATTATATGCTTACACATGAGGCAGAATACGAGGTTATGTGTAAAAATGCCAGAAAATATGTAGAAGATTATTTCCAGTGGGACGATATTATGAAGAAGTTCGATAAAGTTATTGACAGTGTCGGTGATAAATAATATCAGAGGTTATTATCCATGAGGTGCTAAGCTTCGCAGTTTCGCAACCGGACTGTAGCAGAAATGCGGATTAATAGTAATGATTAGGAATAGAGGAGTATATGGAAAAGATAAAAGACCATTTTAAAAGGCAATGGAGAGAATATGCGGGCGTAGGAGCTATGTGTATTATTATAGGACTTGTGCTGATATGGGGCTATAAGCTGTGGAATCTTGACATTAACGTGCCTATGGCATATGCGGGCGGTGATGAGATAAGTGTGCTTATGCAGGCAAAGATGTTAGAGAGTCAGAACTGGGTATTATCAAATGACAGACTTGGAGCACCATACGGAACAACATTTTATGACTTCACATCTAACATGATGCATAACACAGAAACTGTTATACTTAAGATATTTGTTATGATAACATCAGATGCAGCGGCAGCGGTTAATCTTTTGCTATTATCAATATTTTTTATGGCAGGTCTGGTTTCATATTATGTAATGAGACAGTTAGATATAACTTACTGGATATCATCTTTAGCCTCAGCAGTATTTGGTGTGTCACCATATATGTTTATGAGAGGAACAGGACACATTGTACTTACGGAATGTTATTTTATTCCATTATCACTTCTTTTATGCTTTTGGATATTTGAAAGAGATGATGTATTAAGAATAGATAAGAATTTCTTTAAGGTTAAGAAAAATTATGCAGCTATTATAGCCATAATTCTTATAGCTAACAACGGTATTGCATATTATCCGTTTTTTACATGTTTTATGCTTGTTGTGACTGCACTTTCAAGATTTATGAAAGATAAGGATGTAAAGTGTATATTAAGGTCGGTTACAGCAATCGCAGGTATATGTATATTCGTGGTATTATCAATTCTTCCCGGAGTTATATATTCAATTACTAATGGCTCTAACAGTGCGGCAGTCGTGCGCGGCGGTTTTGCTGAAAATGAATTATACGGTCTTAAGATTATACAGCTATTCCTGCCGGCTAATTCGCATGGAATACATATTCTTGAAGCGGTAAGAAATGAATACCTTGTCAATTCGCCGCTTATTAATGAAAATGTAACATCATATATAGGAATAACAGCGATAATCGGTTTTATAATTCTTATGTTTGTATTTTTCGTAAGAAGGGATACAGTTGTAAAGAAAAGATTAGCATTCCTGTCAGAAATGAATATTATGCTTGTGCTTCTAGGCACAATAGGTGGTTTTGGAACGATATTTGCATTTGTAATATCAGATAAATTAAGAGCTTATACAAGAATATCAATTGTGATTGAATATGTATGTATTGTTGCATTTGCAGTACTACTTGATTCACTGTATAAGAAGTATTATGCACAGGCAAAGTATAAGACAAGAAGATATGTTATTACGGCGGCAGGCTGTGTGATTATGATTGGTTCGGCATTTGAGGCATTTCCGGAGGGATATTTACCTGACTATGAGGGCAATTATGCAAGTTATACATCAGATGATAAGTTTGTATCAGGAATAGAGTCAATGGTTGAAGAGGGGGCGATGATATATCAGCTTCCGTATCATAAATATCCGGAGGGCGAATCAGTTAATAATATGGGGGATTATCAGTTATTTGTCGGATTTATCCATTCTGACAAGCTGCGCTTCAGCTATGGTTCGGTAAAGGGAAGACAAGGCGATGAATGGAATGAGTCCGTTTCAAAAATGGATTATCCTGATATGGCAGATGAACTTAAAAAGACAGGTTTTGCAGGTATTTATATAGACAGAACGGCTTATGTTGAAACTGAATGGAAAGCACTTGAACAGGAACTTAGTGATATAACAGGCTCTACACCTTATGTCAGTGAAAACGGATGCTTAAGCTTTATTAAATTTTAGTACTGGTTAAGCTGTATTCATTAATAGCTTTTTGTTTTATAACTTCATGTTTTCCAACAGATTGACAAAGAATAGCAATAAATGTATAATCTGTTCTATGAGTGGAAATCTGTGGATTTTCATTAAGGCAGAGATTAACTGCCGTGATATTTTGGATTAGGACAGTTAAGCTCTGTCCGTTGCAGCAGGCTGAGAGTTACAGCCGAATATGGAGGATTAAGATGAAAAGAACAGCATTAATTATGGCAGGGGGCAAGGGTGAAAGATTCTGGCCAAGAAGCCGTGTATCACTTCCTAAGCAGTTTTTATCATTAACAGATGATGGTAAGACAATGATTCAGCTTACAGTTGAAAGAATAAGCCCATTAGTTAATATTGAAGATGTATATATAGCTACTAATAAGAATTATAAAGAGCTCGTAAAACAGCAGCTTCCTGGTATTCCTGAGGAGAATATTCTCTGTGAACCGGTTGGAAGAAATACAGCACCTTGTATAGGCCTTGGAGCTGCCCATGTGGCTAAGAAGTACGACGATGCTACAATGATCGTGCTTGCATCAGACCATCTTATTAAGAATAATGAGATATTTACAGAGACATTTACACAAGCCTGTGAGGTCGCTGAAAAGGGTGAGAACCTTGTAACAATAGGTATTACACCGAACTATCCTGAAACTGGTTATGGATATATCAAGTATGACCAGAATACAAAAGAGGGAAGTGCATATGCAGTAGAAAAGTTCGTTGAAAAGCCGGTACTTGAAGTTGCAAAGGAATATCTTGCAGACGGACATTATCTGTGGAACAGCGGAATGTTTGTATGGAAGGTATCTACAATTCTTAATAACTTTAAGAAGCTTCTTCCTGAAAGCTATGCTGCGCTTATGAAGATTAAAGAATCTGTAGGCACAGCAGATGAAGAGGCAGTACTTAATAAGGAATTTATGAATCTTGAAGCAGAATCAGTTGATTATGCCATAATGGAAAAAGCTGATAATATCTATATTATACCGGGTAATTTTGGCTGGGATGATATTGGTTCATGGCTTGCTGTCGGAAGAATTAAAAAGACAGATGATGATAATAATGTTGTCAATGGTAATGTAGTAACAGTCAATACAAAGAATTGTGTTATAGAAGGCGCTGATAAGCTTATTGCTACAGTTGGTCTTAGGGATATGGTCGTTGTTGATACAAAGGATGCGACACTTATTTCAACAAAAGAGAATGCCGGTGAGATTAAGAAAGTGCTTGCAAAGCTTCGTGAGACTGGAAAGAACCAATATTTATAATAGATTATATTAATTATTTAGATTAGGAGAATTAAAATGAAAAATGCATTAATTACAGGTATCACAGGACAGGATGGATCATATTTAGCAGAGCTTCTTCTTGAGAAGGGTTATAACGTATATGGTCTTATGAGAAGAAAGAGCGTGGTTGACTATGGTAATGTTGACCATATCAAGGACAAGATTAAGTTCATCTATGCAGATATGCAGGATATCGTTTCACTTATAACAGCAATGAGAATATCACAGGCTGATGAAGTATATAACCTTGCAGCACAGTCATTTGTTGCAACATCATGGGATACACCATGTACAACAGCAGATATTGATGCCATCGGTGTTACTAACATGCTTGAAGCTATAAGAACTGTTAAGCCAGAGTGCAGATTCTATCAGGCATCAACATCAGAGATGTTTGGTAAGGTACAGGCAATTCCACAGACAGAAGAGACACCATTCTACCCAAGAAGCCCATATGGTGTAGCTAAGCTTTACGGACACTGGATTACTAAGAATTACAGAGAAAGCTATGACATGTATGCATGTTCAGGTATTCTTTTCAACCATGAAAGTGAGAGAAGAGGACTTGAGTTCGTAACAAGAAAGATTACTAATGCAGTAGCAAGAATCAAGCTTGGAGTACAGGACCATGTAGAACTTGGTAACTTAGATGCAAAGCGTGACTGGGGACATTCAAAGGATTATGTAAGAGCCATGTGGTTATTATTACAGCAGGATAAGCCTGATGATTATGTAATCGCAACAAACGAGACAAGAACAGTAAGAGAATTTGCACAGACAGCATTTGCAGCAGCAGGAATTGAAGTTGAATTTGAAGGCGAAGGCGTTAATGAGATAGCAAAGGATAAGAAGACAGGCAAGGTAGTTCTTAAGGTCAACCCTGATTTCTTCAGACCGGCAGAAGTAGAACTTCTTATTGGAAACCCTGCAAAGGCAGAAAAAGAACTTGGATGGGAAAGAGAGATATCATTCCAGGAATTAGTTGAAAGAATGGTAAAGAACGATTTAGCAATCGTAGAAAAAGAAATAAAGGCAGCTAATATCTAATATAATTGTTTTGATGATACAGCCGGATTGAGAAAAAACATACTAATATAGATTCCTGAACAGCAGATAATTCTATATTCAGTATAAGTATTTAATAATATGGCCGATTCATCTTAGGCATATTAATTGAATGATATGATTCACAGGATAAAATTATAGAATGAAAAAATGGCAGCTTAGTAATATAAGTTGCCATTTTATATATGATTAGGCTGATATGGAGGAATACGGGTGTTTGTTCTTATATTATTGATACTGCTGGTCTTGCTTACCATGGGAGTTGTGGCACTTATCTTTAACAAACAGGATGCAGTGTATATAGCAGTGTCTGCTTTAGCTGCTGATACTGCTGTATATGCAGTTATATCAAAAGTACTATATATAATAAAAAAATATACTATTGAAAGAAGCCTGCTTGCATCAGCAATGATTGCACTCATTATAATGGTTGTGCTGATATTTATGAAAAGACGTATTACATATAGTTTTTCCATAAAGAAAAATATAATACCTGTAATGATGATTGTAATTCTTGCAATAGTATCCTTTTTTGTTATAAAAAGCGGGTATTATGGTGCTTCTGATAAAGCAGGTGCTGTTCAGGGCAAGGCTATGAAGTTCAAGGATGAATACTATATTTATGGTCTTACGGATGATGAATACTACCAGAATATATACAGTCCGGATGAGTTAGAAAATGTAAAACAGATACTTGAACCTTTAGAACAGAAACAGAAGGATGCTGATACAGGGCTTGCATCTGTTATGGCACTTATAGGTGCATTATTCGGGTATGAAGCTATGGATTATACATATGTATATCTTCTGGCACTTGCAATTTATTCTGTATATATTATAGGTGAGCTTATATTAGAAAAAAAACAGGCTGTGGCAGGATTAAGACATATTAACAAATGTTTTAATATTAATACATTAGTAAGCATGTGTATAACAGCAGTATCAGTTGCCGGCATAATCATATTATTTGGTGCAAAGGATGTTGCCGTATCATGGAATGAGCTTAATCAGATAGACAGAATATCAAATGAAACAAGTGCTTATGTTATAGATAAAGATATGCTCGATGAGTTATATATACCTGTAAAATGTATGACTATGGGTTACATAATTCCTGAGATAGGTAACATGGAGGCGGATGAAAGAAGATTTTTTATTCCTGAGGATAATGAACTTAAAGATTGCAGTAATTTTAATATTATTACATCAGGCAGCCGCTTTGAGGATGAATATATGGAGTCCTTATTACTAAACAGGGCATATAATGAGAGATATTGTATATACAGAAACAGTTGGCGGTATTATTATGATGGCAATTATGAAAATGCAGATATATCATGTAATTATTTCTATCTAGGGATAGTGCTTATAGGGATAATTGTATTAATGTATGCCATTGGAGCTGTGATATGCAGATACAGACATAAGAAGGCTGATTTTATTGTCTGTGGCATGGGGGCAGTATGCCTGTATGCTATTGTTTATACGGCTATAATGAATGTTTTGATATCTGGATTTAGTGAATATACAGGTTCGCTATTTTATAGCGGTATTATACTTGGCACATTATTTTCAATATTATTATCATGTATCGCATTATGTTTTACAGGACATATTGCAGGAGAGTTACAGGATATAGATGTAAGATACCATTATAATGCTGTATCAATATTTATTATTGTTATTTCAGTGGTTATAATATTTGTTATAAATAATTCCATGGCATTTTCTTCAGGAATTGCTGATGGGACAACAGGTAATATACAGGTATCTGCGGTTTCATATATAACAGGAAATGTTATAAATCAGGATATGGCTGTGTATGAAGCAGTTCATGGCTTTGACCGCGTTCTAGCATCCTGGATGGTATTTACAGGCGGAATAATGGGGATAAGGGTAATGACATATGCCTACGCCGTTATTGCTATTATAACCGGAATGCTTGCAGGAGTAATTATATATTGTATTACTGATATTATTATTCTTAAAAAAGATAAAGAAAATAATGCAGGAGAAAATGGCAGAATGGCATTGACACATGTACTCATGGTATTATCTTATATATTTATGGCGTTTGTTATGTCAGCAGGCTTTAATTATATGTCAGATTCTAATCTATTGTATAAATGGAATAATATTGATATATATATGAGTGACATAAAGGGAACGGATATTGTGGTGGCAGATAAAGATGTCAATCCGGCATTAACAGGAATAATGAAGGCTGTGAGAAATGTAAGAATTATAAGAAATGATAATATGGAGGCTGACAAAAAAGAAATTACAGTATTAGAAAATGCACAAAAGCTGGCAGGAATAAACGGAAATCAGATATTTTACATAACACAGACTGCATTTAATACAAAAAATACAGACTTTATATTATCTAATAATGTAGAATATTCTTCATACAATCTTGACATTTATCAAAAATATAGAGTAATTAATAAAAATGATGAGTTTTGTATTTATAAGATAGACAGGTTAGTTACCGGAAAAGAGGTTGCACAATAGATGATTATTATATGTACATTACTGGCTCTGCTTGTTGCATGTGTTATGGCTGCATATTTGTATAAAAAACAGGACATAGTTACAATTATAGTACAGGCGTTTATTGCATTTCTTATGTTATATGTAATTACATCGTCAATAATGCTTGTGTTTAATGTATTTACTATAATAAGAAGTCTTATATTTGTGATTATAATAGAATTTATCATAACTGCTGTTCTTGCTATAAAATATAAGACAAAAATAAAGATTACATGTGAGTACAGAAATTGTATCTGTGCGATTCTGATTTTTATGGCAATGCTTCCATTTGTAATATATAAGAATGGATATCTTGGAGTGGCACAGGATGCCGGTGTGTATCAGACGAGAGCTATTGCAATGATAAATGGAGATTTTGATAATTATTTCACGTTTGATGAATATGATACCATATCAGAATCTGAAAAAGCTGAATATGTAACGGATATAGATGTTACTCTCACCGGATATTACAGGACACAGACGGATGGAACATTTAAGACAGATAAAGCAGTTAACGATACAACAGGCATACTTCATGGGATTCATGCATATAGTGCAATTCTTGCATTGGTGGGAAGTATATTTGGAATGGCAAATATGATGTATACAGGAAGTGCTTTTCTATTCTGTATGTTATATATGGCATATATAATAATGAGGAATTTTAAAATCAGACTGCCGTTTATAATTGCCGGAGTAGTGCTGCTTGAATTTTCACCGGCTGTTTTATGGTTATGTAAGACTACTCTTTCAGAGACATTTCTTATACTGCTGACTATAGAATATATATATCTTTTTACAAGTAATGATACACATGGCAGGTTCTGGCTGTCGGTGTTACCGGTAATAACATATTCGTTTTTTCATATTTCGATATATGTTTTAATGCCGATATTTGTATTTATATATTATATAATGTTTTTCTATACAGAAAACAAATCGTGTATTATTGCAAATATATGTATGCTTCTTGGATATTATACGGGATTTCATTGTATGCTCAATGTTTCATCGGGATACACATATGGCAATTATAAAAATCTTTATATGTTAAAGATTGTAAGTGATAAAAATCTTGTTATGTTTGTTACGGTAGTTGTATTTGCAGCTGTTATAATAAATATTGCAACATTAATAATATATAAGTATTATAAAAACAAAATAAGATTAAAAGAGGGTGAAGCAGACAGACATAAAGGACATAAAGATAGAAGGGGAACATTTTTAAATGTATTTATAAGAGTCAGTATAGTAATAGGCTGTATACTGGTATTTCTGGCAATAAGAAAGTATAACACGTATGAGTTTACATCGGTATTTGTTTATATTATATCTACAGGGGTATTTTTAATTCCTGTTATACTTGCGGCACTTATTATCAAGCCATCACTTGTAACTAAGAAGAAAGAAACATTTTTATTGGTGTTATTATTCTTATATGAGGTTTTTGCATATTCTATAGTCTTTGTACCGTATATTGGATTTTACTATTATTATGCACGATATGTTATTATACATATACCTACAATGGTTATACTTGGAATGTATATTCTTAATTATATATTCAGCAAGGGTAAGCTGCAAAACAGATGCATACAGAATGTATTTGTGGCAGCATGTGTATTGTTGATATGTGAAGGTTATAAGCCGTATGATACATGTATTGCAAAGCAGCAGGATCAGACAACTGTAAGCTGGGAAACAATGGAAGAGATTCTTGACAGATTTAATTCAGATGATGCAGTTGTGATGTCACAGGAGTGGTCTTTATCACTTAAACTTCCTATTAAGTTCATTACGGGTGCGGATGTATATCCTGTATTAACAGGTAATGATAAATGGCAGATGGATGGACTGCGAAGTACACATAAGAATGTATATCTGATGACAGAAAAAAAGGAAACTATAGCGACCAGTACATATAAGTCGGAGCTTACTTTGATATACGCAGTAAGTAATGAAGATAAGTATGGCAAGGTCACTGAGGGAGAAGTTGAAAGAAGAGGAAAATATATACCATTTTCCACAATTGTAGATAAGAATAACAGGGCAATGTATTTATATAAGTAAAATACTAAAACAGATATTTAAAAATGAAAGGAAGTACAATGAAAGCATTAATTATTGGTGGAGGTGGGTTTGTAGGCCCATATCTTGTAAGACATCTTGTAAACGATCTAGGATACGAAGTTACAGTAACTAAGACAGAAAAAGAAAATCTCGTATCAGATATCGCACAGGTAGTTAATCTTGATATATTAAACAAGGAACAGATATCAGAAGTTCTTAATGCACAAAGACCTGATTATATAATCCATCTTGCAGCACAGTCATCGGTTGCATATTCGTGGAAGAATCCGTCCCTTACGATTGATGTCAATGTAAAGGGCTGTGTTAATGTGCTTGATGCTATAAGAGACCTTGATTTTAAGCCGAGAACACTTCTTATCGGTTCTGGTGAGGAATATGGACATATCAGAGAGGGAGAGTGTCCTATTACGGAAGAGAATAATTCAAGACCGGGTAATATATATGCTGCAACTAAGGCATGTCAGAATATGCTTGGTAAAATATATGCAGATGCGTATGGTATGGATGTAATGATGGTAAGGGCATTTAATCATATAGGTCCAAACCAGACACCAATGTTTGTTGTGGCAGATTTCTGTAAGCAGGTAGCAGAGATTGAAAAGGGCATAAAGGAACCTGTTATGTATGTAGGAAACCTTACTGCAAAAAGAGATTTTACTGATGTAAGAGATGTTGTTAAGGCATATGCACTTCTTGTAAAAGAGGGAAAAAGAGGAGAAACTTACAATGTTGGAACAGGACACGCACTTGCAATTCAGGAAATCCTTGACACAATAATCAGCATGTCAGATAAATCAATAGAAGTTAAAGTTGACCCGGACCGATTAAGACCTGTGGATGTACCTATTATTGAACCGGATATCAGAAAGATTAATGAATGTACAGGCTGGAAGCCACAGATATTATTAAGCCAGACATTAAAAGAAACGCTTGATTACTGGAGAGAGAAATGTTAGTAAGGCTTAGACAGCACAACATATAATTATAAATGCAGCAGACTATGCAAAACATTAGGAAGAGAACAGATGTCATATAATAAGATTAATAAAATATTTTTAAAAAACAGACTCCGTGGCATTACGGCTGTAGTAGTTGCTGGAATTATGTCAGTTATGCTTGTTGGCTCATCAATGTATATAACTGGATATGCAATGCAGATTGTTAAGGCAGCCGGATATACAGGAACAGTTACAGGGGTTGATGAGGGTGGTCTAAGGGTGCGTTCATCAGCTTCAACAGCTACCATGGATAATATTATTACAAAAGTATATGAGGGTGATACATTTGATATATTGGATACTGTATACAACGGTAGTTCAAAATGGTATCAGATAGGATTTTTTTATAATGATGAATATACATATGGTTATGTTTCGGCAGATTATGTAACAGTTAGTACGAATGGTTCATCAGATGATAATAATTCAGGTGATAATGGTTCAGATGACAATGCTTCAGACGATAATAACGGATGGGATTATGATGATACAGACTTTGAGACTGAACTGGAAGCGCAGGGATTTCCTGAATCATATAAGACTGGATTAAGACAGATTCATAAGATGTATCCTGACTGGATATTTACAGCAGAGCATATAGACAGGGAATGGAATGACATAATAGACAATGAAAGTGTATTAGGCAGAAGCCTTATATATGGATATGCAAAGGAATCATGGAAGTCTAAGGCAGAGGGGGCTTATGACAGCGAGACAGGAGAATATACTGAATTTGATAGTGGCGGCTGGGTGCAGGCTTCAAATGCACTTATAAAATATGCGATAGACCCTAGAAATTTCCTGAATGAGACTAATATTTTCATGTTTGAGGATCTGGCATACAGTGATAAGATACAGACTGAACAGGGCGTACGGAATGTAATTGCAGGTTCATTTATGGATAATTCATCACATGAGCTGTATTTTGATGATAAGTGGTTTACATATCCGTCGGCGCTTATGTATGCCGGAGCTATATCGGGAGTAAGTCCATACCACCTTGCAACAAGAATTATACAGGAACAGGGATATAACGGACAGGGACTTAGTATATCGGGAACATATCCCGGTTATGAAGGTTTGTTTAATTATTATAATCAGGGTGCATATAAGAGCGGTTCAATAAGTGCTGTTGAAAATGGTCTTATATATGCTTCAAAGGAAGATTCCTCTACATACAGAGCATGGAACAGCAGGATGAAGTCAATAGTCGGTGGAGCTAAGATATTGGGTGCTAATTATATCAATAGAGGTCAGAATACATTATATTATGAGAAGTTTGACATGATTACACCATATAGCCATCAGTATATGACATTTATTCTCGCTCCGAGACAGGAATCCGTAACTGCAAGCAGGGCATATAGTGATAGTGTTAAGTCATCTACGGCTTTAAGATTTCTTATTCCGATATATAATGATATGCCTGATACAGCATGCCCGCTTCCCGGTGATGGTTATGTTGATAATAGTAATAATAATAACAATAACGGTACTGATAACAATGGAGAAGATATCATTAAATTCACAGGAATGAAGCTGGATGGAGATGGTCAGTGGCGTTATTATGTAGAAGACAATCCGGATTATGGCTATACCGGAATGGCAGCAAATGAATACGGCTGGTGGTACTTTAATGACGGTGAGTTAGACATGGGTTATACCGGAATGGCAGCAAATGAATACGGCTGGTGGTATTTTAATAATGGAATACTTGATACAGGTTATACCGGAATAGCAGCAAATGAATATGGCAGCTGGTATTACATTGATGGAACTATAGCATATGGCTATACCGGAATGATACTTGATGCTGATATATGGAAATATGTAAGTGCCGGATATGTGGATAATCATTATACCGGAATGGCATTAAATGAAAATGGCTGGTGGTATTTTGATGATGGAATGCTTGATACAGGTTATACCGGAATGGCATTAAACGAATACGGCTGGTGGTATTTTAATAATGGAATACTTGATACAGGTTATACCGGAATAGCAGCAAATGAATATGGCAGCTGGTATTACATTGATGGAACTATAGCATATGGCTATACCGGAATGATACTTGATGCTGATATATGGAAATATGTAAGTGCCGGATATGTGGATAATCATTATACCGGAATGGCATTAAATGAAAATGGCTGGTGGTATTTTGATGATGGAATGCTTGATACAGGTTATACCGGAATGGCATTAAACGAATACGGCTGGTGGTATTTTAATAATGGAATACTTGATACAGGTTATACCGGAATAGCAGCAAATGAATATGGCAGCTGGTATTACATTGATGGAACTATAGCATATGGTTATACCGGAATGATACTTGATGCTGATACATGGAAATATGTAAGTAATGGATATGTTGATAATCATTATACAGGAACTGCTGTTAATGAGTACGGAACATGGAATTTTATAGACGGACAGCTGCAGCTATAAAACATATAATAAGACAATATTTATAAGTAATGCTTTATCACAAATTTTATAACAAATTCAAATAATTTACTTGCCAAATATATATTTATATGGTAAGATTTTTAAATGTGAGTGGTTGGTGCTACTCACTATGGACGGATTCCCGAGTGGCCAAAGGGGACAGACTGTAAATCTGCTGGCGATGCCTTCGAAGGTTCGAATCCTTCTCCGTCCATTGCATATAGTATGCATGTATATGCTATAATTAGTATTAATGAAAATATACGAGCTGATTACTATATGAACAACAAATCGCCGGCGTGGCGGAATTGGCAGACGCACAGGACTTAAAATCCTGCGAGGTTAAACTCATACCGGTTCAAGTCCGGTCGCCGGCATTAATATGATGATTAGTATACCATATTTCAGTTGTTTATAATTGGAATATGGTTTTTTTGATAGTCATATAATAAATAATAATATAATAATGGAGCATACATGGTAGAGCTTAACGGAAAGTTATCAATTATAATGCCGGCATATAATGAGGAGAAGCTTATATATCACAGTCTTATTTCAACGCTGGATATCGTTGGTGAGTTCGTATCGGATTTTGAGATCGTAGCAGTTAATGATGGCAGCCGTGACAATACGTTAAAAGAGATGAAGAGAGCGGCTGATACAGACTCAAGGATAAGGATAATATCATCTGAAAAGAACAGAGGTAAAGGGAATGCGATTATATCAGGAGTGTCACAGGCTGAGGGGCAGTATGTGGCATTTGTAGATGCAGATCTTGAGCTTAATCCGTCACAGCTTGAAGGCTATCTTGAGAAGATGATTGCGGAGAATAAAGATGTCGTAATAGGCTGTAAGTTTCATAAGGATTCACAACTGGAATATCCCTTTAAAAGAAAGATTATAAGTGCTGGATATTATCTTATGCTGCTTGTATTATTTCATCTTAATGTAAGGGATACACAGACAGGACTTAAGGTATTTAAGATGGAAGCTTTAAAGCCAGTGGCACATCTTATAAGAACGTCGGGATTTGCATATGATATAGAGCTTCTTGTTGCATTGCACAGAAGAGGCTGTACGATAGCCCAGATGCCTGTAAGGGTTGTGTATGTAAGAGATGGTGCATCGAAAAGAATTGGATTTAAGGATATTGTCAATGTATTTAAGGATACATTTGCTATATTTTACAGAGTATATTTTAAGCATTATTATGATTAGAAATCTTTTAATAAGATATAATACATAATAAATTATTAAATCAGATGAGGGGATATAGTTTTTGACACGGCTGGAAAGTCATAAAGATTGGCAGTGTGGAATAAGCTGGTTCATCGTATATTCACAACAGGATTGCTCAGAAATGAGGATTATTATGGAACAGTATAGAGAAAAAATATTATTAAATTTTATTTATTTATCAAAAAACCATGCAGGTGGCAAAGACCAGTTTGCATTTAATCTGCTTAGTGGAATATATGACAATGGTGATATATCCAAGGTATGTGTCGTATGTTTTGATTATTTAGAAGACACAATCAGAAAGATTGCACCTACAGTTGAGATAATAACTATTAAAAGCAGTAATGAAAGCAATGAACTGGAAAGAATGTTTAATATTCTTAAGGTCAATACATTCAAGATACCAAAGATAATAAAACAATATAATATATGTGAAATATTTCATGCAAGCTGTAATAACGGACTTAGGAAATTTAGTGTTCCATCAGTTGTAATACCACATGATATTAAGGCTGTATCACATAGGGTGATGGGAAATGTCAAGGTATCATGGTACAAATATATGTTGTATAAGGCTATGTATGAACTGGATTTTAAGCACGCTGATAAGATTATAGCGATAAGCAATAATGACAAGTCCGAGATGCAGAAATACTATCCGGCTTATAAGAATAAGATAGTACAGATATATAATCCCATTAAAATAGCACAATATGATAAAACTATAATTAAAGAATATAAGGATAAATATGATAATCCTATGAATTATAGTGCCATGGAAATGGTTGCAACACTTGAACCAGAGACCGGACATACAGGGATATATGACAAAAATATTGTTGCGATTAATTTACAGTTTCATCACAAGAACATTATAACACTTATAAAGGCATATGAACGTATTAAGGATAAGATAGGCTGTAACCTGATACTTGTTGGAAGTGTTCCTAAGAGAGTTGAGTATCTTAAGGAATATGTAATTAAGAATAATCTTTCGGATTCTGTTATATTTACAGGCTTTGTAAATGGAAGAGAAAAACGGAGAATATTGTCTGATTGTGATTTATATATCAATCCATCACTGTTTGAAGGGTTTGGAATGACAGCGGTTGAGGCAATGATACTTAAGGTTCCTACATTATTGTCAAAGGTATCTGCTAATTATGAAGTAACAGCAGGCTTGTGTAAATATTACGAACCGGCAGATGATGTGGAGGCGCTTGCACAGGCAATGGTTGATTATTTTAAGGAACCATATACTAAGGAGCAGCTTGATAGTGCAAGCATTGCAATGATTAACAGATATGATTACAGGACAATAGCAGCAGAGTATATGGATTTATTTGTCATGGAAAGAAGTCAGGACGGTAAGAATGTTATGTGTGGACAGGAAGCGGCTGACAGAAATGAGGCACTATGAAGATAAGTGTTATTACACCATTGTATAAAGGGGAAAAATATATAGACAGACTTTTACATATGGTATATAAGGGATATATAAAAACAACAGAGAGCATCGCAGATATACAGGTTGAATATATTCTGATAAATGACAGTCCTGATATAGATATGAATATGAACAGCCATATTGATAAATTCAATGATATATATATGAATGTCAGTTTATCAGAAAATTTCAGTATAATATATGCAGTTAACCATGTTAATTCGGGAATTCATAAGACAAGGGTAGCTGGACTTGATTTATCAGGTGGAGAATATATTATGTTTCTTGATCAGGATGATCTTATATCGGATAATATTTTTTTAAAGTTTCTACAGGCTATCAAAAAAAGTAAGGCAGATATAGTTGTTTCCAATGGATATAGAAGATGGAAAGATGGAGCGGACAGCTATGTTTACATACCTCTTTATCAGAAAAATGCTGCATTAAGGCTGACAGCATATGAAAAAATATATCTTTATGGAACAGATATGATATTTTCACCTGGACAGTGCCTGATAAAAAGAACTTCCATACCACGGGAATGGATAGATAATATACTTACAGATAATGGCTGTGATGACTGTTATTTATGGCTTTTAATGTTAAATAATAAATGCAGCATATATACAATAAAGGATAGACTTTATTGTCATATAGAAAATGATACTAATTATTCTAATTCATATAATGCCATGGAAAGTTCATTTTATAACATGTGTGACATGTTAGATAAAAATAAGAATTATAGCAGGCAGAAAACTAAGATATTAAGACGCAGATACAGGTTAAAATCTTATATCAAGACACAGAATAATTTCTTTAAAAAACTTATAAGATTATGCTGTAATCCGGATATAGCAATGGCCACATTTATTTATAAACTGAGTGGATATCATTGATAATTGTAAGAGTGGATTAGTTGTATCTTTGGGGATAAATCATAAAATAAGAAAATTATATATTAAGAGAGATGAAGGAGCTTCCTTGATGAGACATTACTTAAAAAGACATCTGAATAAGTTAAAAAAAATACAGGTTGTAGCTGCAATTGCAGGCGTATGTGTTACAGGAGCGGCTGGTATACATGCCATAGAAGTGCAGGCACAGGACTACAGTCTGCGTGTTGACAGTGATAATCAGTGGAAATATTTTAATGATGACGATATTATTGATACAGAATATACTGGACTTGCTTTAAATGAGTATGGCTGGTGGTATATTAAAAATGGAAGTATTGATTTTGATTACAAGGGACTTGCCTTAAACGAGTACGGCTGGTGGTATGTAGAGAATGGAACGATTAACTTTGATTATAAGGGCTTAGCGTTAAATGAATATGGCTGGTGGTATGTAGAGAATGGAACAATTAATCTTGATTATACAGGGCTTGCGTTAAATGAATATGGCTGGTGGTATGTGCAAGATGGAGTAATCAATTATGATTATACTGGACTTGCGTTAAACGAGTATGGCTGGTGGTATGTGCAAGATGGAGTAATCAATTATGATTATAAGGGACTTGCGTTAAACGAGTATGGTTGGTGGTATGTAAAAAATGGCGTGATAGACTTTGAATATACAGGACTTGCATTAAATGAGTATGGCTGGTGGTATGTAAAAAATGGCGTGATTAATTTTGATTATACCGGACTTTGTGAAAAAGAGGATGGAATATGGTATATAAAGAATGGAACGATAGATTCTTCATATAGTGGTATACAGAAATTTAAAAAAGATAAGCTGTATGTCAAGGACGGTAAGGTTAGAAACAGCTATACAGGATTAGTTATATATAATGGTCAATCCTGCTATATAAATGAAGGAAAATTCAAAGAAAATTATACAGGAATAATCTCTTATAATGATGAAAAATATTATATATCAAATGGCTGTGTAGACAAAAGCTTTAACGGACCTGTAAAAGATGGTGGTGATATAATCTATATAAGGAAAGGAATGCTTGACAAAAACTTCACAGGTATTCTTGACTATGAGAATGATAAGGTATATATAATCAATGGTATATCGGATATAACATTTACAGGACTTGTATTACAGGATGACGATACCTATTATATAGAGAATGGATATTTTGATGATGATTACCATGGATTATACAAAGAAGATGATACTTATTGGTATATTGATAGCGGTAAAGTTGATACATCGTATACAAAGATATGTAATACTGATGACAGTACAAGAGTGTATATAAAAAATGGTAAAGAAGATAAGGAATTTACAGGTCTTGCGTATGGTGACAGTGGGAGATGGTATGTTGTTGACGGGCAGGTAGAAGATAGTTATACAGGACTTGTGTTATATAATGATATATGGAAATATGTAGAGAGTGGATATGTAATTGAAAAATACACAGGCTTTGCACGCAATGAATTTGCTTTCTGGTATTTAGAAGATGGAAATATTGCCTGGGACGTTACAGGAATTATTGAGGATGATTCAGGTAAATGGTATGTAGAAAGTGGTGTTGTACAGCAGGATTATTACGGATATTATACGGCAGCAGATGGAAAGCAATATGTTGTTACAGAAGGATTTGCAACAGAAAAGGATGAATATGATGTAATAAATGATATAAAATACAGCAGCCTTTATAAAAAGTCAATATTCTGTGCCGGCGATAGTATAGCACTTGGATATGGCAACAATTATTACAGCTATGCAGATCTGCTTGCAGACAGATACAGCATGGATATGGATAAAAGTGCCATAGGAGGAATTACGATAGCGGATATAAAAGACAAGGAAAGTATCAATAAACTTGTAATTAATAATATGAAAAAAAATTACGATTATGCAATATTAGAAGGCGGCTGGAATGACTTTAACCTGGATGTAGCCATAGGAGAATTATCAGATGATAAGTCAGACGATAAAACTGATAGCAAGATAAACAATAAGGCTGAAGGTAAAAATAATGATAAGAACAGCTCTCCAGATAATGACAAGAATGAAGATATATCACAGGATAAGGAATTAGATACAACAACACTTATAGGTGCATTAGAGAATATGTTTAAGTATGTTAAGACTAACCATGAAGATACAAAAGTATATTTTCTTATGGTTCATAAGATTGATGAAACAAATGGTAATAAGATTAATGCATTAGGACTTACTTTTAAAGATTATTATAATGCAATAATTAAAGTATGTGATAAATATTCAATTGAAGTAATAGATATATATAAGACGAGTGAATTCAATACATCAGAGGCTGAATATAAGGAAGTTACATTTAATGGAGACGGAGTGCATCCTGTACAGAGAGCCTTCTATAAATATTATATGCCTGTAATAGAAAGATATATGAAATATTCAGATTAAACAATAATGTGAAAAATGAGTTTGATAGCTGATTAAGAAATAAATGACATGGAGACCGGGTATTGACTTTATAAAAAGTATGATAAAAAAACAAATGGTTTAATTATTGCGTATCAGAATATTATGTGATATTATAAAGAATGGCTGTTATAAAAATATGAATGCCTTTAATAGCAAGGATGAAAGGATATATATAATGAAAGAACGAGTGAAATCCATATTTTCCTACAGTGATATGGTAGGAAGTCTAGTAAGAAGAGACCTTAGGGGAAAGTATAAAGGTTCAGTGCTTGGCTTTTTGTGGACATTTATTAACCCGTTGTGTCAGATGATAGTATATACAATAGTATTTTCAGTAATAGTTAGAAACGATCTTGAAAAATTCTATGTATACATGATAGTTGGTATGGTGCCATGGCTTTTCTTTGATGCGTCATTAAGACAGGGAGCAGGCTGTATAAGATATCAGGGAGATATGATAAAAAAGATATATTTCCCGAGAGAAGTGCTTCCATTATCATGCGTAACGTCTAATTTTGTAAATATGCTTTTTTGCTTTATAATAGTATTTGCAGTACTATTTATTTCAGGAATAGGAATAAGCCTTAAAGCTATTATATTTCTACCGTTAATTATGGGAATAGAATATCTTCTTGCACTTGGCTTTACGTTAATTGTTGCTGCAGGTACGGTGTATTTTAAGGATCTTGAGCATATTACTACAGTTGTACTTATGGCATGGATATATGGTACACCTATAATGTATTCCATGAAGATGATTCCTGACAATGTCAAGTGGTTATTCAGAACTAATCCAATGACTTCAGTAATTGAGGCATTTCATAATATATTATACTGGAAGATTGTTCCAGATATACATGATATACTGTATGCATTAATCTTTGGTGTAATTATGGTAATTATAGGAGAAATGGTATTTGCAAAGTTAGATGATAATTTTGCAGAGGAATTATAATTAATGTAAATATGCTGTAGATGAAAGGATATAATTTATGAATAATGATACAGATTATGCTATTCGTGTAAAAAATGTCGAAAAGTATTTTAAAGTATATATGGATAAGGGCAATATGCTGAAAGAACGCATAATATTTGCCAATCGTAACAAATATGAAAAAAGACAGATTCTTAATGGAATAAGCTTTGATATTCCTAAAGGGCAGGCGGTTGGTCTTATCGGACGTAACGGCTGTGGTAAGAGTACAACTCTTAAGATGCTTACTAAGATATTAAAGCCTAACGCCGGTGAGGTTGAGGTTAATGGAAGAGTATCAAGTCTTATAGAGCTTGGAGCTGGTTTTCATCCTGATATGACAGGACGTGAAAATATATATATAAATGCCACTATATTCGGCCTTGATAAAGAAGAGATAGACACAAGACTTGATGATATAATAAGATTTTCCGAGCTTGAGGACTATATTGATAACCCTGTAAGAACATATTCATCGGGTATGTATATGAGACTTGCATTTGCAGTTGCCATTAATGTCAATGCAGATGTTTTATTAATTGATGAGATTCTTGCGGTAGGGGATGTAAGCTTTCAGAAGAAATGTTTTGAAAGACTTAAAGAGATTAAAGAAGAGGGAACGACAATAGTTATTGTTTCCCATTCCATGGAGCAGCTCTATTCAATTTGTGACAGACTTATATGGATTGAAAAGGGCAGAATCCTTGAAGACGGAGAACCTAAGCTTATAGGTATGCATTATCTTGATTCCATGGAGGATGACAGAATTGCAAGACTTGCCAATGAGAGTAAAGAAAAGCTTGTAGATGACAGAGGACGTTCCATCTTAGAGCTTACACAGAATGTACATCCTGAGGCAAGACGTGATGGAACACATAAAGTTAAGTTTACAAGTGTTAATCTTTATGATAAGGATGGTAAACCGTGCCAGACATTCAGTACAGGTGATAAGGCGGTATTAAAGCTTGGATATGCCACAGAGCTTGACAGTCCAAAGGTTAATTTTAATATGGATTTTGTCAAAGATAACTGGCAGTACTGTTATGGAAGCTGCTTTACCAAACCGGGAGATGGATTACCAGTATTAAAAAAGAGTGGAACAGTAACATTTACCATAGATAAGCTTATGTTGCTTCCGGGTAAGTATTATCTTGATGTAGGTATTAATGGTGAGGATGGCGAATTATATGATAATGTAAGAAATATCATGCAGATAACGATACGTAATTATGTGCATAATGAGTTTGGACCATGTACATTTGAACACGACTGGGAGATTGAACAATAATTATTATTTATAGGAAGAGGAGAAAAGTAATGAAGTACGATTATTTAGTAGTTGGAGCAGGTCTTTATGGAGCAGTATTTGCTTATGAAGCAAAAAAGAAAGGAAAGACATGTCTTGTAATTGATAAGAGAGACCATATTGCAGGTAATATCTATTGTGAAAATATTCACGATATCAATGTGCATAAGTACGGCGCACATATTTTCCACACATCTGATAAGAAGATATGGGATTATGTGAATCAGTTTGCTGAATTTAATAATTATATTAATTCACCAATTGCAAGATATAAGAACGAATTATATAACCTTCCATTTAATATGAACACATTCAGTAAGATGTGGAATATTGTAACTCCACAGGAAGCTAAGGATATAATTGCTTCACAGATTGCAGACCTTAATATTACAGAGCCAAAGAATCTCGAAGAACAGGCACTTTCACTTGTAGGCAGGGATGTATATGAAAAGCTCATTAAGGGTTATACAGAAAAGCAGTGGGGACGTGATTGTAAGGAGCTTCCTTCATTTATCATAAAGAGACTTCCATTAAGATTCGTATACGATAATAACTACTTCAATGACAGATTTCAGGGTATTCCGATGGGCGGATATACTAAGATTGTTGAAAAGATGCTTGATGGTATTGAAGTTCGACTCAATACTAACTATCTTGATAACAGAGAAGAGTTCGATGCCATGGCAGATAAGATTGTATACACTGGTATGATTGACCAGTTCTATGATTATAAGCTTGGTGTTTTGGAATACCGTTCAGTAAGATTTGAGACAGAAGAACTTGATATGGAAAATTATCAGGGTAATGCGGTAGTTAATTACACAGAAAGAGAAGTACCATATACAAGAATTATCGAGCATAAGCACTTTGAATTTGGCAAGCAGCCAACAACAATCATTTCAAGAGAATATTCAAGTGAATGGAAGAAGGGTGATGAACCTTACTATCCTGTTAATAATGAAAAGAATAATAATCTTTACCAGCAGTATAAGGAATTAGCTGATAAGGAAGCTAAGGTAATCTTCGGTGGAAGACTTGGCGGATATAAGTATTATGATATGGATAAGGTTATTGCAGCAGCACTTGAGATGTGTGAGACAGAACTTAATTAATTATTATGAAAAATAAAGATATATTGGCAGTGGTTGTTACGTGTAACAGAAAAGAACTTCTAAAGGAATGTCTTCAGGCTTTAATGCAATATAATAATGATTGCGATATTTTGGTTATTGATAATGCCAGCACTGATGGGACAGATAAGTTTATGACAGATCAGGTTAAAAATCATAGTCATTATAATTCTGGTAACTTAAATGAGAAATTTCTAAGATACATCCAGCTTAAAGAAAATACAGGGGGTGCCGGAGGATTTTCAAGAGGAATTAAAGAAGGCGTCCGAATGAATTATAGGTATATCTGGATAATGGATGATGATACAATAGTTAATAATACAACACTGCCGGCACTTAAAAATGCAGTTAATAAGACAAAGGGGCTCTTTGGATATTTCTCGTCAGATGCGGTATGGATAGATGGACAGCCATGTAAGATGAATATACAGCATTATGATGGAGAGCGTTTTAAGGATTCGTACAAACTTCTAGATGAAGGAATTATACCGATAAAGAGTGCGACATTTGTATCATTATTTATTAATAGAGAAGCTGTTATAGATTGTGGACTTCCATATAAAGAATATTTCATATGGGGGGATGATAAGGAATATACTCTACGACTTTCTAAGAAGTATGCCTGCTACAGGGTAAGAAAAAGTAATGTGTTACATAAGATGAAGAACAATAATGGCAGTGATATAATAAGAGATGATATTGCAAGAATAGACAGATACAGATATGCGTATCGTAATGACTTCAGAACGGCATGTATTAACGGAGCAGGAAAAGTCTTTAATTATATGGTTGTTTTTTTACGGACAATAATAAGAATATTACAATCAGACAGTCCTTATAAGCTTAAGAGAATAAAAATTATGATTATGGGAATGTTTGAAGGAATGTTTTTTAAGCCACATAAAGAGTTTTGATATAGAAAAGGAGAAGATACATGATACTTCAGAATATTATCTGGCCTAAAAAAGGCGTATGTACAGAAGAAAAGTTATATTTTCATGCAAATGTAATAGATGAAGATTTTAACATTGACAGAGATGAAAACCACAAAAAGTCGAACATGAATTATGTCAATTATCAGAGAATATCTGAGATTAAGGGTGGTGGACTTAGTCTTGACAGATTTGGAAAGGTTGCATTTGATACATATTTTAACGGATTATCAATCGAAAAATGGAAGAAATATACTATTGTCAATCAGGTATCAGCAACAGTAGAGATAGAAGGACATTTTCTTATAACATTATGCAGCAAGATGTTTCTTCATGGAGAAGTTATAAAAAAAGAACTTGCAAGAGAAGAATTTAATGCTTCAAAGAAGACTAGATACTCACTCTCATTTGAAAATGCTGATAAAGGAATGTTATATTTTGAAATAGAATCATTAGAAGATGGAAGTGTATTCTATGGCGGATATTATGAGGATACAGCGATTACTGAAGCTGTAAGACAGCCTAAGATTGGTATTGATATCTGTACATTTAAGAGAGAGAAGTTTATCGAGAATAATATCAGTCTGTTAAATAAGAATATATTTAATAATAATAACAGTAACCTTAAGGATAAGCTTGAAGTATTCATATCTGATAATGGTAAGACTCTTGATATAGATAAGTTAAGCAATGAGCATATCCATATTGTACAGAATAAGAATACAGGTGGTGCAGGTGGATTTACAAGAGGACTTATTGAGATTCTTAAGGACGATAATAAGTATGGTATTACACATGCGCTTCTTATGGATGATGATATTATCATTGATACTGAGTCTATTGAAAAGACATATACAATCCTTTCAATATTAAAGGATGAATATGAAGATGCATTTATCGGCGGAGCTATGTTAAGAAACGACAAGCAGAATATACAGGTTGAATCCGGTGCTTCATGGAATGCAGGTGAACTTGTCTCTAATAAGAGTAACCTTAACATGAATGTTACATGGGACTGCCTTATGAATGAGATTGAGGAATATACAGAGTTTAACGCATGGTGGTACTGCTGTTTCCCAATGAAGGTTGTATCAGAGGAGAATCTTCCGCTTCCTATCTTTATAAGAGGTGATGACCTGGAATATGGTCTTAGAAATATGAAGAATCTTATACTTATGAATGGTATCTGTGTATGGCATGAACCATTTGAAAATAAGTATTCTTCTTTCCTTGAGTACTATATTATAAGAAACAGACTTATTGATAATACATTCCACTTCCCAGGCTGGGGAAAGAAGGAATTAAAGAAAGCTGTATGGGAACAGTGGAAGGGAGAAGTTAAGAGATATAGATATAAAAATGTATATCTCCATACAAGAGGCGTAAGTGATTATTTAAGAGGAATTAAGTTCCTGTTAAATACAGATGGCGAACAGCTTCATCAGGAGATTATGGCAGCAGGCTATAAGGCTGTTCCTGTATCAGAGATAAGCGAGCCATTCCATTATAAGGATTATCAGGCAAGCAGAACAATGAAGAAGAATCCTATACATGATATTATCAGAAGACTTACATTTAACGGATATTTATTACCGGCAGGACGTACAAGAACAGTATCCATGGCTCAGTCTACAGCATATAATGTATGGAGAGCAAAGAAAGTCGTATATTATGATGTAACATCTAATAAGGCATTTGAATGTGAAAGAAGCTATAAACAGCTTGTACTTACATTCCTTCTTGTATTAGGCTTAAATATCCAGATAGATCTTAAGTATGATAAGGCTAAGAAAGATTATCTGAAGAACGGATATAAGTTAAAGAATATTAAATTCTGGAAGAGATATCTTGGATTAGATAAATAATATGTCAGACGTATAATTTGCAGCATTGGTAACAGTCAGGCTGCAAATTATATTTGCTTAGTGTATAAAAATTATTGTGTAAATAATATTGTAATAAATATTAATGTGTAAATATCAATGTGTAAAATAATGCTGTAGCTTCAGCGGAATGGATGATTAATAGTGAATAACAGGAATAAAAAGAAAAAATATAGAATTATTGCAGTTGTAGCTGTATTATATCTGGCACTTGTAGCCGGTATTCTTGCGAGAGATAAAATATTAAATATTGTTCCACAGTCATCAATGCTTAAAACTAGTGAGCAGGATACAACAGCAGAAGATAAAAAGAAGGCAGAAGAGGCGAAAGCAGCTCTGGAAGCCGAGAAAAAGGATAATTATAACAAAGTCATGCAGTCACTGACATATGATATCAATACAGCACCGATAAAGATAGATGAAGCAGACTGCATAAGCCTTATAAAGGAAAATAATCTTCCGGCATTATCAAGAATGAGTGAAGAGGATACTAAAAAATATATGAGCGAACTTCAGGTGCTTAAAAAGATAGAGAAGCTTGGCATAGACCCGGCTCAGTTTGAAACACCTGAACTTAACTGGAAGAATACTTATAATACTGTTGATAATATAATCAATAATAGAACAAAGTATCAAAACGATGTCAGGTTTAATGGAAGTACAGCATCTGAACTTAATGCAGTTATAGCAACAAGTGACAGTGCGTATATAACAATAGAATCTGATAAGATAATTCTTGATGAGACAATTAATCTTAAGTCAGACATAGGTATTAATGCATCTAAGACAGAATTTGTGCCTGGAAGTATGGTTATTGATAAGGCTGTTATGGCAGAGGATTGCGATAACATTTCATTGGATTATTTCAAGCTGGAAAATGGCGGATATAACTATGCATTGTATATCATAAGAACTAACAACTTCTCTATAAAGGGATGTACGTTCTCAAAGTCAACATATAAAGGCCTTGTAGTCATGGGAACATGTACTAACTTTGTAATGCTTGATAATAATGTGACATATAATGGCAATGGCGGCGTATTCTTAAACGGTAATATAAGTAATGGTATTATTAAGAATAATGACATTGAAGAAAATTATGGCACAAGAAATCTTACAGCCGGAATGGTAATGACTTCAATGACAATTGATGATTATTATACAGCATATAATGAATTTAAGGATGAACATCTGTATGACCTTTTAGATACTCCGCACGATATAGTATTATATCAGAACAGAGTACAGCGTAATAATTCATCAGGAGTATATTCTGATGGTGCATATAATATATATATCATTGAAAATATTATCTATAAGAATGAAAAAGAGGGAATGTGCCTTGATTATGGTACATTTGGTGCATATGTGCATAATAATGTAGTACGCCAGAATGGTGGACGTTTCAGACAGACAGACGAAGACCTTGAAGCAGACTTTGTAACAAGCTTTGGAAGACTTGAGGATGGTTCGTCACCTGCAAAGCTTCCTGGCATATCAATTGATAACTCTGCTTATAATATAATTCTTAATAATAATGTCAACCAGAATTACGGAAGTGGTATTAAGTCTGTCCGTTCTGCTTATAGAAATGTTATTATGGAAAATACAGTTTCAGATAACAACTATGGAGAAAATGAGAAGTTCCATTTCTTTGGAATAGAGATAGGACATGCAAGTACACCGGATGAACCAGTAATCGGACTTGATTTTACAGCTTCTTATGAGAACATAGTATGCAGAAATGTTGTTACCGGTCCGGATTATGCAGGGGTATTCCTTGAGATAGAATCTTATTGTAATGATGTGTTTGACAATGTTATTATGGGAAGCGAAAAGTTTGCAATCGAATGTCATAGTACATTATTTAACAGTATAGTCAATAATACATTAAATCAGGAAGTATTAAATCTCTACGGACATTAATTTGTGCTTTATTGAAAATGGAGTGTAGAAAATGAATAAAAGAATAGGTTGGATTGATATTGCGAAGGGCATTACAATACTGCTTGTAATTGTTGGTCATACGTTGATAGGATATAAGGTTAATGATTATATATATGCATTTCATATGCCTTTATTTTTCATATGTTCAGGATTGTTATTTAAGCCAAAGGATATTAAGATGGTGGTAAAGAATAATGCAAAGAAGCTTCTCGTGCCTTATTATGTTACCTGTGGCATTGTAATAGCGGCAAGAGCTATAAGTGCTTATTTACAGAACTGGACACCTGAACAGATTAAGTATCTTACTGTCAATACATCAATAGCAGCACTGTTTGCATATGGTGTTGATGGCTGTAAGTGGTTTTTTAATGTGTGGATGATAGGTGCGGTATGGTTCTTCTGGGCTTTTTTCTGGAGCAATCTGTTCTTGCAGATTATATTCTATGTGACAAGGGATAAGGAAGAATGGCAGAGGGCATGCCTTGTAATTATTGTGGCAACACTTTCATTTATAGTAGGACAGTACATATGGATACCGACTAATGTTGATATCGGCGGCTTTGCAGTACTTTTTATATATATCGGTTATCTTATGCGCAAGGTCAGGGTATGGGAGAAAGGAAAACTTCCATGGTATGCATATATTGCATTTGTAATTATATGGGTAGAAGCCTCTAAGATTGGCGGAATTAATATGGTAATACGCCTTGTTCCTGGATGGATTATTATTCCTGGTGCTGTTGCCGGAACATTGCTGATATTTAAGGGCTCATGCATAGCTGAGAAGATTAAGCCGGTATCAGATGTATTTTCATGGTATGGAAGAAATACATTAAAGATATTATGTGCACATTACTTTGAGCTTGTAATAATTCCATGGGATAAATTATTATTAGGCATGGGAATTGAAAACAGAAGGTTGTTTGTAATAACATGCAGGGTTGTATTTGCAACGGTGGCTGTTCTTCTTATTAATGGTCTGATGGCGCTGGTAAAAAAGTTAAAGCAGAAGAATAAATCAGAAACAGATGTCAGCGGACAGGTGGTTTAAGGTAATATACAAGGGATTAAAGAATGGAAAAACAATCAACAACAACAGTTATTAATATTGTGCTTGCATTTACCCTGTTATGCATTATTATAGGTAATCAATGGTATTTATGTCCTGATATGGTAACCAGAATTATATTTACGTTTCATATTCCTATATTATTCATAACAGGTGGAATTATGTTGAAGGCAGGCGATGTAAAGGAACTTGCCGTTAAGACATTTAGCAGGCTTATGATTCCATATGTTATCGCGTGTATAATTATAGTCATTATATCAGGTATACATGCTGTTATCATATCTGATAGTGCTGTCGATGTATTTCATGACTTTATGTTGTGGCTGTGGGCAGCCTTTTATGGTTCAGGAATGGATTATATCACGCCGACATATATAAGAATGATAGGTGCGTTATGTTTCCTTCCGGCATTATTCTTTGCTATCAATATTACACATCTGTGTATACGTGCAAAGAATACATGGGTATGGATTATATTATGTGCTGCGGCAGGCTTTGCCACAGGTAAGATATTCTGGCTTCCATACAGTATACAGACTGCTATGACAGGTACGATATTTGTAATGGCAGGCTATACGTTTAGTGAAAAGTGCAGGCAAAAGAGCACCCAGGGTACAGACTGGAATGAATTAATTAAAAAATACAGATATATACCTGTTATATGTGCTATACTGACTGCTGTATATATTGCTAAGGGCGGCGGACAGCTTTTTATGGTCAATAATACATATGTATATGGATTATGGGACTGGCTTGCAGCTATGTGTGCAAGTGTTGTGATATTTTATATGGCTTATGTTATAAGCAGACATTTAAAAAGGCTTACGGCTGTATGTGAATCTGCCGGAAGACATTTTATACAATTATTCTGTATCCATATGATAGAACTGACATGTTTTCCATGGAGTTTGTTATTAGAAGAACTTTCAGATATATCATGGATGAATACAGCTTTTGAATTTATCATATTTTTTATAATTCATGCAGCGCTTATAGCAGTTGGTATGTTAATATTACTTGGAATTAGGAAGATATCAGGTAATATACATAATATTAAAAAGCAGAAGCAGGAAAGCACAGAGCCGTGGCAGTCAGAACAGGCAATAACAAAGTCTGGACTGAAAAAAACGGAACAGACAGACTTAGGACAGGAAGAATATAAAAAGAGTGATAATGTTACAAACGAAAGTGTTAATTCTCAGAATATTAAGCAGGCACCTGTTAATGTAAAAAAAGGACGTGTTGAATGGGTAGATATGGCAAAGGGAGTGTGTATACTTCTTATGTTATATGCACATATGCCGATAGATTCTGGCATAAGACGGATTATATTTTCATTTCATATGCCGGCATTTATGCTGCTTAGCGGATATTTTACAAAGAACCGGCCGTGGAAGAATTTCTTTAAGAGTACTTTTAAAGGACTTCTGCTTCCTTATTTTGGGATAGAGTTCATGGTAGCATTTGTAAGAGTGTGGAGATACTGGCTGTATATAGGAATTGACTTTGATGCGGCAATAGAGCTTATCCGTATGCAGGTTAAGACAGCAGTGCTTGGAATGAGCTTTTCTTCAACTATATTTACAGATGTTACAAGCGTGTTTGTAATATGGTTTGTAATATGTCTGTTTTTTGCAAGGATGTTATTTATTGCAATACTTAAGATATCGAGAGAAAAGGAATGGCTTACAGCTATACTTGTTGCAGTTGTTACAATTGTAGGCTGGTATATTGGAACACAGATAGCATATCTTCCGGAAAGCTTTGATGTATCAATGACATCGACAGCATTTATATATGCAGGATATCTTCTTAACAAATATCATGCATGGGATTATCTTAAGAACCATCCGCTGTCAATACTTATTACAGGAGTTATATGGCTTGCACAGATATTGTGTGGAGGAATTGAATTATCAGTCCGTTCATATCCTGTATTTCCTCTAAGTCTTGCAGGTGCAGTTGCAGGAACAGTTATACTGTGTCTTGTATGTCAGGTTATAAGCAGATATAAGATACCAGGACAGGTATTAAAGTTCTTTGGAAAGAACAGTTTTATAGTATTAGGTATACACTGTGTGGAAGCACAGTTTATATATTGGGAGGGGCTTCTTGCCGGTGCAGATGTAAATATGCAATTTTTGGTGCATATGATATGCATTTGTAGTACAATGATTATATGGATTGTATTTAAACTCTGGTTTAAGTACGTTCAAAAAATACAAAAAGGAGGATTACTATGAAAAAAGTAGTACAAAAAACATGTATGGCTATCGTAGCTGCGCTTGTATTCGTACTTTGCATTTGTGTAAAGCCTGATACAGCACAGGCAGCAGATGGCGGTTGGCTGTATTTTAATGCAGATGATGGCAACTGGTATTATTATGTTGATGGCGTATATGATACTTCATATACAGGTCTTGCATTAAATGAATATGGCTGGTGGTATGTATCTAATGGTACAATCGACTGGAGCTATACAGGAATGGCAGCCAATGACTTCGGCTGGTGGTATGTATCTAATGGTACAATCGACTGGAGTTATACAGGTATGGCATGTAATGATTTCGGCTGGTGGTATATGACAAATGGTGCGTTAGACTGGTCATATACAGGAATGGCATGTAATGACTTTGGCTGGTGGTATATGACAAATGGTGTGTTAGACTGGTCATATACAGGAATGGCATGTAATGACTTCGGCTGGTGGTATATGACAAATGGTGCATTAGACTGGTCATATACAGGAATGGCACTTAATGATTTTGGTTGGTGGTATATAACTAATGGCGCAATCAACCTTAATTATACAGGAATGGCAGTCAATGATATCGGCTGGTGGTATTTTACTAATGGTATTCTTGATCTGGGATTTAAGGGAATCGGAAGCAATTCGTATGGTTACTGGTATTATGAAGGCGGTGTAATTAACTTTAATTACAGCGGTGAATATACATATATGGGTATGACATATGATGTAACAGGCGGTTTTGCAGTTCCAAGAGAAGATATATTTAAGCCGGGCACAGTTAATAATGGAGAGATTACGAATGGTATATATATGATTCGCAGCAATTCTAATCCTAATTATGCACTTACTGTTCAGGAGTCAGTTACAGCAGAAGGTGGTTATAACCTTGTAATGTCTAAGATTACAGGTGAGAATAACCAGAAGTTCCTTGTAGTTAAAGATGATGCGTCATCAACATACTGCTTTATGTCTCTTGAATACCTTGATGCCAATGGTGCAGATGCAACACATAAGTGGCTTATTAATTCATGCAACCATGGATGGGGAACAGATGCCTACACAGATAATGTACAGGTAACTTCTGATTCTGTCGGAGGAACAAAGAACTGGACAGTAGCAGAGATATCAGGTGGTGTATATACAATAGCAATTGTACGTCCTGATTATACATTCTATATGACAGATGAAGGCAATTCTAATGTAGGTACAGCTTTATGGTCTAATGCAGCAGCACAGACATTTAACTTTGTATCTCCATATACACAGACTATAGCAGATGGTGCTTATACAATAGCAGCTTCTGATAATACAGGACTTATGCTTTCAGCAAAGGATGCATCTGTAAAGGATGATGCACCAATTGTTCTTGATGATGCTTCTGAGGGAACAGAGCAGTTATTCTATATTAACTGTATTGATTCAGCAAATGGTATCTATAAGATTAAAAATGCTAACTCACAGCGTTTTATGTATACAAAGGGTTCAATAGCAATAGGTGATTCTGTTATGCAGGCACAGGGTACTGATAATATAGATCAGACATGGTATATACAGAAGAATACTAATGGAACATATAGCTTCATATCTGCTAACAGCAACCAGTATTTAACATTAAATGGCAGTGCAGCCGAGGGAACAACATTAAGTCAGACTATCGGAAAAGATAACTCTGGACAGCAGTTTGTACTTACAGCTAAGACATATGGTGAGGAAACATTAACAACAGGTATCTATTCAATTGGTGGAAATGATTACCGTGTATCTTCTTTAGGTGATGGTGTATATACATTATATTCATTAAAGAAGAGCGGATATTGTGTAGCAGGCAGCAACGGTTCAATGAAGTTTGAAAGTTCATCTGATGCAGCTGGTGCTAAGTGGCTTGTGACAGGTGGAAGTGGCAAGTATACATTTAAGTCATTATCATATGGTACATATATGACATCAGATGCTTCAATAAGCAGCAGCTCACAGAGCCTGTCAGTTTCAGACAGAAATGATGCGGTTACAGATTATAGTAAGAAATATGACTTATCAGCACTTAAGTCAACAGATTCATTAAGCGGAATACAGGTTGTATCAAGATTGAATGCATTAGGACTTAAGCGTTCAGATCTTATGAATCCTGAGGCAGCTATGGATACAGTTGAATCTTCAGTTAATAGTGCATTAAGCGGATTGCCTACAAAGACTGTACAGTATAAAGGTAATGATGTTGATGATCTTAACCAGTTCTTACAGGATAACGCAGGTAAGGTTGTACAGCTTACTAAGGATATTGAGGTATATAAGAATACTAATGGTGCTTTTGGTATCATCATGGTACCATCTAATACAATTTTAGATGGTAACGGACACAGCCTTGTAATGAAAGCCGGATATACAGAGGCTCCTGATAATGGTGTAGTATTATATGTATACAAGAATGGCGTAATTCCATCAAAGAATTGTGGTGTTAAGAATTTAACAACTTCAATTCCATATGTAAACAGCATTAATGTATTTGGTGCTGAAAATATTATTCTTGAGAATAATACATTATCTAATGCAGCTAAGTGTGGAATACTTATGTCAGATGAGCATGGATTAACAACTAATGGAATTATCCGTAATAATACAGTAAATAATGCCGGTGACGTTGGTATTGCGGTATATGGCAATCATTCAAAGCTCTTAATAGAGAATAACAGCGTGTCAGGAGCAAAGGGATTCGCTGGTATTGCAGTAAGCTGCTTACAGCATGGACAGCAGATTCGTGTTGATAGTGAGACAACAGGACCACATGATATCATTGTAACTAAGAATACAGTTGCATCAAGCGTTGGTGAAGCATTATACTGTATCGGAGCTTATAAGACATATATGACTTATAATGTACTTCGTGACAGCTACTTAGAAGGTGTATGCCTTGACAGTGGATGTATCGGTAACTACTTTGCACACAATGAAGTATTTAATAATGGTATAGAAGGCGGACTCCCAGGCGTATCTATTGATAATGGTATGTATAATATCGTTGATGGCAATAATGTATATAATAATACATGTAGTGGTATCAAGCTTGTGCGTACAGGCCTTGGCAATATTATCGTTAATAATACATGTACTGATAACTCTTATAACAAGAAGGGCGCTAAGAGTGCAGGTGTAGATATTGAACCACTTGCAGTAGAAGCAGCCAACCTTGGTTATATCGACGGCCTTGGAAGTAACTGGAATGTTGTATTAAATAATACTGTTAAGGGTTCACACGACTTCGGTGTATTCATAGCAGATGATGATGGTGGTGTATCTTGTGGTAATGTTATCATGTATAACAAGTTCTCATCAGCATATACATTTGGTGCAACAGACTTCTCTTCACAGCCAAGTACTGTAAAGAATAATATTGTATCAGACTAATTCTATAATGTTTTAATAATAGATTAGATAATACACAGGTATATGCTAAACCTTTAATACATACGGTTTAGAATTATATTCCCACAAAGGAGATAAATAATTATTTGTCTTCTTTGTGGGATTTTTATTATTATAATATGCTTTCAGAGCTACGCCTGTATATGGAGGCATCCAGAATCAGGATTAATTGCCTGCAACCGGGGAATTTGTCAGAAAGTCAGTGAAAAGCCGTTTGACAATATATTTTACTATAGTTATAATAAACGTTGTGTTTTTATACACAATAAACAGTTGAGAAAAGGAGGAGAAGGAGCTTGAGAAGATTTTTAAAGAAAAGTCTTATGGCATGCGCTACACTTGCACTTTCAGCATTATTTACGCTGGGAGCTAAGAGCGTACAGGCAGATGCACAGGACGGATTTAACTTAAGACTCGACAATGCCGGACAATGGCATTATTATACAGAAGACGGAAATATTGATTATTCATACAGCGGAATGGCTGAAAATGAATACGGCTGGTGGTACATAACAGATGGCACAGTTGATTTTGACTACAATGGAATGGCAGAAAACAAGTATGGCTGGTGGTATCTGTCTAACGGTACAGTTGACTGGGATTATAACGGAATGGCAGAGAACATATATGGCAGATGGTACATAAAAAGCGGCTGTGTTGACTGGGATTATTATGGAATGGCATATGGACCATGGGACTGGACATATGTAACTAATGGTTTTGTCAATACAGATTATACAGGACTTGCCGAAAATGAATATGGCTGGTGGTATATAACTAACGGTTATCTTGATTATACATATAATGGAATGGCTGAAAATGAATATGGCTGGTGGTATATGACTGATGGTGGTATTAACTGGGACTTTGAAGGCATTGCCGCTAACAGATACGGAAGCTGGTGGATGAAAGCTGGGACGGTAGATTTTTCTGCTAACGGAGATTATACTGGTTCTGATGGAATTGTATATACTGTAGTCAATGGTTATGCCAAAGTGAAGACACCTGCAAAGCAGACAGGCTTTGTGGAAGAGGCTAATGGTGATGTGTACTATTATAATGAGCAGGGAATGTTAGAACAGGCAGTCGGTATGGATGTATCTAACTACAATGGGCAGATTGACTGGGATGCTGTTAAGGCATCAGGCGAAGTGAAGTTTGCCATTATAAGAGTTGGTTATGGTGATGATATAGCAAGTCAGGATGATAAGAGAGCTGTATATAACATGAATGAATGTGAAAGAGTAGGCATACCATATGGTGTATATCTTTTTTCATATGCGGTAAGTACAGATGAAGCATATAGTGAAGCAGCACATGTGTTGAGAATGTTACAGGGAAGAAAGCCAATGCTTGGTGTATATCTTGATGTAGAGAACCAGTCATATGATGATGGCTCAAATTACTATCAGAAGCATGGGCTTGATCCATATTCAGAGGATGGAAGAAGAAGACTTACAGATTATACTAAGATTGTTCTTAGTGCTGTAACTAATGCCGGATATAAGGCCGGTATATATATGAATCAGAACTATTACTGTAATGTCCTGTATATGAACGAGCTTGCCGGTTACAGATGGCTTGCAGCCTGGGGAGATTATGGTAGCTGCCCGATAGAAGGATGTAAGATGTGGCAGTATACAAGTGATGGCAAGGTTACAGGTGTACCAAGTGAAAGAGTTGATATGAATTATTGGCTGAATAATTAATAGAATAATTGAAATATAATTCCCGGATTGTATATTGTCTCTTATTAGAGATGATATATAGTCCGGTTTTTTTATATAATGAAAATAAAAGGTTTATATATTTTGTAAAATATGCAATAATTATAATATATGTTTAGATACTGGAGGGATTATGAAACTTCATATAGAAAATATTGCAAGAATAGGAAAAGCAGATGTAGATATTGATGGAATTACTATTATAGCAGGAAGCAATAATACCGGAAAAAGTACAGTTGGAAAGGTATTATTTGCAATGTTTGAGGCTTTTTACAGATTGGATGAGTTTGTTGAAGAATGGAAACCGAGTGATGCAGAGGATATTTTGAAAAAACACGGTGATAATCTTGATTTTATATGTAAAAATCTAGCAAATGTAAAGCGGAGAAAAACAACTGCATCGCATAATTTACAAAGATTATATATAAGAAGACTGTCTGATAGTAAGGAATATGATGAAATCAGTGATATATTGAATGAATATTGTATAAAACATCTTGAATTATATGGGGTAAAAGAGTGCTTTAATGACAAAGAGGTACAGAACTGGCTAAATGAAGCTATTGAGAGTATATCAGATACAATGCTTGATTATAATTCAGAATATGCTGAGAAAGTTGGAGTAAGAGATGTTTTTAGAAATGTATTTGGAGGTCAGATATCAAAAAGACATAAAAAGGAAGAAGAGCATTCAGTAATAAAGTCAAGGGCGATAATTGAGGTGCAATCATCAGGTATTAAAAAGAATAATGAGGTATATATAGAGAATGATGATGTGAAAGAGGTTAATCAAAATTTTAAGGTCGATACTAAGGCAATATATATTAAATCTCCAGATGCATTAGATAAGATGCTGTTTTTAGAGCAATACGGAAATCCTACACGGCAAAAAAATATGATAGAGGACTGGTTAACACCTAATGGTGTAAGGATTGAGTATAGTTCAAATAGATATATGTATGATGTATATTATAATCATTATAGTTATCGTTATATGTTTAGAAAGAGTAAGGAGAATGTTGAAAATACTGAATCTAATGTAGAGATGCAAAGAATGGATTCAATTATAGAAGATATTAATTCAATGATTTCTGAGTTGACGGGAGGAAGTCTTGAGTTTAAGCCGGATGAAGGAACATTCTTTAATGACAAGTATTATGATGAACCTTTTAAGGTCAATAATTTATCAACGGGGCTGAAAGCCATATCACTTCTTCAATGTATACTACATTATCGTGTTTTTAAGGAAAAGTCGGTACTTATTCTGGATGAACCGGAGATTAATCTTCATCCTGAGTGGCAGGTTGCCTATGCAAAGTATATAGTGTTATTGCAGAAAAAATTAAATCTTCACGTAGTTATAACAACACATAGCCCATTCTTTTTAAAAGCAATAGAGAATGCCTCATATGAATACGATATATCAGAAAAATGCCATTATTATTATACGGATAATGTTGATGGAGATGCCATGATAAGCTGTGTAGATAATAATATGGAGAAAATTTATAGTAAGATGATGATGCCATTAATTGATATGATGAATGATATGGGATTATAGAAATGGTAAAAGTTAAATTTAAAGTTAATTTTCTATACTTGATAAAAGTATAATAACAATATTGTATTAAGAATATTTATGAGATTTTGAGGGACGAATGGATAATATATTAGAAGACTTAGGATTATCGCCGGAGGTTGAGAAATATCTGGTATCAACATTTAAGGAATTATCGGTTGATGATTGTTCTAAAAATGATATAGAACTAAAAAATGAGTGGGAGCTTGAAAGATTTGAAGAGGCAGGGTTTATAGATAAAACAGAAGATGAATATAAAGAATTCCCATTTAAAGTTCATCAATATGTTGTTACATCGCAGGTAAAGGCAATTGATCTTGATAATGTTGCTGCATCGTATAATGCTACAATTAGAGAAAGGGATATATTAAGAACTAATGAGTGTATTGGCAGCACAGATGCTTTATATATAAATAATGATAAAATTGATAACTGTTGGTATTTGATTGAATTTAAAAACGGAGAATGGGATTATAAAGATATAAAAGAAAAGATCTATGATAGCATTACGTTACTTAATAATATATATGAACTTGACCAACATGCAATACTTACAAGTAATAGATCTAATAAAATGATTATAAAAGATAATCTGAATCTGGCAGATAACTTATTTAAGAATTATGGATTTGAAGCAACGGCAGCTTTTTATAAGAAACGTGTTAAGATGTTAATTGTTATTAGTGGTAATAAGAAAATTATAAAAAGATATATGGATTTATGCAGAAATAAGGATAACTATCAAAAAATGGAAGGAATATTAACACGCATTGATTTAAAACTTTTAAGATATAACAGATTAAAGTTTGATTTTGGATATGATAAAATTAATGCCCTTGCCAATATGCTTATTACAGCTAATAGTGCTAATAAAGGAATTATTAAGTATGATGGCATAATGTGTATAATTAACAGATTGTCTGATATGAAGTTAAGTAAGAGGATAGAAGAGGTTCTTAATATAAATAGTGGATTTATTAGGTATCTGTATAATGTAATATATGCTGATAATAAAGCGATAGAACAATATAAAAATAAGATATGTAAAGATGAATATATTACATCTGAGAACATGAGATATATTGTTGCTAAAGCTTCAGTCAGGCAGATAACTTATGATAGTACATTTAGCTATAATAGACATATTGAGGATGATTATCAGCTACTTTGTGATATTGCAGATATTTATAATTTGACAGATAAACAGTATAGTAGTTTCTTGGATGAATTAAATAATATTTTAAGTAAATATGATAATATAATAGATAAACACATGCAGAAGAAACTTATGGATGAAGAATTTTGTGATTTTAATAAACTATTAAGAAGTGAAGAGTTTGAAGAGGCATTAAAGAGAATAATATTAGTTAAAAGGATATTGTCTAAAAGATCAGATAAATTTATTGGAAATGATGCCATTAAAAAACTGCTAATAAGTATAGCAGGTATGGATGAGCAGAAGGCATGTATGATATCAGAATTATGTAATAAAGATATGGCAGCTATATATCGTTTGGTGGCTATATGGGAGTATCTATATTGTGGCAGTCTGAAGGGGCTACAAATAAGAAATGGCTGTTATATAAGAATTATCCGTCAGGCAAAGCTGATAGAAATGTTAAATGAAGATGATGAAACAAAGAGTAATAAAGTAAAATATGGGATATTTAATACCAGAATTGAACAAATTATAAACAGAAGTAAGATAGAAGATAGACAGAAAGCAGTAAATTGTGAAATAAAGAGAATAAGGGAAGCTTTGGAGAATGGGATAGAGATTGTTAATATATTACCATTGCAAATGGCTGTTGATATGTCTATTGATAAAAATGTTCAAATTACAAGAAGACTTAAGACGATGTATAAAGGAAGTGTGTTAAAAGATATAGATTACTGTTATGGTATTGATTTTGAAGATGTGATGAATTTACATAAAGTAATATAAAAGTTCTTCTTATTATGATTATACAAACAACTATTGCAAATATAATTTTTAAAAGACCATGGTAAATGGTCTTTTTATGTTTTGTGTCAGGGGGGGGCTAAATGTAATATAATTAACATTAGACTGATTTTATGGTAGACATATATTAACGAGATAGAGAACAGAGTAAAGCTTTATTTGTCAGGCATAAAATATAATAATTGAATAGAAATATACAGTGAAAAAATTGTAAATTTATGCATATTTTTAATTGTATTTGTAGGTATCAGGTTATATAATAAAAAAAGACTGTCTTAATTGGCATAATGTCATTATATATGACTGTTGATAACAATTAAATGTATTGGATAATATACAATATAAGCATTTATTTATGCTGGAGTTAGTGATATAATACTATACTGTTAGAAATGATTAAATAGGTAAGGTAGCGTACAAAATATCGTTATATGTGCTTATTATTGGGGGGAGAAAGATAGGCGGTTAGTGTGGAATACAGAATGTTTTTATGAGGGAAAATGAAGAATGAATCAGACAAGAGAGAGAGCACAGAATGGTGTCGTGTTTATAATAGATATAATAAGTCTTATAGTGGGATATTATCTTTCAGGCTTTATATGGTTATTTCAATATAAGAATATAAGCCATGATACAGTTATAAACCGAATGAATGATAATATCATCATAGTTCTTGCTGCATATGCAGTTGCGTATATTTTTTATTCTAAAAATATAGATTTTATAAGAAGAGGGCGTTTTGAGGAACTGAAAAATGTTATAAGGCTTAATGCTGTTATGGGGGCAGTGCTGGCAGTATATGCACTTCTTCGTAAGGATAATGTTATTCTGCCAAGAGGTGTATATGTGATAACAATAATATTAAATATTATTATTGCATATATATTAAGATTATTGATAAAGAAAGTAATAAAGTGGCATACAGGCAGCGGCGATGGTGCAAGACGGATGTTTATAATAACTAACAGGGAAAGGGCTGACCGCATAGCTGAGATATTTATGGGGAATAACAGTTGGATAGGCCAGATACTGGGAATGTCGGTTATTGATGAGAATTGTAAAGGACAGGTGTTTAATAAAATACCGGTTGTTGCCGATGTACATAGTATGCTTAATTATATAAAGAATGAAGCTGTTGATGAGGTATATATAGACCTTGGAGTAGTCGGTAATCAGAATATTGAGCCGCTTGTAATGAAGCTTGAGGATATGGGCATAACTGTACATATTAAACTTGATGTTATGGAAAAATATCAGGATTACGATTCAGCTTATGGAAAGGTTGGAAAAGCGCCAGTAATTACATTTGTACATCAGTTCTATGATTATAAACAGCTTGCAATAAAGAGAGTAATAGATATTGTAGGTTCAATAGTTGGAATAGTAATAATGCTTATTGCAATGATATTTGTTGTACCAGCTATAAAGTTAGAATCAAAAGGACCGGTATTTTTTAAACAGAAGCGTGTAGGAAAAAACGGAAGATATTTTTATGTATATAAGTTCCGTTCAATGTATCAGGATGCGGAGGAGCGAAAGAAAGAGCTGCTATCCCAAAATGAGATGCAGGGGCTTATGTTTAAGATGAAGGATGATCCAAGAATAACTAAGGTGGGTAAGTTTATCAGAAAGACAAGTATAGATGAACTTCCACAGTTTATCAATGTACTAATGGGAGATATGAGCCTTGTTGGTACAAGACCACCAACAGTTAATGAATTTAAACAGTACGAAGGGCATCACAAGAGGCGTCTTTCAATGAAGCCGGGAATCACGGGAATGTGGCAGGCTTATGGAAGAAGTACTGTGACAGATTTTGAAGAGATAGTGGCAATGGATCTTGATTATATAGATCATTGGAGTCTGGGACTTGATTTTAAGATACTTTTAAGGACGGTTAAGGCTGTGTTTGAGGGTGGTTGAGAAAAAATGCGAAAGAATATGAGGATTAGAGAATGATTAAAATTTTACATATATCTAAATATTATTATCCATATATAGGTGGAACAGAACAGGTGGCTCGTGATATTGTTAATTCGTTAAAAGGCAATAATATAGAACAAAAGGTGATTTGTTTTAATGCGGATGCTTCTGATGGTAATATTATGTGTGAAAAAAAACAAGATGTAATTGATAATGTTGATGATGTGGAAATATATAGATGTGCATGTCAGGTTAAAATGGCATCACAATCAATTTCATTATCATATGCAAAATATTTAAGGAAGTTAATGAATGATTTTGAACCAGATATAGTATTTTTTCATTATCCTAATCCATATGTAGCTCATTATTTATTAAAGTATAAAAAGAGAGATTTTAAATTAATAGTATATTGGCATCTAGACATTATAAAACAGAAAGTTTTAGGAAAATTGTTTTATAAGCAAAATTATGAGTTGTTAAATAGAGCTGATAAAGTAGTTGCAACAAGTCCTAATTATATAGAAGGAAGTGATTTTTTACATAGATATAAACAAAAATGTATTATGATACCTAATTGTATTAATGAAAAGAGACTTGAAGTAACACATGAAATTAATAATGAAATTAAAGCAATAAAAGATAAGTATAAAAATAAGATTATATGTTTTGCGGTTGGAAGACATGTTCCTTATAAAGGAATGGAATACTTAGTAAAAAGTAGTAGATTATTAGATAATAACTATTGTATTTGTATAGGTGGTCAAGGACCATTAACAGAGGAATTGAAAGAAGAAGCAAAAGGCGATGATAAGGTTGTTTTTTTGGGAAGATTATCGGATGAGAAATTAATTGCTTATTATAATGCTTGTGATATATTTTGTTTTCCATCTATTACAAAAAATGAGGCTTTTGGTATTGCATTGGCAGAAGCAATGTATTTTGGTAAACCTGCAATAACATTTAATATACCAGGAAGTGGTGTTAATTATGTTAATTTAGATGGAGTTACTGGAATAGAGTGTGAAAATGGTAATGTTGAAAAGTATTCAGATGCAATAAAAAATTTGGCAACAGATAAAGAAAAACGAGCTCTTTATGGAACTAAAGCAAGGCAGAGAGTTATTAATAATTTCACGACTGAGAAATTTATAGTTAATATTAAAAATATGATAGAGAAATTATAATGATATAAAAATAAGATGAGAATTATATTATGAAAAGAAGAAAATATTTATGGAGTAATTTAATAATTATATGTGTTATTACTATTGTATTTTGGGGCGCAAAAAATGTAAGTGAGACAATAATTGATAAAAATGAATATGAGAGAGAACAGCAGGATGTACAACTTTTAAATGAAATTAAAAATGTTTTTTCTGATGCGTTAGTAGATGAAAGTGTGAGAGAGTATATTTTAAAGCTGATTGGAAGTAGAGATAATTGTAGATTTAGAGTAAGCAATTGCATACGTATAATATTTGATGATTTAGAAGAAAAATATAAAATTTTATACGAAAATATAAATAAAACAGATATCAGTAAAAAGATATTTTTATCACAAACATTCAGAAAAGAAAAAGCAAATGGAAGGGTCTATGTATATATAGACAAGAATTTTGATGTGGATGTTATTGCATATGATAATAATGGTCAAATTATAAATTTAAAATATTAATAATAATTAGTTTTAAAAAGAGAGAAAAAAATGGATGAAGTTATAGTTGAAAATGAAAAGTTTTATTATAATAAAGTGAAATATACACTTGAGGATATGATGGATGAGAAATTTTATATATATAGTGATGAAGTTGTAGATAAATATAAAATAGATGGTATTTTACAAAATGAAATATATTATACGTTTGTTCAACAGGTGTTAGCTATATGTAAATTTATCAATGACAATAAGATTAAAAGTATTGTTTTAAAAGATTGTAGTTATAAACTTAGTTGTTTTGTTTTGTCTGCGGTAGAAATTAGTTGTATTAATATAAAATATAATAAAAGTAAATTTTGTTTTCAACATATAAATACAGTTATCAAAGGAAAATTTTTATATTTGGCAACTATTGTATATCTATTTTTAAAACTTCTAAGAGCAAAATATATGGGAAGTCCTAATATTAATGTTTCGACATTTTCTATTGTTAGATTAAATCAGGAATACACTAAATTTGGTTATTTTAGAGAAAATAAAGATATATGGTTTGATTATGAAAATATAAAAAGTACATTGTCGAATAATCAAGAAGTTAGAAAGTTAGGTAATGTATATAATCATTTTAAAAGTGGTAAGAAAATAAAATGGCTTGTTAAAGCAATTAAATCTTCAAGGAAAATGCTGGATAGTATGACTACAATGCTTACATCTAAGATAAATGTATATGCGTCATATGCAGCTAGAGATTTTTATGTGACAAGAATTATGCATACAGCATTATATGAACAAATGCTAGATTCATATTTTAAATTGTATCAAGGTAAAAAGTATATTACAGGAAAGTTAATAGATAGATATGGATTAATAGAAGATAAAATGTCAAAAAAATATAATGTTGAAATAATAAATTATCCACATGGGATAGAATATGGTTTTAAACTTCCATATGGATTTGTTGGTAATAAAGTATTTGCAACATCTAAGTATGCAAGTGAATATTTCAATAAAATATATAAAACAGATAAATTTGTATATGATTATGATAGTATAAACATTTTATTTAATAAAATTATTGATAAGAAAGATAATGAAAGAAAAGTAGTATTTTTTACTGAAGCACATGAACAAGAGGTTAATATTTTTATATTAAAAGAGTTACAGAAAAGGTTGAAAAAATATAATATCAAATTATATATAAAACCTCATCCTAAAGAAAATATAAATGTTTATAAACAGAAATTTCCAGATATGACAATATTAAGTGATTTTGGAGAGGCGATAACTAAAAATATATGTTTAGCAAGACGTTCTACAATATTAGTTGAAGCATTATATAATAAATCAATAGCATGTTCTATTTTGGTTAATTCAAATGATTATTCTATATATAAATTTTATCCGTCATTGCAGGATAAATCAATTAATGTTTTCTTTAATATTAATGATTTAACAGAATTTATTAAAAAGCATAATAATGTGGAGAATATATGAAAAACATACTAAAAAAGATATATTGGGGTATATATAACTTAAAAATAATACCTTGTAATTTGTTTGCAAAAATACAAGTTAATTCAATGGGGAAAAATTGTAAATTTCATAAATTATGTAGATTAACACCAAAGGTAATAATAGGTAATAATTGTCACTTTAATGGTATTAAAATACAAGGGAAAGGTAAGGTTGTTATAGGAGATAATTTTCACTCAGGAGAAGGGGTAAATATTATTACAAGTGACCATAATTATGATAATGGTCAAGCAATACCATATGATAATACATATATAACAGATGATGTGATTATTGATAATAATGTATGGGTAGGAATGAATGTAATTATATTAAAAGGGGTACATTTGGGAGAGGGGTGTATTATTCAAGCTGGAAGTTTAGTCAATAAAGATGTGCCACCGTATAAAATAGCTGGGGGACATCCAGCAAAAGTGTTTAGTTCTAGAAATATGGACCATTATTTGAAATTGAAAAATAATAATAAGTATTATTAAGGTTAAAAGGTATGAGAATTATTATAAAAAAACAATCTGTTTTTTATTTATTATATTTGTTAGTATTAAGTTTTTTTATTTATATAGCAGATAATGTTAAATATATTACAATATGTTCAATAATGTTATTACCAATATTATTAATATTAATCATTGAAATGGTAAAAAAGAAACATTATATTTATTGCTGTATGATGGCGTTTATAAGTGAATTATTATATGTAATTATATTATATAAATATATTCTTAGATTAGATGAAACATCATGGAGAATTAAATATAACATTCTGGCAAATAACATTAGTACAATTAAAATGATTTTAACATCAATAATTGTATTATCAATTATTTATTTAATTATATTAAATAATAAAAGTGCTTCTATAAATTTAAGTTTGGATAATAAAATAAATTGTAGAGCTTTAAATATGTATTTATTTTACATAGTATATGGTGGAATAATATTATATTATTTATTTCAGTTAAAGGATTTAACAATGAGAACATATGGAACAACATCAACATCATTAATGTTATCAATATTTAGAATTTGTTTAATTTGCTCAATAATAATAATGAAATTATCTGATTTAAATAAACCATTTATTTTAAAATTAGAATTTGTGTTAGGAATAGTATTAGCAGGATTCTTGATTTTTATATCAGGGTATAGATATTTAATTGTTGAAATAGTTATGACTATAGTTTTCCTATATTTGGACAAATTAAAAAGAATTAAATTTAAAACTTGGATTATATTAGCAATAGGTGCGATTGTATTTTATGTAGTTATTACATTAACAAAAGTTTATATATTGGGAAGTGATGTAAAAAGTGTTTTATTTACACATGAAAGAAATATATTTTATTCATTAAGTGCCATATATCAAAATATTGAAAATAACAGTATTTATACATATTGGTCAACTATAAAAAATTTGTTACCTAAATCATTAACTGGAAGTACAGATTTGAATACTGGTGGGTTATTAATGCAATATATTGATATAAATGCATATGAACAAAATGGTATTACAATGGGAGGATTTTATCTAACAGAAGCATTTGCAAACTTTAAGGTTTTTGGTATCTATATTGTTAGTATATTGATGGGAATTATTATATCATTATTTGAACTAAGAAAACAAAATGGTAACAATACGGTATTTTTTGAATTTAATTATTTTCTTTTAATTTCACAAATGTACAATATTATATATTATGGAAGTTCAAATTATATAAAAATTATAGTTTATTTCTTAATATTTGCAAGAATTATAACACTGAACAATAATATAAGAATAAAAAGATAGAAATCAAAAATTACACTTTGTATAAAAGTGAATTTTATAAAAAATAATTTACAATGGAGGTATAATATATGTATGATAAGCCCTATATAATTGCTGAGGCAGGATGTAACCATATGGGAAACATGGATATTGCGCATGATTTAATAAATACTGCGGCAATATTTTGTAAAGCAGATGCAATTAAATTTCAAAAAAGATGCCCTAAGGAACTATTAACACCGGAGCAATATAATGCACCGCATCCCAATCCAGCTAATTCTTATGGAAAAACATATGGTGAACATAGAGAATTCTTAGAGTTTACGGTTGAACAGCATGCACAATTAAAAAAATGGTGTGAAGAGGTTGGAATTACTTATTCTACATCAGTATGGGATATGACAAGTGCAAAAGAAATAGCTTCATTAAATCCTGAATTTATTAAAATACCATCAGCATGTAATAATAATTTTGATATGTTGCAATGGTTATGTGATAACTATGAGGGAGAAATACAGTTATCATTTGGTATGACAACTCATAAAGAAGAAGAAGAAATTGTTGAATTATTTGAAAAAAACAAAAGAGCAAAAGATTTAGTTATATTTAATTGTACATCAGGTTATCCTGTACCATTTAGTGATGTTTGTTTACTAGAAATAAGTCGTATGAAAAAGTTATATGAAAATAGAGTAAAAAAGATAGGATTTTCAGGTCATCACTTAGGAATAGCAGTTGATGTAGCTGCATATACACTGGGAGCTAGTGTGATTGAAAGACATTATACATTAGACAGAACATGGAAAGGAACAGACCATGCAGCATCTTTGGAACCGGATGGAATACGTAAATTGGTAAGAAATTTAAATGCTGTACATGATGCATTAAGATATAAGGAAATGGAAATACTACCAATAGAACAGGTACAAAGAGATAAATTAAAGTATAGAAAAAGGTAATAAATTTTATATTAGGAATTCAATTATAATTTTTTATCAGAGATTGATAATTAATATGAAATAGAGATATTTTATTTTGTATATTTAATTGAATTCCTTTTGCTATATTAAAAGTAGAAAAATTAGTTATGATAGAATGGAGAATAATATGAATGTTGCATTTATACCAGTAAGGGGTGGAAGTAAGTCAATTCCGTTAAAAAATATTAAGTTGATTAATAATAAACCTTTAGTTTATTGGACTATTAAAGCGGCATATCAATGTAAGTATATTGATAAAGTTTATGTGGCTACAGATAGTGAAATTATAAAAAATACAATAAATCAATTAAAAATAAAATCTAACGATATAGAGTTTGAAAAAGTTGAAGTTATAGAGCGTTCAGAAGAGTCAGCAACAGATACAGCTTCTACAGAATTTGCAATGTTGGAATTTGCTGATAAGTATGACTTTGATAATATAGTATTAATACAAGCAACATCTCCACTACTTAATGCAGATTATTTAAATGGTGGATTTGAAGTATTTAATCAAAAAAATACAGATAGTGTAATGTCGGTTGTAAGACAAAAAAGATTTAATTGGCAATATACAGATAATGGTAATATTGAGCCGACTAATTATGATGTATATAATAGACCAAGACGTCAGGAATTTAATGGGTATCTTGTTGAAAATGGAGCTTTTTATATAACATCAAAAAAGAATTTAATAAAATATAAAAATAGGGTGTCAGGAAATATAAAGGCATATGAAATGCCAGAAGATACTTATTATGAAATAGATGAACCAAGTGATTGGAATATTATAGAGAATTTAATGAAGGTAAGAAATATCCATGATAAAATAGAAAAAAAGACTATTAAGATGTTTCTAACAGATTGTGATGGCTGTATGACAGATGGTGGAATGTATTATTCTGAAAGTGGTGATGAATTAAAAAAATTTAACACTAAAGATGGAATGGCATTTAAGTTATTAAAAGAAAAGGGAATAATTACAGGCATTATAACTGGAGAAGATGTTAAATTAAATAAGAGAAGAGCAGAAAAAATAAATGCAGATATTTTAGTTTCTGGATGTACAGATAAATTACAAGAAGTTAATAAAATTTGTAAAGAGTACAATATAGATATGAAGCATATTATATATGTTGGTGATGATATAAATGATTTAGAATTATTAAAAAATGTGGGAATTAGTTGTTGTCCAAATAATGCAGTTGAGGCAGTAAGAAATATAGTGACATATATAAGTGACAAGAGAGGTGGAGATGGTGTTATTAGAGATGTAGTGGAATTTTATATGGGTGATTTTTGTAATGAATAACAAAGTTAAAGTTGTTTTTAAGAATACAATATATACATTTTTGTCTAATTTTATTTCTTTTGTAATTAATGCATTAGTTGTTTTATTAATTCCGAAACTTATAGGTGTAGCTGAATATGGTTATTTTCAGTTGTATTTATTATTATGTACATATGCTTTGTCATTTCATTTGGGATGGAATGATGGAATTTATTTGCGATATGTTGGTATGGATTATGATGAATTAGATAAAAAAAATTTATCTGCACAATTTAGGGGAGTATGTGTATTAGCAGTTATTTGGTTTATAGTTCTATTGGGATTAATACAGATTTTTGTTAGTGATGTTGATAAAAAATGTGTATATTCAATGGCTTCATTAGTTGTTTTAATTGTAACACCTAGAATATTTACGTCTGTAGTTATGCAGATGGTAAATTATATGAAAAAGTACTCGCTTATCATATTAGCAGAAAAATGTGTATATGCAATTATATTAATAATAATGTTAATATTTGGTGTGAGAGATTTTAAAATACTTATTATTTCAGATATTATAGGTAAAATTGCTTCTTTAATTTTAGGTGTTTATTTTTGCAGGGATATTATATTACAAAAACCAAGTAAAAACAAATATTTACAGTATTGTGTAGATGCAATAAAAAATATAAAAATAGGTTTTTTCTTGCTAATATCGAATTTTGCAAGTATGTTAATAACGGGAATAATACAGTTTGCTATTGAGAATCGCTGGAGTATGGAAACTTTTAGTAAGGTATCATTGACTTTTAATATGTCTAAAATGTTATTAGTGGTTATTACGGCATTAAGTGTTGTGTTAGTACCTATGTTAAAACACCTTTCAGATGATATGTTAGCAAAAAGTTATAAAAGAATTAGAGCTATTTTGATGTTTGTATTATGTGGAATGTTAGTTTTTTATTATCCAATGAAAGTTGTATTATCTATTTGGCTTCCGCAGTATAAAGAAAGTTTAGTTTATATGGCACTATTATTTCCAATGTGTTTATTTGAAAGTAAAACCTCCTTGTTAGTTAATACTTATATGAAAGCAATGAGAGAAGAAAAAAGGTTATGTTTATACAATGTAATTACAGTAGTAGTAAGTGCTATTGTTGCCATTGTTACAATTTTTATTTTTTCTAATTTATTTGCTTCAATTGTAGCAATTCCGTATTTGCTTGCATTTAGATGTTTAATTTTGGAATTTTACTTACAAAAGAAGTTGAATATTAATTTAATGAAGGATGCCGTTATAGAAATAATAATTGCAACACTTTTTATAATATTTAGTTGGAATATTCAATCATGGTTATCAGTAGTTTTATATTTAATTATATATTTAGCTTATGTTATATATATAAAAGATGAGTTAAAAAATGCTTTTAAAGTATTGAGAAAATAATGTTTAATGTAGGATTGTGTATAAATAATTTGATTATCGTTACAATGTAAATGATAAGTAGATTATTACATAAATTGAATAAATAACTTTCGTATAAAAGTTTAAATGTCTTCATTTTTACTTAAGATGTATTTATCTTACACAATCTATTATTATGGTGGTAAACGCTCCATCATCAGAATTAAATATGAATGAGCTGGTTAACAATCTTATGAAGTAGTTTGAGGAGAAAGATCGTCAGATGTCTGAATTTAATCAGACAATAGATAACCTTACAGAGAAAATTAATGAGATGAAGATGAAATTGTTTGGAGTTTCAAGTGAAAAATCAGTCAGAGGCGGTACAGGAAACTTGTAACCTTAATAAACATTCAGAAATCTGATGTTTTATTAATTAGATGATCTGGATATTTATTTATATGGAGGTTATATAGCACTTATGAAATAAAGGCAGCTAATATGTAATAATTACATAATAGTATTTATATACACCATAATTGTTACATTAATAATATCATGTAATTATTATGGTGTTATTTTAAACAATGAATATATATTTTTAAAATATATTTTTGAGATTTTATAATAAAGTTTTTAAACGGAGAACACCAAGATGAAATGTATTATTTTAGCAGGGGGAATAGGTAACAGTCTTTGGCCATTATCAAGAAAGAACTATCCTAAACAATTTATGAACATAAGAGAGGGACGTTCATTATTACAGGATACTATTGTAAGAAATATGCCATTTGCGGATGAATTTATTATTGTAACGAATGAAAGTTATTACGATATAATTGAAGGTCAGATGAAGGTATTTCAGGGACTTACATATAGAATTATTTATGAAGCTGTACCATGTGGAACACTTCCGGCTGTTACAGCTTGATGTTGTGGATACAGAGCCGTATGTATTTGAGAGTTATGAGGATACAACATCAGATAGTGAATATACATTCACAGATATGAACATACCACCGGTTGGTGAGGCTTATATTACAGCCAGCAGGGATGTATCATTAGATAATAATACATCATTTTTGGAGACTGCACAGTCTGTTTCCAGCTCTGATAAAGTGGCAGAAGTTAATTCTGATGCTGCCGGTACAGGTATAGGAACATATGTTGATAATGATATGGCAGTTTCAATTGAAGGGGATTTCTTCAGAAAACTGCTTGTAAGGTGCAAGTATTTCCAGTGTGAGAAGTACGATGTGTACAGACAAGCCAGAATTGCTGTGGATACATCTTCATTTTTATCTATTATTGTTATATCAGGCACAGCTAAAATCAGTGCTGGCGCTGACTCAAAGGGTGCCAAAGCTGGTGAAAGCTTCTTCGTAACTGCCGGCAATAAGACCGTGGTTATAGATGGAGCGTGTGAGTGAGTGGTAACGAGGATATGATGATATAAATAATAAGGATTAGTGATTTTATAAAAATAAGGTTAGTAAATTAGAATACACCATAACTGTTGCAGGGTTTGTTGTTTATTGTTTTTTAGGTTTTTAGTAAGGACTGTAAACTTATGGTTGGAAATCGTTCGTGATTTTTGGAGGCGATGGTTGTGGTGTGTTTTTGTGGGAAGAATATATACTTATAGTGTAATATTTATAATAAACATATTCACAAACGGCGTTGACGATGGTATACTTAATATATAAAAATGATATCATAACTATTTAAAATGTTAATGTTAATGTTAATGTTAATGTTAATGTTAATGTTAATGTTAATATTGATATTGATGTTGATGTTGATGTTGATGTTGATATTGGTGGTAGTGCAGCTTATTTTGGATGTTATAGTAATTTTAGTGCTAGTACACAGTGATTTGATATAAATATTATGGAGGGGAATTTATTGGGGAAAGATATGACAACGGACAATACCACAGGTGGGACAGAGAATAAAGCAACAAACAGGAAGTATAAAGATACAGTATTCAGAATGTTATTTAACAATAAAAAGGAAGCATTGGGGTTATATAACAACCTGTTTGATACTGATTATACAGATGAATCACTGATTGACATAGTAACACTTGAAGACGTATTCTTTATACCAAGAAAGAACGATGTTGCTTTTACGATGAATGGAAGATTTGTGGTATTAGTAGAACACCAGTCAACAATTAATGAGAATATGCCGTTAAGATTTCTGATATATATTGCAAGGCTGTATGAAAAAATAATAGATGCCGATAATATATATAGAAGAAAGCTTATAAAAATACCGGCACCTGAATTTGTAGTGTTATATAACGGAAGAGATGATCTTAAGCAGGATGGTAAGGTGGTAACAGAATTAGAGCTTAATCTGTCAGATGCATTTAAAGATGATGATGTGCAGCCAGAATTATTTAAGGGTGATAAAGGCGCACAGTTGGAACTAAAGGTTAAAGTAATTGACATACGTTATTCATCACATAATAAGCTGGTAACAAAGAAAGACACGCTGGAACAGTATAGCCGTTTTATACAGATAATTGAGGAGTGCAGAAAATCAGAAGAGAATCTTGATGAAGCTATGAAAAAAGCTGTGAATATGGCGATAGAGAATAATATATTAACAGAGTTTTTAAAGGAAAATGGTTCGGAGGTGCATAATATGCTTACATTAGAATATGATGAAGAGACTGCAAGAAGAGTGGAACGAGAAGAGGCAATGGAAGAGGGAAGAGAAGAGGGAAGACGAGAAGGAGAACAGGCAAGAAGACAGTTAATTATAAGCTGTTTAAGAAAGTTCAAGTCATGTGAAGTGGTAGCAGATATACTTGATATTCCAGTAGAGGAAGTGCAGAAGATTAAAGATAATATGTAGATTTGGCTTAAAAGTAAACGTTTCAACCTGTATATCTGTAAATGACCCGAAAAATTTGATATAACAATAATAATCCAATTATACAACTGCAACAAATTTTTTAGGAGGTTATAATTATTGAATACTAAATAGTTGAAAACACAGTATAATCAAAAAAATGAATGTAAGCTCTACACTTACATTGTAGTTATAGCACCATGACATTTATATTAGTAAATGTTGTGGTGCTATTTCATAAGATTTAGTATATCAAAAATATGATAAATATATCTACAAACAGCATGAATGATGATATGCTTAACGTATAAAAACAATAGTATTACTGCTTGGAATGTTGATATTTATTTTAATACAGATATTACGTTTAATCATAATTATATATTTGGTGTTTAGATATAGTATTATAATATTATTTTACTATTAATACTTTTAATAATGCAGTTAATATTGATATTGTCGGTCGGCTTTTGTGGCTTATAGTAATTTGTGTGCTAATACACTGAGATTTGATATAAATATTATGGAGGGGAATTTATTGGGGAAAGATATGACAACGGACAAGACCACAGGTGGAACAGAGAATAAAACAACAAACAAGAAGTATAAAGATACAGTATTTAGAATGTTATTTAACAATAAAAAGGAAGCATTGGGGCTATATAATAATCTGTTTGATACTGAATATACAGATGAATCACTGATTGACATAGTAACTCTTGAGGACGTATTATTTATACCAAGAAAGAATGATGTCGCTTTTACGATGAACGGAAGATTTGTGGTAACAAAGAAAGACACGCTGGAACAGTATAGCCGTTTTATACAGATAATTGAGGAGTGCAGAAAATCAGAAGAGAATCTTGATGAAGCTATGAAAAAAGCTGTGAATATGGCGATAGAGAATAATATATTAACAGAGTTTTTAAAGGAAAATGGTTCGGAGGTGCATAATATGCTTACATTAGAATATGATGAAGAGACTGCAAGAAGAGTGGAACGAGAAGAGGCAATGGAAGAGGGAAGAAAAGAGGGAAGAGAAGAGGGAAGACGAGAAGGAGAACAGGCAAGAAGACAGTTAATTATAAGCTGTTTAAGAAAGTTCAAGTCATGCGAAGTGGTAGCAGATATACTTGATATTTCTGTAGAGGAAGTACAGAAGATTAAGGATAATATGTAGATTTGATTTAAAATCGGAGTTTGTCGTGGTTGATAAGAAAATTATGTAATACTTATTAAGCACGTGACTCGATTACATAAGTTTAGTTATTACAGATGCTATTAGAAAGACATGGTTATTTAACAGAAGCAGATGAGATAGTGGAGAACCTGCTATACATTTAGATTTAGGATATATTTAATTACCACTACCAATCCCTCTTGAATATCCTATATGTATTGTATATAATTATAAAGTATGCCCTTGGATTTAAGGGGATTTCTATAAATACGGAAATGGAGAACAATAGATGAAGGATTTGAAGACTGCAATTTTAAAGACAGAGGACTGGCTGCAGTATATATATTTATTTTTATTTACCGGAATTGTGTTAAAATATTATCTTAATACTACACTTTTGGAAAACAGCTATTCGTATGATTTTTATAGAGTTGTCAAATGGACTCTTGTAGTATTTGTAGTAGTCAATCTTATACTGGCTGCTATAAAGAGACAGTTTGATTCATGGCTTGAGATTGTATTTATTGTGGCGCTTATAGCATGTGCGGCAGTTGTCAGCTATACTATAGGTGAAGATGAGGTGCTTGATATTGTACTTCTTATAGCAGGAGCTAAGAATGTATCATGGAAGAAAATAGCATATTGTTATTTATGTGTAGCAGTAGTTGTCCAGTTAGTTGCATTTTATGCAGCACATACAGGAATAGTGCCTGATATGACTTATGAGACAGACAGGGGTATAAGACAGTCATTTGGTATAATATATCCTACTGATTTTGCGGCACATGTATTATTTATATTTATGGTATATGTAACTCTCAGAGAGAGCCGGCTTACATTTGCAGAGATTGCTTTGATGTTTGTAGCTGGTTATGCAATATACCATAGGACATATGCACGTAATGATTTTATCTGTATAGTTATATTATGTCTGATTCTTGCAGTTATTAAGTTATTAAGAGTAATGGGGATACAGTTGTCTAAGCACCAGTGGCTTAAATATTTTGGAATTATAATGCTTGTCGTAGCAATATTCTGTATAATTGCAGTTACATTTTATGATCCGTCAAGTGAGTTATATCAGAAGCTTGATAATATATTCTCTAATAGAATATCATTAAGTTATCAGGGGCTTGCACAATATGGAATACAGCCATTTGGTTCGGTAGTTATAGAAAATAATACTATTCTTGGATATAATTTCTTCCTTGATAGTTCTTTTATAAGAATTGCAATAAGATATGGATGGGTATTTTTATCACTTATCACTTTTGTATATATGCTTTGCTTTGAAAGAGCTGTTGAGAATTATAAGGATTATACTGTAATTGTCTTAATTGTTATGCTTGTATTTGGATTTACAGAACATCATATGTTAGAGGTTGCATATTGCCCTGTATGGTATATGTTATTTAGCAGAATTAAGCCGGATAAATTAGCAGGAAGGAGTACAGACTGATGAAAAAGATAATAATTAAACTTGTAAGAAGAGCTGTTGTATTCCTTGCAGTGTTTATAGCTGTAATTTGTATGGTTGATTTTCATTCGGATGGGGTACTTATAAGAGATGCCAATTATTACATAAGGTCAGCTAATGAGACCTTATATCAGATGGAAGTATATAATTCTTTTGAGGTTTCCGGAACTCCTGTACAGCTTATCAAATCATCATCAAGTGCAGGACAGACATTTGAGATTAAGCATGTCAAGGATGATGAATATGCAATAATGTATGGACCATATGGAATGTGTATTGCTGTGGCGTCAGATAAAGAAACAGTGGTGGCACAGGGTTATGATGAGAATAATGATTATAACAGATGGCATATAGAAAGAATTGGTAATACGCAGAGCTACCGCCTGACTAATGCGGCAACACATACGTCACTTTGTTATGAATATTCAGAAACACTAAAGTCTTATCAATTGTTGGTAAAGGAAGAGACTGATTCTGATAAGAAATATGAATTTTTAATAAGAAAGTATTAAACTTGATTTTATTATGTAATAATGTTATCTTATTTTAGATATGATGATATTGTCTTACATAGAGTTAATGTATAATATTATAGGATTTTATATAATATGCGGCGATATATAATCGTTGTGATAATATATATATGATTGATATATTTTATGTGGTTATAGCTAGTATAGCATTTGTTGAGTATAGTTATTTATTTTATAATCAGATAGCTATACAGTTATGGAGGATTGTGATGAAAGTATGTCTGGTAGGCTCATCAGGTGGGCATCTTACTCATCTGTATATGATGAAACCATTCTGGAGTGAGAAAGATAGATTCTGGGTTACATTTGATAAAGAAGATGCAAGGAGCCTGTTAAAAGATGAGAAGGTATATCCTTGTTACTATCCTACGAATAGAAGTATTAAGGCATTGGTTAAGAATACTAAAATAGCATGGAAAGTATTAAGAAAAGAAAAGCCTGACCTGATTATATCGTCAGGAGCTGCAGTGGCTGTTCCATTTTTTTATCTGGGAAAGTTGTTTGGTGCAAAGCTCGTATATGTTGAGGTATTTGACCGTATTGATAAACCGACTGTAACAGGAAAAATGGTATACCCTATTGCAGATAAATTCATAGTACAGTGGGAAGAACAGAAGAAAGTATATAAGAAAGCAATATGTCTTGGAAGCATATTCTAAGAGGTGGATAATGATATTTGTAACCGTTGGCACACATGAACAGCAGTTTAACAGACTGATTAAGTTTGTTGATGAATTAAAGAGAGATAATATAATAACTGAGGATGTTATTATGCAGACAGGTTTCTGCACATATAAGCCACAGTATTGTGAGTGGCACAAGTTGATTCCGTACAGTGATATGGAAAAAAATGTAAAAGAAGCAAAAATAGTAATAACACATGGTGGACCTGCAAGCTTTATTATGCCTTTACAGATAGGAAAAGTTCCTATTGTTGTACCAAGACAGGAAAAGTTTGGTGAGCATGTTAATAATCATCAGGTTGATTTTGCAAAGCAGATTGCAAAGCGTATGGGAACTATAATTCCTATATATGACATTAAGAATCTGAAAGATACTATTATTAATTATGATAACATTATAAGTAATATGGATTCACATATGGGTAGTAATAATGCAAGATTTAATAAGAAGCTTGAAAAGATAGTTGATGGATTATTTGACGGTAATTGATAGTTGTATACATTTTATTGTAAAATGTATGCTGTTATTTAGAAATAAATCTACTGCAATTCCGTTGGCTTTAGATAATTTGTAGGTCATTTATAAATAGCATTTTGGAAAAGATACATAATATACTTGGAGATTGTTTATGAAACTGCTTTTTTTAATACATAATATGTCACACAGGGCCGGAACTGAAAGAGTTCTGTCAAGTATAGCCAATGAGCTTGCAGTAAGGAATTATGACATAACAATAGCAAGCTGTCGTGATGGCAGAAATAGTGGATTTAAGCTTGATAAACGTATTAAGCTGGTATCGCTTGAGGGAGAAAAGTATGGTAATCCGGTTGTAAGAAGGCTTAAAGGTATAGGAAAAATACGAAAGCTGAATAAGAAGAATGAGTATGATTATATAATATGCATTGATGTAAGTCTTGTATTTTATGCGATGTTTGCAAAGTATAAGAATACTAAGATTATTGCATGGGAGCATTTTAATTATGGTGTTAATACCGGATCCAAGCTGCAAAGCTATGCCAGACATATCTCATGTAAAAATGCTGACATTCTGGTTGTTCTTACAGACAGAGATAAAGAACTCTATGAAAAAAATGAAAAAGATATTAAAAAGATAGTAAGAATATATAATCCGATAACGACAGATAATAGAGAATGGGATATACAGCGGGATAAAACTGTACTTGCAGTTGGAAGGCTGGAGAATCAGAAAGGCTTTGATCTGTTATTAGACGGCTGGAAGAATATTGAAGATAAATATAGTGACTGGAAGCTTAGAATAGCAGGCGTGGGCAGTAAGGAAGCGCAGCTTAAACAGCAGATGTCAGATTTACAATTAAAGAATGTTCAGTTTGCAGGTTATATAGATGATATTAATGAGGAATTTAGAAAAGCATCTGTCTTTGTATGTTCTTCAAGATTTGAGGGCTTTGGAATGGTTATTCTTGAAGCACAGGCTAACGAGCTTCCTGTAGTTTCATTTGACTGTCCATATGGACCATCGGAGCTTATTAAAGATGGATATACAGGTATTTTGGTGGAAAATGGTGATGTTCCCGCACTTTCGGCTGGAATTGAAAAACTGATTAATGATAAAGATTTAAGAAGCAGACTTGCCATAGAAGCTAAGAAGTGGTCAGAAAGCTTTAATGTAACGGGAATATGTGACAGATGGGAGAAGCTTTTAAAACAGGGAATTTAATAAGTAGTAGGAGAAGCGTATGAACAGGATATCAAAGCAGATAACTGTCTTTTGTATTATTGCCATATTCCTGAATCTTATTATAGTCAGATTTTGTGCTTTTAAAATTAATGATAATGAAATTAAAAGAGAAAAAGCAGATGTAGAGACACTTAATGATATACAGAATATTTTTTCGGATATATTAAAGGATGATGAATTATGGCAGTATCTTGATGATGATGTAATAAAGTATAAGGGTCAGACATTTATTTATATAGGAAATGGAAAAGATGGGGTGCAGTTTGATACAATAAAAAAGTGGTATCCTAATATTTACAAAAAACTTCCCATTGACAGGCTGAAAAAAGAAAAATTCACATCGCAGTCATGTATAAATAGTAGTCATTCTTTGTATCTGATTGTATACTATGACAGAAAAGTAACGGTTATGCTATCAGATGACAGCAAGTCTGCTATAGGCTGCCGGTATATAGATGATTATTTTATAACGGACTGATATTAAATATTTAGGAAATGGAGATAAAAATGGATAATTCACAGGGCTACAGTCAGATAATCAGTAATAGAAAGATAGTTTCAGTATTAAAAAGAACATGGCTTAAAGGTCTTATTGTTATTGTACTGGCGGCTGTAATAAGTGTGGAGGCAGGTGTTGTGCAGTATAAGCAGGGAAAGATTGGCTCATATACGACAAAAGCATCATATTATCATGGCTATATTTATGTATATGCTAACTGGCAGGATGAGAATATAGTTTACGACAGTCAGGAACAGAGCACATATGAGCAGTATGCTATACAAAGATATATTGAGCAGAAGCATACTAATATTATAGATGAGACCAGAATGTTATTATACGAAGATGAGATAAAAAATGAGCTTAATAAAAGACTGGAAAGTGCTGATTATGATAATTTAATGGCAGAGGATTCATTTAATATAACAACCGGTTCAGGAAGATATTTTATAATAACGGTTGATAGTAAGAGCACAGAAGAAAGAACAAGATATCTTATTGAACAGGCAGCGGATATAGTTCTTAAGGAAGCCAGGGAAAGATTTGACCTTGCAGAGTGTACGATGCAGCCTAGCGAGACATATCCGGAAAAGAAAGACAATAATACATATAAGAGAATAGATATAACAACAGAACAAAAGAGCATGCCGTCGGCTGTATTGTCAGCTAAAACTACTAAATATATTATGATTCTTGGTATAGGTATAGTTGTAATTATAATTCTTACCAGAATTTTAAGGGATAAGAGATTGTATGATAAGAAAGAGATAGAGCCATATATTGGCAGGAAATGTCTGTATGATGGAAATAATGCACAGGAGGTGGCGGTTCCTGTTATTGAAGCAAGATGTAATGCGGCAGATACTAAAGATGTCTCAATTATAACATTTTCACATATGAAGCAGAAGAATGGTATTGTAATAACAGATATTTTAAACGGACTTGCAGATGATGGAATATCTTCAGAATTATATGAAAATATAATAGAGAATACAGAAGAACTTAAGAATATATATAATACAGATGGTATAATTCTTGTTGTACAGAAAGAACGTGACAAGGGAGCTGATATATATAACTTTGTTCAGATGGCACAAGCAGCTGAGGCTGATATACTGGGTTATATATGGATATAGTAAAACAGGAATCTGAACAGAAGTCTTATTTTAAATGACTCTGATTTTATAAGTGTCTGTAAAATAAGAATAGAAATAATAATTTTAACATAATCAGGGGCTGTCACAATAGGAGGTGTATATAAATCTTCGTTGATGTGGCAGCCCTATAGTTATTATATATAGGTGGGAGTTATGGATAAGAAATTAAAGATTAAGATAATGACAATAATTGACCCTAATTTTAATTATGGCAATTATCTTCAAAATTATGCGGTTAAGACAGTTATTGATAATTTGGCAGGTGCTGATGCGGCAACTATATCGTTTGAAAAGCCGGCGGGGAAGGTCTGGAAAAATGATATTAAGTATCTGATACATCGTATCACAGGATTTAAACATGCAGGCAATAAAGAATACTGGATAAAGTATCCCCTTAATAAGAAGAAGCGTAAGAAGTTTATGAAATTCCGTGATATGTATATTAATACGGAACCGGTTGAGAGCTGCTCACAGCTTGGCTCTGATGACTATTATGTTATTGGAAGTGATCAGGTGTGGAATCCTTTATGGTATCCGTATTCACCGCTTAAGAGGGATATGTTTCTTCTTACATTTGCAAAGCCTGAGCAGAAGGTATGCTTTTCTCCAAGCTTTGGGTTAGAAAGGCTGCCGGAGGAATGGGAGGACTGGTTCAGGGAGTATCTGTCGAAGTTTGATATGATATCGGTTCGTGAGGACGCAGGTGCTGATATTGTTAAAGAACTGACAGGTAAAAAAGCTACGGTGCTTATTGACCCTACGATGATGCTTTGTGCTGATGACTGGAGAAAGATATCAAAGAAACCAAAGCGTATTGACTGTGACAGACCATATATTCTGACATATTTTTTGGGTGAGAAGTCTAAGAGAGCAGAGGAAGATTTAAAGAGGTTATCAAGTGAGAATAATGCAGTTGTATACAACCTCCTTGACATTAGAGATAAGGATATGTATATGGCTGATCCGGGAGAATTTGTATATTTATTTGAGCATGCAAAGCTTATTCTTACTGATTCATTTCATGCATGTGTATTTTCGTTTATCTTTGATCGCCCTTTTCTTGTGTATGCAAGACAGGATAATCATGGAAATATGATGTCAAGACTTAATACTCTGCTGTCTAAATTTGACCTTGAAAGAAAATATGTTGATAGCGGTCTTGATAATGAGGTTCTGGAATGTGACTATACTAACGGACATAATATACTTATAGAAGAGCAAAAGAAAGTAGATGATTTTCTAAGAAAGAGCATGAAGCTCTGATATATGGCATACAGGGTTGCTGCATTAGGAGCTTTATTAATATTAAAATAATATAAAATATATTTACAATTGTGTTAAAAATATTGTAAAAAAAGGTCATATCTGATAAAGTTTTATTATCAGATATGGCTTTTTAAAGTTTAAGATAAATCTGTAGAATTTGGGGGGATTGTTATGAATATAAGAATGAGACAGGCAGGATCTATCCTGTCAGCATTGTGTTGTAAATATTTGTGGATAGCTGCTTTTATTGTAATAGCGCTTGCAGCTATACATTCGGAAGTGATATATACACAGGCTGCGGTATCAGGAGATATCACTGCAGCTAATAATTATGTGGCAGATAATTATTTTGCAGATAAATATAAAGTTCCAGATGATAGTATGACAGTGGATTATATTACAGAGGAAAAGTATAATGGAAGTAAACTTCTATATACATATTATGGTTTTGCTAATATGGATGGCATATGGTATCGTTTTATTGAGGGCAGTGTGGACGATGGATATACCGGAATGGGAGATGCACAGACAGGATGGGCATATTTTATAAGAGGAGTACAGAGTGCTGATTATACGGGGATGGCTTTTAACAGTGCAGGATGGTGGTATTACATCAATGGGAATCTTATATGGGATTATACAGGGATTGGATATAATGAAGCAGGTGCATGGTATTATAATAATGGAAATATAGATTTTACATTTACCGGAATGGTTGAATGTGGCGGTAAAGTTTATGAGGTGACTAATGGAATGGCTGGAGATATTACACCTGAGCCGGAGGAGCCTTGTTATACAATAAGCTGCTGGGGAGACAGCATGACAGCAGGTGTTGGAATGGGAGCTGCCTATATGCAGACTGACGAGGGGATTGTAGATATATCTAACAAGGGATATCCTGAGTTTTTACAGGAACGTGTAGATGATTGCAAGGTTAATAATTTCGGATTTCCGGGACTGGGTTCTGATGATATAACAGATAATGCGGAGTGGTATTATTCAGATGGAACTACCGATGACTGTGTTATAATTGAGATTGGAAGTAATGGCGGCTGGAATGACAATTATGATACATTAATTGAACAGTATCATAGAATAATAGATGATTCTGGTGCGGATGATTATATTATAGTAGGTGATACGGATGACCCGGGAACCTCTGCTGATATAAGCCAGTCTGAATATAACAGTGATGGTACATATGCAGGTTTTTGGGAAACTAAGTGGGAACGTGCCTTATCAGAAGAGTTTGGAGCACATTTTTTTAATACAAGATTGTATCTTCTTGAAAATGGTCTTAACGATGCATGGCTTACTAAGACTGATGAAGACAGGGAATATCTTAGCAGGGGAAGGATTCCTATATCCTTAAGATATGATTGGACACATTTCAATGAATATGGATATTATTCCAAAGCAAAGGGGATATATTTGAAAGGTAAGGAACTTGGTTACTGGTAATATATCGATAAAACAATAAGAAAAGTATTAGACTTATATTTTTATACTATATTATAGTTACTGTTTGTGGATTATTTCTGCAGGCGGTAACTATTGTTATATATAAGGAAGTATGGTTTAATACAGCGTACATAAAAGGTGTATGCGGTAATGGCTAATATATGATCATTTGTATACATTAAGAATTATATGTTATGATTGACAATCAAAAAATAAAAATTATATAATAATTATAAATGCAGTTTATAAAATATTAATATTTTATACAATTTGTCTATGTTTTATAAACTAAAAGCATGGTATTAATTTTAGGATAAAAGGAGAAAGTGTATATGAATAACGCTATAAGACGTGCTCTTGCAATGGGAATGACTGTTGCAATGGGAGCTGGAATTGTGTCATCAGATGTGGCGGTCACACAGGCGATGGCAGCAGAATTTCAGAATACTAAGATTGTAGCTGTTAAGACGGTAACAGAAGATGCTGCAGGTGGTATTGATAATAGTGAAGTATTAGATGTTACTGAAACAACAACGGTTAAAGAAGATAGTGAAGCAGCTGCAACAGTTAAGGATGAACAGTCAGAGATAGAAAAGAAGGATGATAAGACTGTAGAAGAGACAACAGAAGCTGCAAAGGCTGCCAGTGAAAAGATAACAGCTAAGGCAGATGTTACAAAAGAGATTACATCAGATATTACAACAGAAACGAAAAAATCATCACAGACGGTTACAGAAACCTCTACAGATGTTAATGATTTTAACAAGACAAAACCACAGCAGACAACGGCAGAAAATACAACTACGGAAGAAAAGCAGACTGCTGCAGAACAGATAACACAGGAGACTGATAAATCACAGGCTGCCGGTTTAACAGAAGGTATTGAAGAGCCAGATACAGCAGCAGAAAGCTATAATGGTCTGACGTATAGTATTAATACTTATAATAATGAGGTTACAATCACAGGATATACAGGTAATGGTGGAACTGTTAATATTCCAGCAAAGATTGGTAATTATCCTGTTACAGAAATTCAAAGCGGAGCATTTTATAATAATACTAAGATTACAGAGGTAACTATTCCTGCATCTGTTACAGAGCTTGGCAGTACATATGGCAATGGTGCTTTTGAGGGCTGCTCGAATCTGAAGATTGTTACAATTAAGGGTGGAACAAATAAAGCTTATATCGGATCAAGTGCATTTAATGGCTGTATATCACTTAAGACAATAACAATACCTGCTAATTATACTAATATATATGACAGCGCATTTTCAGGCTGCCGTTCACTTACCAAGGTGGTATATAATGGAGGAAAGTATGAACAGAATATTGGAAACAGGGCATTTTATGGTTGTTCATCACTTACGGGCATTACTCTTTCTGGCAGTTTAAGAGGTATTGGATATGATGCATTTTATAACTGTACAGCACTTGCATCTGTTAATATACCTGAGGGTGTTACAAAGGTTGATTATGGCGCATTCTATGGCTGTAAGTCACTTAAGTCAGTAACGGTTCCATCAACAGTTACACAGCTTGGTGCATTGTATAGCTATGATGGTGTATTCCAAAATTGTGTATCATTAACAAGCGTTACTTTAAAAGCTGGTAATAAGTCAGCAATTATGGGAAGTAATACATTTCAGGGATGTAAGTCACTTACAAGTATTACAATACCTGGTAATTACAGCAATATTAAGGATTATGCATTTAAGGATTGTAGTGCATTAAAGACTGTTAATTATGCAGCTTCTGTTAAAAATATTAATCATGTTATAGAAAGCTATGTATTCCAGAACTGTCAGGCACTTACAACAGTTAAGTTAGGTGCAGGTCTTGAAAGCATTGGAAGATATGCATTTAATAACTGTACAGCACTTACTGCCATCGACATTCCGGCTGGAACAAAAAAGATCTGTCAGGATGCATTTTTAGAATGTACAAGATTGGCAACGGTTAATCTTTCAGAAGGTCTTACATCAATTGAGTCAGCGGCTTTTAAGAGCTGTAATATGTTAAAGAGCATTACAATTCCATCAACGGTAACAAGTATTAGTGGTGAAAGCTATTATGGCGGAGCTTTTGAGGATTGCAGCGGACTTACAACAGTTACAATAAAGTCTGGTAATACACAGGCAGAAATAGGAGATTATGCTTTTAAGAATTGTAAATCACTTATATTAGTAACAGTACCGGGGAACTATAAAAATATCGGTAGAGAGGCATTTGCAGGCTGTAATTCCTTAAAGAGCTTCACATATGCAGCATCAGTTAATAATATTGAACATTATATAGGATATGAATCATTTAAGGAGTGTGGCAGTTTATCAACAGTATCTTTTGGCAAAGGACTTGTAGGAATCAGTAATGGTGCATTTGAGTCAACTAATATTTTAAAGCTTACAATTCCAGAGGGTGTTACTGATATAGGTGGAGAAGCATTTAAGAATTGTAAGGCACTTACAAGTGTAACAATTCCTTCTACAATGAAAAACATTGGAAGCACTAACAGCTATGATGGTGCATTTGAGAATTGTATATCACTTACTAATGTAAGCATTACAGCAGGTAAGAATAATGATTCCGTAATTGGAAGCCATGCATTTAAGGGCTGTACATCATTAAAGAACATAACTATTCCAGGTAATTATTATATAATCGGTAATTATGCATTTAGTGGCTGTACATCATTAGAGACATTGGATTATAAAAAGAGTTCATATGAATTTGCCAACCAGTCAATAGGAAGAGAGGCATTTTATGAATGCAGCTCATTAAAGAGTATTAAGCTTTCTACAACACTTAAGACTATAGGTAATTCAGCTTTTGCAGGATGTAAGGCATTAATACAGGCTGTTATTCCGGAAGGAGTAGAGCAGATAGGAGACTCTGCATTTGATAATTGCGAGGGACTTCAAAAAGCATCTATTCCATCTACGGTAAAAAGTATTCCTTACGGTTGCTTTAGAAATTGTATATCGCTTAAGGATATAACCATTGCAAAGGGCGTTAATGATTCAGTTATTGAAAGCTATGCGTTTGAGAACTGCCAGTCACTTACAAGCTTATCAATACCGGGTAATTATACTACTATTGAAAATTATGCAATGAGAAATTGTATTGCATTAGAGAAAGTATCATGGGAAGAAGGACAGTATAGTTATGCTAACCAGAGAATAGGCTATGATGCCTTTTATCAGGATAAGAGTCTTTCAGTAGTGACATTGCCATCAACAGTTTCAAGTATTAATTCATCGGCTTTTGAAGAATGTGGTACTTTTACAATAGAAGGTGTTAAGGGTTCAGTGGCAGAAAGTTTTGCAGGTGAATATGGTTATACATTTAAGACGTATTCACAGCCATTATCTGTTAAAGTTGTAATTAATCCTTCTGATAATACATGGAAGGGTGATGTAGTGAGTATTCAGGCTGTAGCAACAGGCGGCTCTAACAGTTATACATATAAGCTTGTTGTATATAATGAGGATACTAAGAAATGGGGACTTGTAGAGGATTATGGTCCATCAGGTGGATTTACATGGACAGCTTCTACAGCTGGTAACAGAAAATTCTATGTTAAAGTTAAGGACAGTACAGGTAAGGAAGTATTAAGTCAGGCCGTTACTAATGTTAATAAGGAATTCAGGGCTGCTGCCTCATATAAGCAGGTAGATAAGACTGTACAGTTTACAGCTAATGCAAAGGATGCAAGTGGAAGCTGTCAGTATAAGTTTATTGTATACAATGAGGCAACAAAAAAATGGGGTATAGTACAGGATTACAGCTCTAAGAATACATGTACATGGAATATGGCTAATGCAACAGCAGGTAACAGAAAGTTCTATGTAGATATTAAGGATAGTAATGGCAATGTTGCAAGAAGTGCAGCTATGAACATTAATATAAGTGCAAGCAAGCTTACAGCATCACTTAAGGCAAGTGCGTCACAGGTCAACCTTGGAGGTACAGTTAAGCTTACAGCTACTGCTTCAGGTGGATATGGCAATTACCAGTATAAGTTCATCGTATATAACGAGGCGACAAAGCAGTGGGGCAAGGTACAGGATTACAGTTCTAAGAGTACATGCTCATGGAAGGCATCAAGCAATGGAACGAGAAAGTTCTATGTAGATATCAAGGATGCTAAGGGCAATGTAACAAGAAGTGCAGTAAGTACAGTTAAGGCAGGAGCAGATATTAAGGTTACTTCAACAATAAGCACTAATGCCAATAAGGCTGGTTCTAATGTAATGCTTGCAGCTACAGCCACAGGCGGTAATGGTGGATATACATATAAGTTTATTGTATATAATAAGAATACAAACAAGTGGGGACTTATAAGTAACTTCAGTGCAACTAATGCAATTACATGGAAGGCTTCAAGTGCAGGAAACAGAGTATTCTATGTAGATGTTAAGGATTCTAAAGGTAATGTAGTAAGAAGTACACCAATGAATCTTAAGACAACAAAGTAATAATTGAATAACATCTGATAAATGATATTTAATATAGCTTTAATCGTTTATCAGAAATTGACAGAACTGTCGTATCATAAATTGATAATAATCTTTACAGATTATTAAGCATGATACGGCAGTTTTTTGAATATGTCATAAAATATATTTTATGACATATTGAAGTATATATATATTTAAGTTATAATTAAAACGTTATGCATTTGTGTATGTATAACAAAGCTATTTGTTACGTGGTAAAAATGTTATTTAATGGCAGAGGAAAAACAACTGTGTGAAAGTTTCTTCGCCGCTTCGCAATAGAGTAGAAATGAGGATTAATATGAAAAATAAACCTAAAGCAGGTATCTTATCAATGCACAGAATATATAATTACGGTTCATTTTTACAGGCCTATGGACTTAAAGAGATATTAAAGGAACTTGGCTGTGAGGTTGAATTTGCAGATTACCATCCGGGGGAATGTCTTATTAAGGCAGATGGTGGGACCGGTATTAAAAGAAAGCTTTCAAAGGTAAGCGAAACATTAAGATATAATGCATCACTTAAAGATAAAATAAAGTTCATAAAATATAAAAAGAATTATGCGGCTAATAATTATCCGTATCTTGGGATTGATGATAAGATGAATTATAATCCAAAAGTGGATGTGCTTGTTATAGGAAGTGATGAAGTGTTTAACTGTGTGCAGAATAATACCAATGTTGGATTTGCACCTGAGCTTTTCGGAGTCGGTAATAGAGCCGGAAAGCTTATAACTTATGCAGCTTCATGCGGTAATACAACGTATGATAAGCTTGTGAAATATAAGGTTAAGGATAAAGTTGCAGAATGGCTTAAAGCATTTGATAATATATCAGTAAGGGATAATAATACGGGTGAGGTTGTGAAAAAACTTATAGGAAAAGAACCTGTATACAATCTTGATCCGGTTCTTGCATATGATTATATTGGAAAATGTGATAAGATAAAGAAAGAAATTACTGATAAGAATTACATGATTCTTTATGGATATTCGGGAAGATTTTCTAAGGAGGAATGTAAGAAGATAAGAGCTTATGCAGACCGCAGGGGGCTTAAGATATATTGTATAGGTGGAATACAGAACTGTTGTGATAAGTTTATCGACTGTTCACCTTTTGATGTAATAGCATATTTTAAGAATTCATCCTGCGTGGTTACAGATACATTTCATGGGACTATATTATCAGTAATTACGCACAGACGGTTTGTTTCGCTTGTAAGAAATTCAGGATATGGCAATTCACAAAAGCTGACAGACCTGCTTATTCGTCTTAAGCTTGAGGACAGAATTGCAGAAAGTCTTGAGGATATTGATAATATACTTGCTAAAGCAGTTGATTATACTGATACAGATATGATAATAAAAGAAGAACGTAAGAATACATATGACTATTTAAAAAATGCAATAGGAAGAAATGGAGATTTGTGTGAATAATCAGGTGGATATGAAAAATAATGCGGAAGGAATATCATCAGAACCGGTACGTGTATTACATATTTTGCAGAGAATGGAAGCGGGCGGAACACAGGCACTGCTTATGAATATATATAGAAAGATTGACAGGACTAAGCTGCAATTTGATTTTCTTGTGGAATATTCTGAAAAGCAGTTTTATGATGATGAGATTACTGCAATGGGTGGACATGTATATTATACCTCTATAAGAGAGGATTATAATGTTTTTAAGTTCAGACATCAGCTGAAGAAGTTTTTTAAAGAGCATAAAGAATATAAGGTTGTGCATGTACATGCATATACTATTGGTTTTTTGTGCCTTGATATCATTAAAAAAGCCGGTATTCCGGTAAGAATTGCACATTCACATAATAATGAGACTGTGCATGATGCCAAATGGCTTATCAAGCTATGTATGCAGAAGTTATATACTATTAATGCTACAGACCTCTTTGCATGTTCACAGGAGGCAGGAGAATATCTTTTTAAGAATAAGAAGTTTAAAGTCCTTAAAAATGCAATAGATTCTTCAAGATTTATTGCTGATAATGATAAGAGACAGGTGGCAAGACATGAACTTGGGATAGAAAATAATTTCGTTGTAGGACATGTTGGAAGACTTCATCCACAGAAAAATCATACATTTTTACTTGAAGTATTCAATGAGATTAAGAAGTTAAGAGCTGATGCGGTACTTATATTAGTGGGTTCAGGACCGCTTAAAGAAGAGATAGAAAATAAAGTCAGGTCATTAGGTCTTGAAAAAGATGTTATATTCTTAGGCAATAGAAAAGATATGGATTATATATATCAGGCAACGGATGTATGTATATTTCCATCGTTATTTGAAGGACTTGGAATTGTTGCAATAGAAGCGCAGGCTGCTGGTATTCCTGTTATATGTTCAGATGGATTCCCAAAGGAGGCATGTGTAACACCTCTTTATAAGAAGATGGAATTAAGTAAGTCACCAATCCTGTGGGCGAAGGCGGCAATTGATATGGCAGAGAATGAATATTGTCATAAGAATATGAAGAAATATATTGTTAAATCAGGCTTTGATATGGATGAGACGGCTGTAAAGATGCAGAATTATTATCTTGAAAAGTCAGGTATAAAGAGTTGACAGGGCATATAATGCAATATGTTATATAGTATGCTGCTTATTAAGAATGTGTATTATTAAAATGCCCATTAAATTAAGATTATAAAAAAGGATTGATATGAATAATACAGATAAGAGATATACTACTGTCCAATCAGTAGGAAAAAGCTGTGTGGGCTGTAGGAGCTGTGAACAGAAATGCCCGAAGAATTGTATAAGTATAATGCCCGATAAGGAAGGCTTTCTATATCCTGTTATAGATAATGATAAATGTATAGGCTGTAAGGTGTGTGTTAATTCCTGTCCGGCTGTAAATATGCCACAAAAAAGACAGCCTATAAGTGTATATGCACTAAAAAATAAGGATAAAAAGCGGATACTAAGCTCGGCATCCGGTGGTGCATCAGATGTATTTGCAGGCTATGTTATTGATAATGGTGGTGTTGTATATGGATGTGCATACGATGCTGACATGTTAGTTAAACATATAGAATTGACAGATAAAGAAAGCCTTAAAAGAATACAGTCTTCAAAATACGTTCAGTCAGATATTGGCAATTGCTATTCTAAAGCAAAAGAAAAGCTGGATAGTGGAAAAATGGTTTTGTTTACAGGGACACCTTGTCAGATTGCGGGTTTATATGCATTTCTTGGCAACAAGGAATATGATAAGCTGTATACAGTTGATCTGATATGTCATGGAGTTCCATCACCACTTTTATTTAAGAAGTATCTTGCTTATCAGGAGGATAAGCTGAAGGAAAAAATAGTATCTTTTGATTTTCGATCTAAGGAAAAAAGAGGCTGGGCAACACAGTATCTTTTAAAGACACAGAATAAATCAAAGAGCAGGGCCCTTAAACTGGATCGTTATGGTAAGCACTTCATGGATGGTGACTGTTACAGGGAAAGCTGTTATACATGTCCTTATTCTGATATTAAAAGAGTAAGTGATATAACGGTTGGAGATTTCTGGGGGATTGATAAGAGCCATCCTGAGTTTTCCTCTGCTCTTGGAGTATCATCAGTACTTGTAAACACAAAAAAAGGACAGATACTTTCAGACAGTATTAGCAAATATGCAGATATTACTAAAGCAACTGTAAAAGAAGCCATGGTAAAGCAGGCAAATCTTAAAGCGGCTACATTAAGACCGGCAGCAAGAGATACTTTCTATAAAGATATACAGGATAGAGATTATATTAATAAACTAAAAGTTGGTCTGTGTCTTAAGGAACGTATAAAGGCGTTAATGCCAGCGTCGGTGATTTCATATCTGAAAAAAATAATGTAATCTTAAGAAATAATGTGATGTGAAATATGCCTTAGAAGAATTTTAGACAGATATAAGATTATATATCTGGTAAAAGGTATATTGTTTAATTTGATACTTAGAGAACGGAGAATATAATGGACAATAATTTTAAATTATATTTAATGGCATTTGTATTATTTTTTGCAGGAAATATATTACAGCTTGATGAAAAATCAACCATATATATGATATTTGCACTATGCTCGCTTATATGTCTTATTATAAAGCTGTGGAATGAGACACATACACAAAGAGAGATAATAACAGATATTGTGGTTGTTGGCTTTGCACTACTGTTATATACCAATTCAAAGGCTATGACAATACTTATGCTGGCAGCCTTTCTTGTGGCATCTAAAAATATTGATATCAAAAAACTTTTAAAATATACATTTTATTGTGCCGTAGTTTTATACATTGCAATTATAATAAGCTCACAGCTTGGAATAAGACAGAATATACATATACAGATAACAAGAATGACAGGGCAGGTGGCAGAAAGGTATGGATTGGGATTTGAACACCCTAACCAGCTCCATATGTATTATTTTATTATAGTGCTTATGGGGATATATGTATATTATGAAAAGCTTACATGGCGTTCACTGATTGTAGTGCAGATAATTAATTGTATATTATATAAGTTTTCTGTAAGCAGAACAGGTATGCTATCTGTTGTAGGATTATCTATAGTATATCTTATTTTCAGACAGAGAGATTATCTTAATAAGAAAATATCCAAGCTGGCGGCATGGGCTTTTCCACTATGTGCATTCGTATGCATATTTTTATCAAAGATATATACGGGTAATGTGATAGAAGTGATAATTAATAAACTTTTACAGGGAAGAGTATCTAATTCACATTATTTCATGGGAAAATATGGTGATAGTCTGTTTGGAAGGAATTTTACAAGCTCTAATAAAAGTCTGATACTGGATAATTCCTATGTGATATTGTGGCTTAAGTTCGGAATATTATTTACAGTTATTTTATGTATATTATATTATATAGCTGTAAAGAAGATGATAAAGCAAGGTGATAGAGCGGCTCTTCTTTGCGTATTGATGTTTGCATGTTATGGAATAACAGAAGGTTTTTTAAGTAATATATTCAGAAATTTTTCATTACTATTTCTTGCAAATATAATATGCAATGATATGCCGGCACTTATAGGTAAAGGAATACCGGTAAAGCTGCCATTAAGAGCGGGAAGAAAGATGGTACAGGAATAATGATAGATATTAAAGATAAAAAGGAATGTTGTGGCTGTAATGCCTGTGTACAGGCATGTCCATTACATTGTATAAGTATGGAGGCAGATGAAGAGGGCTTCTGGTATCCAAAAGCTGACAGCAATGTGTGCATTAAATGTGGGAAATGTGATATGGTATGTCCGGTTATTAATGCAGAGCATATTCAAAATGAGAATGAAGATAAGATAGCAGGTGAACAGCCACAGACATATATAGCATATGCTTCAGATGAACAGTTGAGAAAACAAAGCTCGTCAGGAGGTATATTTGGCATTATTGCGCATGAGATATTACATGATGGCGGAGTGGTATTTGGTGCTGCATATGATGATGCTTATAGGGTTCATCATATATATATAGAGAATGAGAGTGATATGCGGATTTTACAGGGAAGTAAGTATGTACAAAGTGACATAGGGGATACTTATAATGAAGCTCTTAAGGTACTTAAACAGGGAAGAAAGGTGTTTTTTACAGGAACTGCATGTCAGATAGCAGGACTTAAGCAGTTTCTGGGAAGAGATTATGATAATCTGCTGACAGCAGATGTGCTGTGTCATGGGACTCCTTCTCCAAAGTTGTGGAAAATGTATATAGATTATCTTAAGAAAGTGAATAATTCAGATATTTATTCTGTTAATTTCAGGGATAAGAGTATTGGCTGGAAGAGATTCAGCATGAGAGTACAGTTTGACAATAATGAATTATGTGAGCCATTTTATAATAACAAGTATATGAATATGTTTCTTGGAAATATATGTTTAAGACCATCGTGTCATGCATGTCATTTTAAATCACTTACAAGACCGTCAGATATTACAATGGGCGACTGCTGGGGTATAGAAAATTATAAGCCTGAGCTAGACGATGATATGGGAGCTTCAGTAGTTCTAATTAATTCAGAAAAAGGATTGAGATTATTTGAAAAGGTAAGTGACAGGCTTATATATAAGAGAGCTGAGACTGATAAGGCACTGCCGCCACAATCGGATTCAAGAAAGTCAGTTGCAATGCATTTTAACCGTAATAAGTTCTTTAATGCAATGCAGAAGGGTGCAGATATTGATACGCTGGTTAAGTATCTTGAGCCGTCATTTGCAAGAAAGGTAGTAAGAAAAGTAAAGCGTATTATAAAAAGGTTCTATAAAAATAGATAATTATTGGAGGCACATCCGTGAATAGAAAGAAAAATGCGACAAGAAATATAATATTTGGTACATGTCTTAAGCTATATCAGATAGTTGTTCCATTTTTAATGAGAACGATAATGATATATTTTATGGGAGTACAGTATCTCGGACTTAACAGCCTGTTTACATCGGTGCTTCAGGTGCTTAATCTTGCAGAGCTTGGTGTTGGTAGTGCTATGGTATATAGTATGTATAAACCGGTTGCCGAACATGACAATAATACAATCTGCGCTCTTATGGGATTATATAGGAAATATTATAGGATAATTGGAATGGTTGTGCTGGCAGCAGGCTGTGTGATAATTCCATTTGTACCACATCTTATTAAAAGCGATGTGCCGGAAGGAATTAATATATATGTATTGTATGTGATGAATCTTCTTGCAACGGTATTTACATATTGGTTGTATGCATATAAAAATTCAATCTTACAGGCATATCAGAGAAATGATATTGTAAGTAAGGTAACGATAATTACTGACACAATAAAATATATATTGCAAATATTTACGATTGTTTTCTTAAAAAACTATTATATGTATGTGCTTGTGCTTATTCTTTTACAGATTGCCTCTAATATTATTACTGCGGCTGTGGTTACAAGGATGTATCCTGAATACAGATGTAGGGGAAGCCTTCCTAAGGAAGAGGTTGCACAGATTAATTCAAGAATAAGAGACCTCTTTACGTCTAAGATTGGTGCAGTTATAGTCAATTCAGCAGATACAGTTGTAATATCAGCATTTTTGGGACTTACTGTACTTGCCATATATCAGAATTATTTTTTTATAATATCATCGGTGATAGCATTTATAGCAGTTGTATTTAATTCGTGTACAGCAGGGATTGGCAATAGTATCATAGTTGAGACAAAGGAGAAGAATTACAATGATTTTAAGAAATTTACATTTCTTATTGCATGGATAGCAGGCTTTTGTACAGTATGTATTGTATGCCTTATGCAACCATTTATGAATATATGGATGAATGGCAACGAGAAGCTTATGTTGGGAATGAGTGAGGTTGTGTGCTTTTGTATATATTTCTTTGTATATGAGATACAGCAGCTTCTGCTTACATATAAGGATGCAGCGGGAATGTGGCATGAGGATAAATACAGACCGCTGGTAACGGCACTTACTAATCTTGCACTTAATATAATAATGGTTCAGTTCTTTGGATTGTATGGTGTATTATTATCTACTGTAATAAGTATTATTTTTATTGGTATGCCTTGGCTTTTTTATAATCTGTTTACGGTATTATTCAAGCGTAATGCGGCTAAATATGTTATAAGAGTTGTATATTATACGGTTATTACTATTGTGATATCTATAATTACATATAGTGTGTGTTCATTAGTGCCATTTACTGGTATAGCAGAGCTTATAGTAAAGCTTATTATATGTATTATAGTTCCTAATTTATTGTTTTTTGCAACATTGTTTAAGTTTGAAGAATTTGGACAGGTAAAAGCACTTGTAAAAGGAATATTGAAAAGATAAGGATTTTTATAGGTGGTGTCTATAAATAAAACAGACAACTGTTCATGTCCGATTAGAAATTACATATAGAATGGGGATTAATATGAGTGAAAAAGTATCAATAATTATACCTGTGTATAATGTCGAAGAATATTTGAAAAAATGTATTGATTCACTGCTTGCACAGACATTTAAGGATATAAAAATAATACTTGTAGATGATGGTTCGACAGACAGTTCGTCTAAGATATGCGATGAATATAATAGAAAAGATAAGCGTGTACTGGTTATACATAAAAAGAATGAGGGCGTATCAAAAGCGAGAAATACAGGTCTTGAATATGCACATGGAAAATATGTTATGTTTGTTGATTCTGATGACTGGATGGATGAGACTGCGGTTGGCAGCTATGTTAAAATTATGGAAGATAATAATGGTGATTATCTCCTTAACAGATATAAGGTGATTGACGGTGGGCAGGAAAGAGAATGTATACATTTTTTTGATACCGGCAGAATAACAAGACAGCAGGCGTTCGATTTTCTGTTTTGTCAACATGGCGTATTTGGAAGTGTATGGAGCAAGTTGTTTTTGCTTGATATTATAAAAAAGAACAATCTGACATTTGATTCTTCAACAAGGATAGCAGAAGATTTACTTTTTAATGCCGATTATATGAAATATGCACAAAGTATTTTGTATATTAAAGAACCTCAATATTACTATGTTCTAAGACAGGATAGTGCGCTTGGGAAGTTCTGGGGGGATTATAATGAGAAATGGTTTGAATATCTGTGGGTAATGAAACAGTTTTTATACAATGATAAATATTCTTATATAACCTGCAAGGATGCAATACAGGCAGCTTATTGCAGAACATGTATTAATGTATATGCTAGATTAAGAGTATATCATAACAGACCTGATATGATACAGGAGATAAAAATTGAATCAAAAAAATATATGCATGCATTATTAAAATCAGATACTTTTGGAAAGAAGACAAGATTTGTTACACTTGTAAAATATATATGTCCGTGGGTTATAAAGCTTATAGACAGATAATGAAATCTATAATCGTGAAATATATTCACTTTACAATTATAATAAGGCAGTGATATAATTTTAAAAGTTTAGGTGAAATAGATAATACCAGTATAAGCTGTTGTTTTTGAAGACGGCTGTGGGAAGATAACGGATAAAGATAAAAGGGAAATTATATGTTACAAAATAAACAAAGAATACAGAATATAATATTATTTATAACTGATTTTGCAGGATTGTTATTAAGCTATTATATGTCGGGCTTTATATGGCTTTATTATTATAAGGGCTTTGGGTTGGGATTTTCAGTTGGGCAGGTTGATTCCAAACTGACAGTTGTTATAGCAACATTTCTTATAGCATATCTTATTCATACAGAAAATGAAGATTATACAAAAAGAACACTGATGCAGGAGACTGTTTCTGTATTTAAGACGAATATTATATTGGCAGCAATAATTGCGATATACCAGTTGTTAGATAAAAGTTCTGTGGACTTCCCAAGAGGCTTGTATGTTTTGACAATAATTATTAATGTTATACTAATGTTAATTGTAAGAGAGGTAATTAAGCTGTATCTTACAAAGAAGTATAGAAATAAAAAGAGACTTCTTGTGATTACAACAAGTGATAGGGCAGACAGGATTGTTGATAAATATTCTTCTGTTGATAACTGGGCAAACAGGTTATATGGAATAGCAGTTATTGATAAGGATATGAAGGGTGACAATATTAATGGCGTTCCGGTAGTTGCCAATGTACATGATATGATGACTTATATGAAAAATGAAATAGTAGATGAAGTATATATAAGTATCAGACAGGATAAAGCAGAAGAATTATCAGCTGTTGTTATGCAGCTTGAGGATATGGGGATTATTGTACATATCAAGCTTGAGACTCTTGATGCATATAAAGATTATGATATGAAGCTTGAGAAGATGGGAAAGACACCGGTTGTAACATTTGCTAACAGGTTCTATGATTACAGAAAGCTGGCTATTAAGAGGATAATTGATATAATTGGTTCGATAGTGGGACTTGTGATTATGTTTATTGCAATGATTTTTGTAGCTCCGGCTATTAAGATAGAATCGCCGGGACCTGTATTTTTCAAGCAGAAGCGTGTTGGCAGGAATGGCAGATATTTTTATATATATAAGTTTCGTTCAATGTATATGGATGCCGAAGAACGTAAAAAAGAGCTTATGGCAAAAAATGAAATGAGCGGTCTTATGTTTAAGATGAAAGATGACCCAAGAATTACTAAGGTGGGCAAATTTATAAGGAAGACAAGTATTGACGAACTTCCGCAGTTTATTAATGTATTTAAGGGAGATATGAGTATTGTAGGAACGAGACCACCTACAGTTAATGAATTTAAGCAATATGAGGGACATCATAAGAGAAGACTTTCGATGAAGCCAGGAATAACGGGAATGTGGCAGGCTTACGGAAGAAAGACGATAACTGATTTTGAAGATATTGTAAGCATGGATCTTGATTATATTGATAATTGGAGTATTATGTTAGATGTCAAGATTATATTAAGAACATTTATTGCAGTATTTCAGGGCGGCTGATGTCTGGATATTGTAAATGAGGAAATACTATAATGATTATTATGGACTGTCCGATATAGTATGACCGCATGTAAGCATGAAAATTATATAAAAATACAAGTATACTATAGAATATATAGATGATGGTATTTTAGAAATGGAGAAATAATTATGAATATTTTATTAGCAGGTGGCGCAGGATACATAGGCTCTCATACAGCAGTAGAGCTTCTTGAAGCAGGACATGATGTTGTTATAGTTGATAATTACTGTAACAGCTCACCAGAGGCAGTTGTAAGAATACAGGAGCTTGCAGGAAAGACAGTAGTATCATATGAAGCAGATGTTAAGGATAAAGCTGTTATGGAAAAGATATTTTCAGAGAATAAGATTGACTGTGTAATACATTTTGCAGGACTAAAGGCTGTTGGTGAATCTGTACAGAAGCCAATAGAGTATTACCGTAATAATATAGATACTACACTTACTCTTCTTGAATGTATGAAAGAGACAGGCGTACACCAGTTTGTATTCTCATCATCAGCAACAGTATACGGTGAGGAAAATGATATTCCATATATCGAGACAATGAAGAAGGGCAGCTGTTCTAATCCTTATGGCTGGACTAAGTCTATGATGGAACAGATATTAGAAGATGCTGCTAAGGCTGATGATGAGCTTTCAGTAGTTCTTTTAAGATATTTTAATCCTATCGGTGCACATAAGTCAGGAAGAATTGGAGAAGACCCACAGGGTATTCCTAATAATCTTATGCCTTATATTGCACAGGTGGCAGTTGGAAGAAGAGATCATCTTACAATATTTGGTAATGATTATGAAACACCTGATGGAACATGCAGAAGAGATTATATACATGTATGTGACCTTGCCAACGGACATTTAAAGGCAGTGGAATATGGTGCCGGACATAAGGGAACTTCTGTGTTCAATCTTGGTACAGGAACTCCTTACAGCGTTCTTGATATTGTCAATGCATTTGAGAAGGCTAATGGTATTAAGATTAAGTATGAATTTGGACCACGCCGTGCCGGAGACCTTCCACAGTTCTGGGCTGATTCAGATAAGGCACAGAAGGTGCTTGGATGGAAGACAACAAGAACTCTTGAGGATATGTGCCGTGATACATGGAACTGGCAGAGTAATAATCCTAACGGATATGCAAAATAATATTTATATGATGTTTATGAATCTGTTTAAAGGCTGTTTATAAGTAAAGACGCTTTTAACATAGAATATGCATCATTTTAATGAACAGACAATAATTATAAAAATAAGTCATGTGGTGATATTTGTCCATAACCTATGATAACAGCATCGTATACAGACATGGATTATGATTTATTGTCTGTAAAATAGGAGCCTGCAGGTGACACAGTCGTTTGCAGGCTTTATATATAAGACAGATTTAGGAATGTAGATAATATGAAATATTCAGTGATAATTGTTACATATAACAGATGTGAACTGTTAAAAGAGGCAGTTGAATGTGCTTTGAACCAGTCAGTAAAACCATCACATATTGTTATTATTAATAATGCGTCGGATGATGGGACTTATGAGTATCTAAAGAAGCTTAATAAAGATTATAAAGGTGGTACGTCTTTAGTTATTAAGACGCTTAAGAAGAATACAGGAGGAGCAGGAGGCTTTTATTATGGTTTGAAAGCTGCACACCGGCTTGGGGATGACTGGCATGTTATAATTGATGATGATGCCATGCTTGAGCATGATTTTATGTATAGGATATCAGGAGCGATAAAGATATATAAAGATGTGTCATGTTTTGCTGGCAAGGTTATAACAGACGGCAGGATAATAACTGACCACAGGCGGAATATGGCATATCCCGGTTTTAGATTTAAGACTATTCCAGAATATATATATAAGAAAAACAGAGTGTTTTCATGCGATACAGCTTCATTTTGCGGGGTTGTAATAAAAGACAGTCTTGTTGAAATTATTGGCTATCCTAAGAAGAAATATTTTATATGGTATGATGATACAGAATATTGTGTAAGAATAAGAAAATATAGCAGGATTCTTGTAATTACAAATGCGGTAATTAACCATAAGACGGCACTGCCTTTAATGGAGTGGCCAAGACATTATACATGGAAGGACTATTATGGCATGAGAAACCGTATTGATATGGTAAGAAGTCATGGTTCGTTATTGGACAGATTATATAACAGGGCATATATGTGGATTAATGTCAGATTAAGAAATACATTGTTTGATATAATAAATTTTCATGGTGATGACTGGAAGTATGAACTTGAGACTTATAAGAGAGCTGTGAAGGATTCAAGGCATATGTAGCAGATGAGATCAATTAACTTATTTATAAGGATGGTAAAGATATGCATAGTGAGGAAACGATGATACATTTACAGCATATGATTGAACGTGCTTGTAATGGACATACAGGTGAAGAAAAAGAAATTGAGGGCATATTATACGATGAGGTATATACACTTGTAAGACCTGTATATGGGGAGGAGAAGAGCCATAAGATAACTGGTATAATATTAAAAAAATACATTTCCAGACTGAACGGAAGAAATGTAATAGATGTGCATGAAGATGTAGCAATATATGCAATAAAGTCAATGTATATGACAATTCAAAAAAATAATGGTGAGATATTTACATATGAGGTGGGTAAGGAATTAAATGATATATATAACTGTGTGTCAGATGATGCTGTTCTTTATGATATAACAAGATATTATTGTCACGGCTTTGAAAGTGTTAAGGCGTATAACAGTATGCCGGAAGAATATAAGAATATGCCGCAGCCACTTATTATTCTGATGGAGCTTTATGTATATATGGAGCTTAGTATTAAGCATATATCTGAGATATTAGATGTTGATAAAAATGTAATTAAGTATAATATATTACAGCTTAAAAATAATCTTATATATATTAATGAGCAAGTGTTAAATAATAATGATTTTACCGGAAAAGTGCAGTCTGAAGTTCAAAAAAGACATTCTGTCAATAACAAGGAGAGATTAAAAACTAAACCTTATTTATCTGATGATGATGAACTTCCACAGATTTCATCATATATATTTTCACGTTTTAATGAAAAACAGAAGAACATTATTGATATAGCGGCGGCAGTAGTGATAATTATTGCCGGAATTATTATATTTCATTAATAATATTATTATATTCCATTAATATAAGGCTGATGAGATTATTTGCCAAAGTTCATAAATGAACTGGCTATTTGTGCCGCAGGCGTCACAAAGCAGCCCTTATCGCAGAACCAAATCTGACTCAGAAATGGAGATTAATATGAATGTGATTTTGGTAATTACACATTTCACTTTATGGAATATACTTGAAATAAACAGGGAATTGTTGTATTATTCTTTAGTTAAGTATTAAAGTGCAGAAATGGGGATAAAATGAAGTTAATTATACAGATACCGTGTTATAATGAAGCAGAGACTTTAGAGGTTACATTAAATGATCTGCCAAAGCATATAGATGGGATAGATGAGATAGAATATCTCGTTATAGATGATGGAAGCAGTGATAATACGGCAGAGGTTGCCAAGAACTGGGGAGTACATTATGTCGTAAGATTCAGACGTAATAAGGGACTTGCTAAAGGCTTTATGTCAGGACTTGATGCATGTCTTAAGAATGGTGCAGATATTATTGTTAATACTGATGCAGATAACCAGTACTGTGGAGCGGATATAGAGACGCTTGTACGTCCGATTTTGGATAAAAAGGCACACGTAGTTATTGGGGAAAGGCCTATTGATGATACAGAACATTTTTCACCACTTAAGAAGAAGCTGCAGCATTTTGGAAGCTGGGTAGTAAGAAAGGCAAGTAAGACGGGAATACCGGATGCACCGAGTGGATTCAGGGCATATTCAAGAGATGCAGCATTAAGAATTAATGTCATCAATGATTATACATATACACTTGAGACGATTGTACAGGCAGGCAGAGAGAAGATGGCCATTATGTCTGTGCCTATAAGAACTAATCCTGAGCTTAGAAAATCAAGACTTTTTCATAGTATGTGGGGGTATATAAAGAAGTCAATGCTTACAATAATAAGGACGTATCTTATGTATAGACCTTTATTTTTCTTCTTTATGATAGGTATTGTTTTGTCATTTATCGGGTCGGCATTCTTTATAAGATACTTTATATTTATGTGTATGGGTGATGGAGCAGGACATACACAGTCGCTTATATTTGCAAGTACAATGCTCCTTGCAGGTGTTCAGACTATAATAGTGGGTTTGTTAGGAGATGTAATATCGGCTAATAGAAAGATATTACAGGATATCCAGTATCATGTCCGTAAGATGGATTATGATAAAGATAGTGGAAGAGATGAGGCTAATTATGATGAAATAGCTGTTGCTGAAAGACTGATTAACAGACTTAATGTTGTGTCAGATTCTGATGAGACACAGACAATATATATAAAGAATGACAGCAGACAGGATGATTCACAGATTTCAGATGATATTAAAAATGATTAATATATAAATATATATCTGTGGAATGGAGATTATAATGAAAAAGAAAAGATTACTTATTACAGGTTCAACATTTCCACGTTATGAAAATGATACTGAGCCAAGATTTATACTTGATATAGCCAAGGCGATGAAAGAGTATGCAGACGTAACGGTATTGGTGCCGGCCGCACCGGGAGCAGCAGATAAAGAGAGGCTGGAGGGAGTTAATGTAATAAGATATCATTATTTTCCAATACATTCATTAGAGACACTTTGTTATCCTGGAGCTATTGTACCAAGAATAAAGCAGAAAAAGACCAGGGCACTGTTAGTACCCTGGCTTTTTATTTCTTTATTTTACAATCTGTTTAAGTTAAGAAATGATTATGATATAGTACATTCCAACTGGCTTATACCACAGGGGATTGTGCAGTCATTTGTAAATAAGCCATATATTGTAACAGGGCATGGGGCGGATGTTACATCGCTTAATAAGGGGTTATTATTAAAGCTTAAGAGAAGGTGTTTGAAAAAGGCGGCAGGTGTTACGGCAGTATCACAACCATTGCTTAATGTTATGGATTCAATATATGATAATAAACATAAGGCTGTAATATCAATGGGCTGTGACACTTCTTATTTTGGAAAACAGTTTTATAAGGATAATTATTTTAACCAGAATGGTAAGAAAGTTATATTATTTGTTGGCAGGCTTGCTGAAAAAAAAGGCGTTGCATATCTTATTGATGCAATGAATTATATTGATGGAGCTATACTTGTAATAGTGGGGAATGGACCATTAAGAGCCGGGCTTGAAAGACAGGCAGAGAAGGTATGTGCAGCGAAGCAGTGTAAGTGTATACAGTTTATGGGTGCTAAGACACATGAACAGTTAAGATATATATATGCATCCTCAGATATATTTGTTATGCCGAGCATAACGGCAAGAGATGGTGATAAAGAGGGTTTCGGGCTTGTAATGCTTGAGGCATTTGCATCGGGACTTCCGGTGGTTGCAAGTCGTTCAGGAGGAATAACGGATCTTATTAAGGATGGTATAAATGGTTATCTTACAGAAGAAAAAGACATAAAGGAAATAGCAGATAGAATTAACATTGTATTAAATGATAAAAACATTTATAATAAATATGTTACGGCAGCATATGAGACAGCTGGAAAATATGATTATAAGGTTATTGCTAAGAAATATAATGATTTTATTGATAGTATCATGGAGGTGCATTGATGGCTAATAAAGAAGAAAGACTTATCAGGCTGATACGAAGGGAACAGTCAGGAAAAGGCGGCAATTACGAAGAAATATGTGAGCTTTTATTTGACGAGATAAATAATCTTGTCCGTCCGGTATGTCAGAGTGCGGAGGAAAGCAGAAAAAAGGTTAAAAAGTTGTTTGTAAGGATGCTTCAGCAGATTGATGAGATTGATACCAACGATGATATCCATCTTTGGATAGCAGGATTTACTACTGTTACTTTATATGAGCTGCTATGCAGGGAAAATGGACAGATAATTACATATAGGTCAGGCAATATTGATTATCAATATTCACATATTGATGATGATGATGAATTAAGATTAAAAGTAAGAGATTATAATGATGCGCTTGCAAATCCAAAGAGATATATGTTTGGCAAAGAATTTTTTTCAAAGCTTAGCAAGGGACAGATAATTCTTTTTGAGATGTTTTGTTATGAGGGCTTTACAATAGATGAGATACAGGAACTGCTTGAAGTTGATAAGATATATATAACAAGTGAGCTTGCCGCAATCAAGGCAATAGTACTTGGTAATACAGATGAAGAGGTTGAACTTATATCAGAAAATGACACTGATATTAAAGAAAATGTCAAGTCATATGCCAGTGAAGATGATAATGATGACATCGCTGCAATAAAGGCAGCAGTAGCAGCTATAGTAAATGATACCGTAGATGAAGTTAATACGGAAAATGAAGGATATAAAGATATTGTATCGGCAGTTAATGCTATCAAGTCAGAGCCTGATTATAATAACAATGATACATTAGGCGCTACTCTTGTCAATATTAATAAAGAGCATATTAATAATATAATAAAGAATAGTGAAAATAAGACCGGCAAAGATGATACAGAGATTGAGTTAACTGAGGATAAATTAAAAAATGATACGCCTAAATCAGAAAAGAAAGCAAATACAAAGGATATAGAAGCTGATTATATTGATGAGGATGAAGCTGATGCTGATTATGATAAGTCTGATAAGAAAAAGGGACTCGCAGGATTATTTGGCTTTGAGGATTTGTCGGATGATGAAGATGATGAAGATGAAGCTGATAATAAGACAGTAAAAAGAGACAGAATGGCAGACGATGATTCCTTGGTCAATAGTGGAAAGACCAATAAGATTCTTAAAATATTAAGTATTGTTGTACCATCAGTTGCGGTGGTCATATTTATTGTGATACTTTTAACAAGCGGAGTGTTTAATAAATCAAGTTCAACAAGTAATTCTGTAACTGCCGCAGAAACTAAGACATCAACTAAGAAGCAGGAGAGCACAACACAGGAATCGACAACAGCTAAGGCTACAGAAAAGTCAACACAGAAGACAACTGCGGCTAAACAGACAGAACAGACTACGACAGCTAAACAGGTAGAAAAGACAACTGAGGCTAAGACAGAGGCACAGAATAATAACACAACAAGGACATCGCAGCAGCAGAATAATCAGGCAGATAATGATTCTGATACCCAGGCAACAGAAAGCAATACGCAGGCGACAGATGCACCAACGCAGGCGACAGCAGCACCAACGCAGGCAACGGCAGCACCGACGCAGGCAACGGAAGGCAATACGCAGGCAACGGAAGGTAATACGCAGGCGACAGCAGCACCAACAGATGCACCGACGCAGGCAACGGCAGCACCGACACAGGCAGATACTGTTGTTGATGAGAAAAATGGAACTGCATTACATTAATTATGCGTATTAACTGTATATATTAATTGTTTTTGGCGGTTCATACATATATTAATTGCTTTTGGCGGTTATTGCAAAAAAAGTATATTTATGATATATTTATTCAGATATACATGTTATATTTAACAGACAGTATGCAGATGTATGTATAAGCATTGATTGCGACAGAGCAAAAGGTGCAGTATATTGCACAGAAATGAGGATTAAAGATGAAGGTAGTATTACTTGCAGGTGGATTTGGAACGAGAATAAGTGAAGAGAGCCATTTAAAACCAAAGCCAATGATAGAGATAGGTGGAAAGCCGATTTTATGGCATATTATGAAGGAATATTCTAACTATGGATATAATGATTTTATTATCTGCTGCGGATATAAGCAGTATGTGATAAAGGAATGGTTTGCAGATTATGCACTTCATAATTCTGATGTTACATTTGACTTTGCAAATGGAGGTAAGATGACAGTACACAATAATTTCTCAGAGCCATGGAAGGTAACACTTGTAGATACAGGACTTAATACAATGACAGGCGGACGTGTAAAGAGAATACAGAAGTATGTAGGAGATGAGACATTCATGCTTACATATGGAGATGGCGTGTGCGATGTTAATATTAATGACCTTGTGGAATTTCATAAAAAGCATGGAAAGATAGCAACAATGACATCTGTAAGTGTAGGCCAGAGATTCGGTGTACTTGATATTGACGATAATGATACAATACGTTCATTCAGAGAGAAGAATGATTCTGACGGAAGCAGAATTAATGCGGGATATATGGTATTAGAGCCAAAGATATTTGACTTTATAGATGGAGATTCAACAGTATTTGAGAAAGAACCGCTTGAGACATGTGCAAAGTTAGGAGAACTTAAGGCATATAAGCATAACGGCTACTGGCAGTGCATGGATACTAAAAGAGAGATGGAAAAGCTCGAAGAGTTATGGCAGACCGGCAAGGCGCCATGGAAGTCATGGGAATAATCTGATATTAAATAAAGCATCGGACTATATAACATAATAATCAGATATGAGGGTTAAAATATTTGTTAATTCTCATGGCATAATTATAGAATATGGAATTAAGAAAGAGAGATAATTATGGACTTGAGTTTTTATAAGGGTAAGAGCGTTCTTATAACAGGACATACAGGTTTTAAGGGAACATGGCTTACAAGAATTCTTGTTAATGCAGGAGCCAGGGTGACAGGATATTCACTGACACCGCCTACAGAGCCTAATCTTTTTGGAATGGCAGATGTTGAGGATAAGATGGATTCTGTAATAGGGGATATAAGAGACCTTGCACATCTTAAAGAAGTATTTAAAAAGGCACAGCCTGAGGTTGTATTTCACCTTGCAGCCCAGCCTATAGTAAGGGATTCGTATAAAGACCCGGTATACACATATGAGACTAATGTAATGGGAACTGTTAATATATGCGAATGTGTAAGGCTTAACCCATGTGTAAAGTCATTTCTTAATGTAACAACTGATAAGGTATATAAGAATAATGAATGGGAATGGGGCTACAGGGAGAATGAACCACTCGATGGTTATGATCCATATTCTAACAGCAAGTCATGTTCAGAGCTTGTAACACACAGCTATATCAATTCATTTTTTAACGATATGGAAGTTGCGGTATCTACGGCAAGAGCCGGCAATGTTATAGGCGGTGGTGATTTTGCCAATGACAGAATTGTACCTGACTGTGTAAGGGCAGCGATTAAGAAAGAGGATATAATTGTCCGTAATCCACATTCGACAAGACCATACCAGCATGTATTAGAGCCGCTTGCGGCATATCTTTTAATAGCAATGAAGCAGTATGGGGATAAGAGTTACGCGGGCTTTTATAATGTGGGACCTGATGAGAGTGACTGTATTACAACAGGAGATCTTGTGGATACCTTCTGTAATAAGTGGGGAGAGGGTCTTAAGTGGATTAATAAGTATGATGGAGGTCCTCACGAGGCTAATTTCCTTAAGTTAGACTGCTCTAAGTTAAAGACTGTATTTAACTGGAAGCCACGCTGGAACTTTGATATGGCAATAGGTAAGTCGGTTGAATGGGCAAAGGTCTATGCAGCTGGTGGAGATGTAGTAAAGACTATGGATGATGAGATTGCAGAATTTTTTGAGGCATAGCCGGTATTAATGTGTATACAATAGAATATATGTCTTTGCCGTATATTTGTTTTTATACAATATTTGCCTTTATACAATATTTGCCTTTATACAATATTTGTATTTATGCAATGTTGTTTTTATAGAATATCCGGACTGACATTTTTAAGACATTGATAAAGAAATATTTCCTTAAAAATCATTTGTCAGCAGTACAATAATAAGTTTATATTAATTAATCTATAAAATATATTTATGTGAAAGAAAGGATTATCACGAATGTTTGATAATAAGAATGAATTAGAAGCAAGAGAAGAGATACTTGGCATAGTAGATGAGTACTGTAAGAAGTATCACAATCAGAAGAAGTATAAGGAGGGCGACAGAATCTCATATGCAAGCCGTGTATATGACAGTGCTGAGATGAAGAATCTCGTTAATTCGGCACTTGAGTTCTGGCTTACGGCAGGCCATTATACAGATGAATTTGAAAAGAAGTTCGGCGAATATCTTAATGTTAAGTATGTATCTGTAGTCAATTCAGGTTCATCAGCCAACTTAAATGCATTTATGGCACTTACATCACCGCTTCTTGGTGACAGAAGAATAAAAAGAGGCGATGAGGTTATAACTGTTGCAGCAGGATTTCCAACAACGGTTACACCTGCAATACAGTACGGCGCGGTACCGGTATTTGTAGATGTTACAATTCCACAGTATAATATTGATGTTACAAAGCTTGAGGCTGCATTATCAGATAAGACTAAGGCAGTAATGATAGCCCATACACTCGGCAATCCGTTTGACCTTACAGCAGTTAAGGAATTCTGTGATAAGCACAATCTCTGGTTAGTAGAGGATAACTGTGATGCACTCGGTTCTAAGTATACATTCCACGGAGAAGAGAAGTTTACAGGAACAGTTGGTGATATAGGAACATCAAGCTTCTACCCTCCACATCATATGACAATGGGTGAAGGTGGTGCCGTATATACTGACAATCCACTTCTTAACAAGTGCATACGTTCATTCAGGGACTGGGGACGTGACTGTATATGTCCATCAGGAAAGGATAACCTGTGCGGACACAGATTTGACAAGCAGTATGGTGAGCTTCCATTAGGATATGACCACAAGTATGTATATTCACATTTCGGCTATAACCTAAAGGCAACAGATATGCAGGCAGCCGTAGGCGTAGCGCAGTTAGAGAAGTTCCCTTCATTTGTTGAAAGAAGAAGACATAACTTTGACAGATTAAGAAAAGCGCTTGAAGCAGTTGAAGATAAGATAATATTACCGGTACCATGTGAAAACTCACGTCCAAGCTGGTTTGGATTCCTTATAACAGTTAAGGAAGGTCTTGACAGAAACAAGGTAGTTGAATATGTGGAAGGACATGGAGTACAGACAAGAAACCTCTTTGCCGGTAACTTAATCAAGCATCCATGCTTTGATGAGATGAGAGCTACAGGCGAAGGCTACAGAGTAGTAGGCGGACTTGATAATACAGACAGAATCATGAATGATACATTCTGGGTAGGAGTATATCCTGGAATGACAGATGAGATGATTGATTACATGGCTAAGACAATTATTGAGGCTGTGAATCAGTAATTTTAAAGCATCAGAAATGAGGATAATGTGGACAATAATCAACAGGTAAAAGAAGAAAAGCAAAAAGAAAGCTTTAAGAGTATATTTATACAGTTTATTAAGTTTGGACTTGTAGGTGTATCGAATACAATTGTATCAGGTCTTATATACTTTCTTTTTAATCAGGTATTTTTTCCGGGAATATGGCTGCTTGCAAGTATTGTAAGCTGGGTTATAAGTGTATTCTGGGCATTTATGTTACAGAATGTATTTGTATTCAAGGAAGATCAGAATGCCGAACACAGAGTATGGTGGAAGACCTTACTAAAGACATATACAGCATATGCATTTACAGGATTATTTTTAAGTAATATATTATTATTCTTGTGGGTAAATGTAATAGATATTGCACAGTATTGTGAGCCAATCATTGCATTTTTTGCCAGGATACATATTGGTTTTCTTGGAGATAAGGCAACATTTTCAAGCAATATGGGCTGGTTTCTCAATATGATAGTATCGATACCACTTAATTTTATAATTAACAAATTCTGGGCATACAGACAGAAAACTAAATAATATTAGTTAATATTTGTTAAAAACCGGGTGTATATTGCAGATGGCGGAGGTTGTCGATTAATTCCGGCTGTAACGGCTAGAGACTTGTATAACAGGCATCTATGGCAATACACCAAGAATTAATAAACAACCTCTGCTTTTTTATAATTATAGGAATGGAGATTACTATGAAAATTAAAGTATCTGATTTTGTATCACAATTTCTTGTGGATAATGGAATAACACATGCTTTCACTGTAACCGGTGGAGGTGCAATGCATCTTAATGACAGTCTGGGACATCAGAAAGGCCTTACATGTGTATATAACCACCATGAACAGGCTTGTGCAATTGCAGCAGAAAGCTATGCAAGAATACACAATAAGATTGCAGCATTATGTGTAACAACAGGACCTGGTGGAACTAATGCGATGACAGGTGTTGTTGGCGGATATCTGGATTCTATTCCTATGCTTGTTATATCGGGTCAGGTGCGTTATGATACAACTGCGAGAAGTACAGGACTTAATATAAGAGCTATGGGTGATCAGGAATTTGATATTACTAAGTCGGCTGCCGCTATGACAAAGTATGCACAGATGGTAACAGACCCTAAGCAGATAAGATATTGCATGGAGAAGGCGTTGTATATTGCTACAACAGGAAGACCGGGACCATGCTGGATAGATATACCTGTGAATTTTCAGGGATTTTATGTAGATACAGATGAACTAGAGGGCTTCGACCCTGCTGAATATGAAGCACAGCTTGCACCACATGTGACAGATGAACAGGTGGATGCGATTATAGATAAGATTAAAAATGCCAAACGTCCTGTGTTATATGCAGGAAATGGTATCCGTATATCAGGCGGTTATGAGAGCTTTAAGAAAGTTGTTGAACTTCTTAATATTCCTGTTGCTACAGGCTGGGACAGTATAGATGAGATATATGATGAACATCCGCTCTATGTAGGAAGAGGCGGAATTATGGGTGACAGGGCTGGTAATTTTGCTGTACAGAATTCTGACCTTGTATTTGCCATTGGTAACAGACTTAGCATAAGGCAGGTCGGTTATAACTGGAAGACATGGGCAAGAGAGGCTTATGTTATAATGAATGATGTATGTGAAGATGAGATGAAAAAGCCTACACTTCACGTAGATATGCCTGTATGGGCAGATGCTAAGGAACTTCTTGAAAAAATGGCAGCATGTCTTGAAAAGACCGGTGAAAAGGTATTTACAGGCAATGACTGGATTGAAAGATGCCAGCAGTGGAAGAAGAATTATCCTGTAGTGCTTCCTAAGCATTATGAAGATAAGAACCATGCCAATGTATATGCATTTATTAAAGAATTAAGCAGCCGTCTAAGCGAAGGACAGGTAACAGTTGTCGGTAACGGTTCTGCATGTGTTGTGGGAAGCCATGCATACGTTATTAAGAAGGATCAGAGATTTATCATTAATTCTGCGATAGCTTCAATGGGCTATGACCTTCCGGCAGCTATAGGTGCAGCAGTTGCAGAGCATGGCGATAAAGCATTATATGGAAGAAGCCTTACAGATGATTCGGTAAAGGATATAATCCTTGTAACCGGTGATGGAAGTATTCAGATGAATATTCAGGAACTTCAGACAGTTATTCATCATAAGATGCCAATTAAGATATTCTTAATTAATAATCAGGGATATCATTCAATAAGACAGACACAGACTAATCTGTTTAATAAGAATTTTGTAGGCATTGGACCACAAAGCGGAGATTTGAGTTTCCCTGATATGTCAAAGCTCGCACCTGCATATGGATATCCGTATCTTAGCTGTGATGGCAATGATAAGCTGGATGAGACAATTGATAAAGCACTTGGCATGAAAGGCCCTGTTATATGTGAGATATTTGTATCCACAGAACAGAATTTTGAGCCGAAGTCATCAACAAAGAGATTAGAGGATGGAACGCTTGTATCACCTCCACTTGAGGATCTTGCTCCATTTCTTGACAGGGATGAATTCAGGAAGAATATGATAATCGATCCGATATCATAATATATCAAAGAGAAGTATAATAGTTGTATGGGAAATTATTTAAAATGATAATTTCCCATACAGCCGTTTGTCTATGAGGCAGATAAGTAACAATTACAGAGAAAAACCGCAGGTGTGGATATTTGTCGTATATTAAAAATAAATTTGCCGGAAAAATGAGGATAGTGTAAAAAATAAGCTCAATGGCTTATTTTATCACACGGCTATTTGTGCCGCAGGCGTCACAAAGCAGCCCTTATCGCAGAACCAAATCTGACATTTGGTCTGAGATGTACTAGATATTAGAATGCCTGCGGAATGGGGTTAGTATGAAAAGAGCAGTTATTACCGGGCCGACCGGGTCTATAGGTATAGCATTAATTGACAGACTTATAAAAGAAGGCGTAGAGGTCGTGGCGGTAGTAAGACCCGGCTCTAAGAGAGCAGACAGAATACCTGTTAATGATATGATTACAAAGGTCGAATGTGACTTGTGTAATCTGGACAGGCTTGCTGACATGATAGAGGGACCGGCAGATGTGTTCTATCATTTTGGATGGGATGGAACATTTGGCAACAGCCGTAACAATATGTACGGTCAGAACCTGAATGTAAAATATGCGCTTGATGCAGTGAAGGCTGCGGCTTTACTTGGCTGTGAAGCATTTGTAGGAGCTGGCTCACAGGCGGAATATGGAAGATATGAGGGGAAGTTAAATGCAAAGGTTCCTGCATTTCCTGAAAATGGATATGGAATGGCAAAGTTATGTGCCGGACAGATGACAAGAGTGCTATGTGAGCAGGAAGGCATAAGACATGTATGGACAAGGATATTAAGCATATATGGACCATATGATGGTGAGAATACAATGGTAATGAGTACCATATATAAGCTGTTAAGAGGTGAAAAGCCGTCATGCACAAGGGGAGAACAGATGTGGGATTACCTGTATTCCAAGGATGCGGCACTTGCTATGTATCTTATAGGTAAGAGTGGTATAAATGGAAAGACTTATTGTATAGGAAGCGGTCAGGTAAGTCAGCTTAAGGATTATATAGAAAATATCAAAGATGCAGTCAATAAGGAGGCCGGTATAGGATATGGAGAGATTCCATATTCAGATAAGCAGGTTATGTATCTTTGTGCAGATATAGAAGAACTTACACGTGATACAGGATTTAAGCCTGAATATACTTTCAGACAGGGAATTAAAGAAACTGTTGAATGGTGCAAGATGAATATGAAAGGTAATTCAAAGTAATGAAAAAAATAAGCATAATGGTACCTTGTTATAATGAGGAAGAAAATGTTATACCTATAAGCGAAGCATTAATAGATATGTTTGCTAAGGATCTTCCACAATATGATTATGAGATTCTGTTTATAGATAATGATTCAACAGATACGACAAGGGTTAAGTTAAGACAGATTTGTGAAAAAAATCACAAAATTAAAGCAATATTTAATGCAAAGAACTTTGGACAGTTTAATTCACCATATTATGGTATATTACAGACAGAGGGTGATTGTACAATTCCGGTATGTGCAGATTTTCAGGATCCTATAGAATTAATACCAGAGCTTGTAGCAAAGTGGGAAGAGGGATATAAGATTGTATGTGCTGTAAAGACTAAGAGTAAAGAAAATCCAATAATGTATTTTCTACGTGCATGTTATTACAAGCTTATCAAGAAGATGTCATCAGTAGAACAGATTGAACAGTTTACAGGTTTTGGACTGTATGATAAGTCATTTGTAAAAGTATTAAGGGATTTAAAGGATCCGATTCCATTTATCAGGGGAATAGTCGGAGAATTAGGTTTTAAAAGAACAGAGATAGAATATACACAGCCGCAGAGAAGGGCAGGAAAGACACATAATAATTTCTATACATTATATGATGCTGCGATGTTAAGCTTTACATCTTATACTAAGATTGGTTTAAGACTTGCTACATTTGTAGGTGCTATATCATGCTTTGCAAGTGTAGTTATTGCAATTATATATTTTATAATGAAACTTATGTATTGGAATCGTTTTCAGGCGGGGATGGTACCACTTATATTGATTGTATGTTTTATGGGGTCATTGCAGCTTGTATTTATCGGACTTATGGGCGAATATATATTAAGTATTAATAAGAGACTTATGAACAGACCGCTGGTCGTTGAAGAAGAAAGAATTAATTTTGATAGTAAGAACACAGAAAATTAACAAATAAATGATATGATACCAACATTCAGTTAAGAGTGGAAATGAGGTTTATTATGAAGTGTGTAATATTGGCAGGTGGAAGTGGTGACAGCTTATGGCCGCTGTCGAGGAAGAATTATCCTAAACAGTTTATGAATATTAAGGAAGGACGTTCACTGCTTCAGGAGACCGTTGTAAGGAATATGCCATTTTGTGATGAGTTTATCATTGTTACAAAGGAAGCTTATAGAAATATTGTAAACGGTCAGATGAAGGCTTTTCAGAGCCTTAAGTACAGAGTAATTCTTGAAGGTAATTCCAAGGGTACGGCAGCAGCTATTATGCTTGGAAGCATGTTATATAATCAGTCAGAGCTTATATTTACTGTAACGGCAGATAACTTAATCGAGGGCTCAGAATATAAGGATGCCATAATTGAGGCAAAAGAACTTGCAAAGGAGGGGAATATCGTGTCAATCGGTATTAAACCGGGCAAGGCTAATGTCAATTATGGATATATTCTAAGACAGGAACAGAATGTTCTTAAGTTTATAGAGAAGATTAAATTAGGCAATGAGCAGAATTTCGGTTATGATGACGGTTTCTTATGGAACAGTGGTATGCTTATATACCGTGCCGGAGATATGCTCAATGCTGCAAAGGAGTATGCACCGGAACTTTATAATACATGCCGCAGTGCCAAAAGAAGAGTGCCTGCAATAAGAAGAACCGTTAAGTTTTCTGAAAAGGTAATGAAGGATATTCCGGAGGGAAGCATAGAAAAGTTTATTCTCGAAAGCAAGCCGGATATTAAGGTGGTAGAAGCACATATCAGATGGAAAGATGTTGGCAATGTATCAGACCTTGATGAGAATACAAGTGTGTCACATAATGACTATGTAATTAAAAATGACTGTGATAATGTAACTGTAATTAATAGTGCAAACAGACAGTTAGTTGTAACTAATGATGTTAAGGATGTTGTAGTTGTTAATACAGAGGATGCGGTATATGTATCTTCTAAGGATAATGTAGATGGAATTAAGAATATAATTCAGGATAATTCAGAAAAATATAAGACATATTTTGACTATAACAGATTATCGTACAGAGAGTGGGGAATACATGAGCTTCTTACATATTCTGAAGGATATAAGGTTAAGAAGGTTACGGTATTTCCGGGGATGAGCATGAACCTGCACCAGCATGAATACAGAAGTGAACACTGGGCTGTAGTGGAGGGAACAGCAACAATCACACTGGGTAATGATACACAGGACTATCATAAGTATGAAAGTGTATTTGTACCAATAGGAATGAAGCACAAGGTTGCTAATAAGACCGATAAGAATGTTGTAATTATTGAGATAGGCATAGGTGAAACAATATCTGAAAATGATATGGTCAAGATATATAATAATTCCGATACAGAAGAAAATTATATAGTTGAAAAGAATACACCTATTGTAAAGCTTGACCCTGCATTTAAGGATAATCTGTGGGGTGGAACTAAGTTAAGAACAGTATTTGGCAAGAAATGTGACTATGATGTTATAGGTGAAAGCTGGGAATTATCAGCGCACCCTGACGGACAGAGCCGTATTGCAACAGGCAGATATAAGGGAATGTTATTTAATGATTATCTGTCAATTATAGGCAAAGAGGCATTGGGCTGGAAGTGTCAGGCACAGGACAGATTTCCTGTACTTATTAAGTTTATTGATGCCAAGCAGGCGTTGTCTATACAGATACATCCTGATGATGAGTATGCCCTTGAAAATGAAGGTGAATATGGCAAGAACGAAATGTGGTATGTAATCGACTGTGAGCCGGATTCTTATCTGTATTGCGGACTTTCAAAGGAAGTATCCAAAGAAGAGATAGAAGAGAGAATTAAGAATAATACAATTACAGAAGTACTTAACAGAATAGATGTAAAGCCGGGGGATGTAGTAATGGTTAAGGCCGGAACTATACATGCAATCGGAGCGGGCATATTAATATGCGAGATACAGCAGAACTCTAACAGTACATACCGTATGTATGATTATGACAGAAGAGATAAGTTCGGTAATCCAAGAGAGCTGCATGTGGCAAAGGCACTGGATGTTGTAGATACCAAAGCATATGTAAAGGACAATAACAGTGAAGTAATGCTTGAAGAAAATGAGAATTATTCACAGGAAAGACTCGTACAGTGTAAATATTTTGAATGTTTCAAGTATGAGATATTTAAGGAAGTTAAGCTTGTAGTCGATGAAGCTTCATTCATTTCAGTATTATTTATTGCAGGTGAGGGTACTATTACTGAAGAAGCAAGTGGAGAGAGCATGTCATATAAGGCAGGTGACAGTTTCTTTATCAGTGCCGGAAAGAGAACAGTAACAATATCAGGAAATGGTAAATGTATAGTTACACATGTATAGTGGTGATTTAATGAGTAATAACAAAGAGAATAATCATAATAAAAAAAAATGGCTTAAAATGACAGCCTATATTATATCTGCCATACTTGTCATATTCTATCTTGTAGTTTTATGGTGGGGAAGCCATCCCGATGTTGGTATTGAGTACAGAATGTATTATATAACACATGAATTATCAGACTGGCCAGGATATGGCAGATTGTCTTATAAGCCGGGAACAGAAGAGATATGCACAGGTCTTAAGGACAGGAACGGACAGGATGTAACTTATACAGTATGCCGCCGCAAGGGTAAGGGCTGGCAGGAAGAGCAGTATGAGGGAAGTGTTAATGATAATACGACATCATATATATACTATCTGCCAAAGACTGATGGAATAATATATGATGCAGATTATACGGCAGAAATAAAGAACTTTACCGGAGAGGGTTATGTTAAAGTATATATTAATGATACATATGCAGGAATGTTTGAAGGTAAAGGAACATATACATTTAAGACATCTGCAATAGAGAATGATAGACTTGTCACAATAAGATTTGAAGCGGATAACTGCAGTTTTAATTTATGGAGTACGAAGCTGGGTTAATAGTTGTATATGTTGTAATCTTTTAAAGAGAAATATTTAGTGTGAAAAATAATGCTGATGCGATTATTTTCCAAAGTTCATAAATGAGGATTAGTATATAAATTCACATGATTAAATACTTAGAATATATTTGATATATATAGTATAGTGATGTAATAAGGAGTTGTATGAAAGAAAAAAGTACGCTTACCGGAAAAATCAAGAATTGTGCCATTCCGGGATTAATAACACTGGGAGTTGTAATATTTACACTGATATTTAAAGGTATATGGCCATTTGGAAGCAACAGAATAGATTATTTTGATAATATGCAGCAGGTGGCACCGTTGTATGCACATCTGTGGGACTGGATGCATGGGAATGCTTCAATATGGTTCGACTGGTATACAGGGCTGGGAACTAATGTTTCCATGAGTATATCGGCATTTACTATGTTAAGTCCGTTTAATCTTTTACTTTATTTAATTCCAAGGAATCTTATACTTGAGAGTATTTCGATTCTTACGGCATTAAAGATGGTATGTATGTCAGTGACGATGTACATATATCTTGATAGCAAATTTGCAAGGCTTCAGGACTGCTTAAAGACAATATTTGCAGTAATGTTTTCACTCTCGGGATATGTAATATTATATGGTTCATGCTTTACACCATGGATGGATGTTGTAGCTGTATTTCCATTATTAATGCTTGCATTTGAGAATATGATGAAGCAGGGAAAGAAGCTTTTCTATATTATAATGCTTGCACTCATGTTTATAATGAATTATTATCTGGGAGCTATGTCTCTTATATATATATTTATGCTTAGCGGTATATATATTCTTACAAGTGAGCAGAAGAAAAAATGGAAGCATCAGATATGGGATCTAGGAATAGGAACCGTGGCAGGTATGGGACTTTCATGTTTTGTGCTTATTCCTGTTATGATGCAGCTTTCAAGCTCGCAAAGAGGAAGTTCAGGCACAAGCCTGTTAGACCAGTACAAGGGCTGGATTACAAGTGCAATTATATCTGATGGAACTATGGCTGCATTCCAGAGATGGATGATGTTTTTCGGTCTGTCTTTTGTAATTGCAATAATTGTGGCAGGAGTGCGTAAGTACTGGGGTATAGAAAGACGCAAGACAATTACAATGCTTCTTACGACAGCACTTGTGGTAATTCCTGTTATAGTTCAGGGAACTAACCTTATGTGGCATTTTGGTTCATATAACGGTTATTCGTTAAGAAATGGTTATTTAATTGCATTTACATTGATATCAGTTGCATCGTATTATGCAGAAAAGATGTATCGTGACAGAGAAACAGATAAGTCACTTATAAAGAAGCAGTTAATATTTGCAGTTGTTGTCTGTATTGCATATGCAATTGGCTACAATTTAATACCTGATAATAATGAGATTATAGCAATCATCTTCTTTGGAATTATCTTTATTGTCCTTACAGTAATGTATATTATAAGACTTGGTAAGGAGGGGGATGACCTTAATTGCAGGCATGTTGTTGTACTTGTATTTGTAGAATTATTTATAGGTGCATATGCACTTATAGGACCACCAAAGTTCTACACATATGAGGATTATCAGGTGGGTGATTATGTACAGGATGCCAACGAAGTATATGATACTCTCGGGCTTGCAGAGTCTGCTACAGACAGAATTATTAATCCTGATATAAGCCTTAATGCCAACTATCCGCTTATATTAAGAAGAGGTGCATTATCAAGCTTTACGGCAGCACTTCAGTCAGATACACAAAGCTATGCAAAAAGATGGGGATATTCAAAATATTTCTTATGGCTGTTAGATTCAGGCGGAACAGTATTTACAAATGCATTAATTCATGTTACAGAGGCTGTAAACCAGCTTCCACTTGACAGTACTATGTATACATATAAGAATACATCCGGTGATTATAGCGTATATACGGCTAATTACCAGCTGCCATTTGCAATGGCTGTAGATGATTCGATAGCAACAGAAAATATGAACGGTAACTGGGTGACAATGCATAATGCTATGTATAAAGCAATAACAGGCGATAAGGAAGAACTCGTTACAGGTGTGCCTTACTCTATAAGCAGGACATCTACAACAGCCGAATATGACCTTACAGTAGATGATAATGAAGCATTATATATGAGTATTGTTGATATCAATAACAGAAACAGTGATGCCAACTGTTCATGGCTTATAAGTTCAATGCATATCTATGTAAATGGAGAAGAAGTAAACATACCTACATTAGGAGATGTAAATAATACGGCATACTTTACGGATTATAACAATAACCTTGTATATCTTGGCTGCTTTAATAATGAAACTGTAAATGTAAAGGTAGTATATGACGACCCTTGGTATATGAAGGTAAGTGAGACAACAATTGCAAAGCTTAACATGGATAAGATGAAAGCAATGTGTGAGACAAAACAGAAGGATGAATGTAATGTATCATATACAAATAATTCACTTACGGTTACTTTAAAGGGAAGTGCATCTAAGAATTATGCAATTATTCCTGTAATATATAGTGATAACTGGAAAGTTACAGTTAATGGTAAGACAGCTAAGGTAAGAGAAATTGCAGGTCTTTTTACAGGAGTGAATATATATGCAGGTGATAATACTATACAGATGACATTTGATCCGAAAGGAAGAAAAGAAGGACTTATAATATCACTTGCAGTGCTTATTATTACAATACTCTGCGTGGTTATTAATCATTTCAAGAAGATAAATGTACCAAATATATTCAAATATTGTGGAGAATTTGTATATTTCCAGCTTCTTAATGCAGTGGTTGTAGCAATGTTTTTAATACCTGTTATAGCAGCAGTACCGGCATTGATTTATCAGATAATTATACGGATTATTCAGTTATTCTGATAATTAAAACATGGAGGATAAATGGAACGATTAAAAAGAATTTATCGTGAAAATGATAATTCTGCATTATTTTTGAAGATATTATTCATTATGGCGGCATCGAGATTTTTAATGCTTATATTGATGATAGTATATAACCTTAATATGGGTACTGACAGGTCAATATCATTTCTTATGAACCAGTGGGATGCAAAAAGATATTATTTCATGGTAAATAATGGATATACATTCCCGCTGGATACAGACCCTCAGGCCAACTGGGCGTTTTTTCCGGTATATGTGATTATGTGTCAGATTGTTAAGGGTCTGACATTCTGGAAGCTGGATACATATGTTACCGGTATGCTCGTGTCAAATGTATGTATATTTATAGCAGCATTTACTGCGGTAAAATATCTTCGTGTAATAAAAGCAAGAAGCATAAAGTTAGTATGCCCAGGTGCGGTAAATGATGGAAGCCGTCTTGAGAGGCTGTCACAGGCAGTAAGGGATGATGATGGTATGCTCCTTGTAATATTAATGCTTGCAGGACCATATTCATTTTATTTTGCATCTATGTATACAGAAGCGGCATTTGTTATGTTTATAGCATTGTTTTTCTATTTCAGTGCAAAGAAAAAATACCTGCGTGCAGGAATAATGGCGGCACTTGCAAGTGGAACGAGAATTGTGGGCTGTATACTTGTATTTTCTCTTATAATAGAACTGTATATGGATATTAATAACGGTGAAAGAATAAGTATTGCCGGAATTAAGAATTTTATAAAGGTAATGCTTAGGACACCGTATAAGATATTGTCAGTTCTTTTATGCCCGTTAGGGGCTTTCTGCTACATGACATTTTTGAGATTTTTCTGTGGAGATCCTTGGGCTTATAAAAATGTACAGATAGCATGGAGAGAGGATGAATATTTTCCAATCATAGGAGTATTATGGAAAGCTTGTACAGGTCAGATAGAGCCAAGATATACATATATGGGATGGTTCTGTATAGGAATACTTGTATTGTATGGATACATGATATACAAAAAATATTATTCAATGGCAGCATTTGGAATATTATCATTAATGATAGCACTTACATCACATGTAATGAGTACATGCCGGTTCACAGCAGGCTCATATGTGGCATTTATAGGTTTATATGACTTATTAGCCAATATGACCGGCAGGTTAAAAGTCCTGAAGTGGATAATACTGATATTCTTTGCAGCGGCGGAAATATGGCTGTTGTTTATGTGGTACAATTCAGACTGCTGGCTGATGTAATTTCAATAATATAAAAGTTTAAAATAGGATATTATAGTAAATTAAAAATAACAAAGAAGGGTATTTTATTTTGCGATAATACTATAAAAGTTTAGCTCATCTTAGAAATACTTAGCTTTTATACGTCTATTGCAAAATAAAATGCCCTTCTTTGTTATTTTTGTACTTATTACAATAAATACAAATTATTCGCCGTCTGCCTCTTTAAACCAGTTATCAAATTTGTCCATTACTGCATTATATGTATCATTAGATATGTCAGGAAGTTTGGTTCCCCATGCTTTGGTTGCTTCTGAAAAGCCCTTCTTAAAGGCTTCAACCATGCTTTGCATCTTATCCTTATCATCACCTGCCAGAGCCTGTGCAAATGAGAATATTCTGTCGGAAGTCTGTGAAACACCCCAATATCCGTCTTCAGAAATATCTTTTTTAGCTTGTGCTATTGTATCGGCATCGGCAGTAAATTTGCCGCTTGCAAGCATTTTCCACATATCATCTGCTGTTCCAATAGCAGTTCCCTGCTTTTTAAACATCTGTGTTACAAGGGACTGCATCTGTGACATTCTTGTTTCTGCATCAGATTTAAGTTGTGCAATAATTGCAGAATTATCTCTTTTAACTTTGACAGTTCCGGCATCAGATGCTGTCTTACAAGAATCAGAAGCCTCATATACTGCGGCTGCACCTGAATAAGCAGATTTAGAAGAAGTAGTTTCTGTACTGTCAGAAGAAGTTTTTCTGGTCTTTACAGACGGGTTGTTAGAAGTTGTCTGGTATAGTGAATTAATACTGTTTATATCCATAATAATCTCCAATCTGCCGGTATTTTAATAATATTAACAGGTATTATAAAAATATATAGACTTAATTAATCAGTACAATGAAAATATATCAATAATAATAATCAGCACATGAAAATACATTAATATTGATAATCAGTACATGAAAATACATTAATAATCCGATGTATCATCATTAGGTACATACTGTGATATGATACCGGCATCATATCACAGATAAAAAGCTATACAGATAAAAAGTTATACAGATAAAAAGTATAAATATAGAAAATTATACATAATGAACGTAAGAAGCTACAGATAAAAGATTATAGTAAAATTATCTTACATATTAACAGTTTAGCTTATAACTTAATTTTATAAATATGCCTGTAAATAGTTGTTTATTTATAATATTAATCGGATATATATGTGAAAAAATTTAGCTGTATATTGTATTTCAATGGCATAGTTGATAAAATATATAGATATAAAATAATATAAAGCTGTTACCATTTATATAGATATGTAAGAATGACCATAGCAGATATATAAAGAAAAATGGAGAAATAGTGTAAAAAAGTTCATAAGTGAATTGGCTCTTTGTGCCGCAGGCGTCACAAAGCAGCCTTTATCGCAGAGTCAAATCTGATATTTGGTTCGCGATTTCTCCAGTATTAGAAAATGCCTGCGGAATGGAGATTTATATGAAATATAAAAAGCCACATAATAAGAATAAACCTCACAATATATCAGACAATGAAAGAATGGATAAAGAAGAGGTTAATACAGATATTCATATAGAAGAATATGATGAAGAATATGAAGAGGCTTCTGATGGGAAAGAAGCATATAATAATATTTCGGATAATGATAAAGATATAATATTTCATAATGTTATATCAGAAAAAAAACAATTGGATGATGAAAAGGGGAAAGAGGCAGAGGATGATTCAGGGTCAGAAAATGACACACCGCAGGAATCTGTCCAGACAAGTGCTTTATTTGATTCAATAATGTCGGACAACAGGGTAATAGCAGCACTGGGAGGTGCTATATTACTGTTCATCGGCTCATATCTTAGTTTTTGGGGTGTAAAAGGTGATGTTGGAAAGTTAAGTCAGGGAAACCTGTTTACCGGCTATATGGCTGGCGGAATATTTGGAAAGCTGTGTGTATTAGCGGCGGCTGTTGCAGCAGTACTTGTATGCATAAGAGTATATAAGGCTGCATGGTATGTGCTGCTTATATCAGCAATATCTTATATTATACAGGTATTGTTAATAATGGTAAACGGAAAAAATGTACTGGGAAACAGTATGGAGATATCATTATATCCCGGTTTTGGAAGTATAGTATGTCTTGCAGGAATTGTGATAATGCTAATCTTTATAAAAAAACTTAGTGAAAAGCAATGATATCACATTACAGAGCCTGTAAAGATTATATGTATATATCTCATTCTGAGATGCCCCTTTCTTTATAGTGAGGGGAACAATATTGTCTCAGTCGGAGTTCAATTTCCGGCTGGGATATACGCTTTGCGAGGATTGCAGAACCGCAGATATAAAAAGTCAGCAGAGCTGACTGGCGGCTCTAAGCAGGATTAGCGGGTGAATTTTTAAAATATAATTATCAGGATGATTCAGGCTGCAGATTATGTTAAGAAATTATCTGTGACAGAATAAAAGTCATCCGAATGGAGGTTGAAATGAAAGTATTATTAATTAACGGAAGTCCTAAAAAAGAAGGCTGTACATATACAGCACTTAAGCTTATAGCAGATGAGATTGAAAAAAATGGAATAGAAACAGAGATATTCCATGTAGGAACTAAGCCTGTAAAGGGCTGTATGGGCTGCGGAGTCTGTTCAAAGAATGGCAATCACCAGTGTGTATACACAGAGGATTCTGTAAATGAGGGAATATTAAAGGCTAAAGAAGCAGATGCGATAGTATTTGGAACTCCTGTGCATTATGCATCAGCATCAGGAGCGATAACATCATTTATGGACAGATTATTCTATGCAGGTTATCCTATGGCACATAAGCCGGCAGCATGTATAGCAAGCTGCAGAAGAGGCGGAGCAACAGCGGCTCTTGACCAGTTAATGAAACACCCTGCATTTGCACAGATGCCGATTATAACAAGCAATTACTGGAATATGGTACATGGAAGTACACCAGAGGAAGTTATGAAGGATGAAGAGGGTGTGCAGACAATGCGCATATTAGGAAAGAATATGGTCTGGATGTTAAAATGCATTGAGGCAGGAAAGCAGGCCGGAATAGAAGCACCGGAAGCAGAAGCAAAGGTTAAGACGAACTATATAAGATAAGCCTTTATATGACTTAATAAAATATGTGGCAGCAGTTGTATAAAAATAAATTAATTTATTATACAGCATATCAATCTGATTATTTGATTTCTATAAAAAACAGGCGGTCAGGTGTGTTTTGATTATACAGAACACACCAATCCGCCTGTTTTTTATTTTTCTATATTTGTTCATTTATAATAATATACTATAACGTTCATTATTATATAATATATTGTTTTTATTATATAATAAAAAGGAACTCCGGCAACACTGAGGGGGGATGCGTAACCGGAGTTCTATCGAAATAGGGGAAAATGGCATATTAAATTGTTTCAGGTGCGCAATCACTATCTTTGTCAATATTGACAGTGCGGCGCTTCCATATTCCAGTCCAATATAAAATATATAGGAGTAATGCTGATGTAGCATTACTAACTACTACGGCATACCATACGCTTTCAACGCCCATACCAAGTACAGATGAACATATCCAAAGTGTCAAAAACCTGAATATCCAGATTCTTGATGCATCAACTGCCATGGTAATCATGGTATGACCTGAACCCTGAAACATACCCATTGTAACATTATAAAACGAATTTGTCCAGCAGCAAATTGCCATAATTGATAAAAAATTTGTTGCAAGTGGAACTACGGCCTCATCAGACGTGAAAAAACGTACAATTGGCTCTGCTACAAATGGTCTTGAAAGTATCATACCACATATAAATAAAAATGCAACACCTATTCTTAAAGCTATGTGATATGATTTGTCAGCTCTCTTTATATTATTGGCACCGAAATTCTGTCCAACAATAGTTGAGATAGCTGAACCGATACCGTTAGCCGGCATAGTAATAATACTGTTAATTTTATTGCCGATACCATAAGCTGTAGTAGCTATAGTACCATAGGCGTTGACATTTTTGGTCATAAGAAGGAATCCAAACTGCATCGTGCTTCCGCCAATGGCTGTAGGAAGGCCAATTTTTAATATTGACAGTGCTTTGGACTTTTCAAACTTAAAACCTTTAAAATCAATACGGATAAGCTGGTTATTGCCTCGTAATGCAATATATGCAACGATGGCACTAGGAATCTTTGCAATAAGTGTTGCAAAGGCGGCACCGCCGATACCGAGCTTAAATACCATAAGAAGTAACGGGTCGAGTATAAGATTAATGCTCACACCGAGAAGATTAAGAAACATAGGTCTTAATGTGTCTCCCTGAGACTGTTTAACCGATGTATACAAATTAATCATAAAGAGAAATGGAAGGTCAAGAACAACTATTCTTAAATATTTAATACCATAATTATATATTGAGCCTTCTGCTCCGAGCCATGCTACGATTGCCGGAGTTGCCAGCCAGCAGAATATCGCACAGAATACAGAGAATGCCATTGAGCATATACATATATGGTTAGCCATTGAATTGGCCTGTTTGTCCTGTCTGGCTCCCAGATATTGTGAAATAAGTATTGAGCCGGCTGTGGTTATTCCGGCACCAAAGTTGATAAGAATATTCTGCATGGGTGACACAAGCGTTATGGCAGCCTGTGATTCGGTACCTATCCTGCCAAGCCAGAAAGTATCTGTAAGATTATACATGGACTGTATAAAGCTGTTGAGCATTACAGGGATGGCAAGCATAAGTATCGCATGTATCAGATTGCCTTCAAGAATCATATTTCTTTTATCGGCACTTATAGTTTTTGCCATTTTCATCATCCTTTCCAATTGTTATAATATCATTTTAATACTTATATAGATATAATAGCATAAAAAACAGTAAATTCCACTTATTAATAGTTGAAAATACCTTGATTTACAGAAAAAATGTGATAATATTACTTTTGTGACAGATATTAATAAAAGTTATTGGTTATGGTACTGTTTTAATTATAAATATTATAAAATGACAGTTCTATGGCAGTGGAAATGAGGATTATTATGCTTAAGGATATGGAAAATGATTATAAAGTATATAAAGTAAGACGTGATGAACATGATGAGAAGCAGCCGAGCCATATGCATCCATATTATGAGATATTTTATCTGTTAAATGGAGACTGCACATTCTTTCTGGATCACAATATTTATAAATTGAGCAGGGGAGACCTTGTTATAGTTCCTGCCGGAACTATTCATAAAAGTACATTTCCGGTAAAGGGATATAGTGACAGATTTGTCATATGCTTTAAAGAAAAGAGTCTTAACTGGATTAAGGAAGTAATCGGTGAGGCAATGGTAAAAGATTGTTTACAGGTAGAAATAATATCGATTCCCGAAAAACGAAGAGATTATGTTGAAGCTATCATTAATAAGATGATATTTGAAAACGAGGGGCAGGATATATTATCACCGGCATTTATAAGGATAAGTCTTATTGAACTGTTACTGTTTATTATAAGATGCCAGAGATTTGAAAATAATGTTGTAAAGGAAATAGATGTTGATAACAGGCTTATACAGGAGGTGGCAACATATATATATGATAATTATAATAAAAAGCTATCGCTCGATGATATGGCTTTGAGGTTTCATATCAGTAAATCATATCTTTCCAAGAAGTTTAAGCGTGTGACAGGCTTTGGCTTCAAGGAGTATATTGTTAATATAAGAATAAAGAATGCATGCAGGATGCTTCTTGAGACAGATATGTCAATAACAGATATAGCATTTGAATGTGGCTTTAATGATAGTAATTACTTTGGAGATGCGTTCAGACATGTAAAGGGAGTATCTCCGAATAAGTATAGAAAAAATAAGGAAACTATCTGATTGAAGTCTGTGGAGATAGTAGGTTGCGAGGTCTATGAAGCAGTAGTTCACAAATTAGCAGATATGACTGCGCTGACAGTAATGTACTTGCATTTGTACAATATATTATGTATAATTAAGATTATTGTATACAAGAAACAATATTAGGAGATAAAGATGGATAGTATCAGACTAAAGGCAAGAGCTAAGATTAATCTTGGACTTGATGTTCTTGGAAAAAGAGATGACGGATACCATGAAGTACGCATGATAATGCAGACTATTGGTATATATGACAGAATTATAATTAAAAAGATTGAAGAGGATGAAATAAGAATTAAATCTAACCTTTCATTTCTTCCGGTTAATGAAAATAATCTTATATATAAAGCAGCCAGGCTTTTAAAGGATGAGTATCATTTTGAAGGCGGTGTTTTAGTTGAACTTAATAAGTTCATTCCTGTGGCAGCAGGCATGGCAGGAGGAAGTACGGATGCGGCTTCGACATTATTTGGCATTAATAAGCTGTATAATCTTGGTATGACTAATAAAAGGATAATGGAGCTGGGGGTTAATATAGGTGCGGATGTTCCATATTGTGTAATGAGAGGAACTGCACTTGCCGAGGGAATAGGCGAGAAGCTTACACGTCTTAGGGCTGTACCACACATGTGGATAGTTATTGCCAAGCCGGCAATTAATGTATCGACAAAGCTTGTATATGAGAATCTTGATATGGGTGGAGTTAATGTACATCCTGATATAGATGGATTAATAGATGCAATTAATGAACAGAATATAGAAAAGATTGCTGATAGAATGGGCAACGTATTGGAGAATGTTACTATTCCTTTATATCCTGTAATAGATACCATCAAGAAAGATATGCTTGCACATGGTGCATATAATGCAATGATGAGCGGAAGCGGACCTACGGTATTTGGAATATTTCCTGATGAAAAGACAGCACTTTTATGCAGGGATTATCTTAAGGAGAAAAAGGATGCCAGGACTGTATATATAACAGAGACATTTTAATATAATATGATGGAGGAACAGATAGATGAAGGGCGAATTAAAGATGGATGTAAATGATTACCTTCCACTTAGGGATGTCGTATTTAATACATTAAGACAGGCAATTTTACGAGGAGAGATGGAACCGGGTGAGAGACTTATGGAGATTCAGCTTGCCCAGAAGCTCGGTGTAAGCCGTACGCCTATAAGAGAGGCTATAAGAAAGTTAGAGCTTGAAGGTCTTGTAATAATGATTCCAAGAAAGGGAGCAGAGGTTGCTCATATTACAGAGAAAGACATGAGAGATGTGCTTGAGGTAAGGGCAACGCTTGAAGAGCTTGTTGTGGCGCTTGCATGTAAGAATGTTACAGAGGAGAAATTATCAGAATTAAGAGCAGCCAATAAGCTGTTTGAGTCAGCTATTGTTTCTAAGGATGTTGTTAATATAGTAGATGCGGATGTACATTTCCACGATATAATATATACTATGACAGATAATGCAAGGCTTATACAGATAATTAACAACCTGCGTGAACAGATGTACAGATACAGACTTGAATATGTCAAGGATGCAAGAACACATTCAATTCTTATAAGTGAGCATAATGATATAATCAAGCAGTTGAAGGATAGAAATGTTGAACAGGCAAAGGCTGTTATATATCAGCATATCAATAATCAGGAGAAGGGCATAATCAGACTTCTCAATAAGTAACTTAAAATATAATGAATAGTCTGGATTTTTTACGTCAATAATCTAATCAGAATATGAGATAATCTCATACAAAGAAAGGCTGGTTAAGGTATGAAAAGTAAAAAATGCAGGCTATTAATTTGTATTGCTATTGTAATTATAGTGAGTCTGGTTATCGTAAAGGAAGAAGTTAAAACAGATATTGATGCATGCAGGATACAGGAAAGTATCGCACAGAATATCATAAGGTTTCATGTAAGGGCAAACAGTGATAGTGACAGTGACCAGCAGCTTAAGCTTAAGGTTAAGAATGAAGTGACAGCACTATTACAGCCAATGCTTACTAACTCAGATTCGGTAGAACAGTCAAGGAGTATTATTGCACAGCATATGCAGGATATTAAAGATACGGCACTTGATACAATACATAATGAGGGATATTCCTACGATGTAGATGTATATTTTGAAAAAAGCTATTTTCCGATGAAGTCGTATGCTGATGTGACATTTCCACCGGGAGAATATGAGGCTTTCAGGATTGATATTGGAGATGCTGAGGGCAGAAACTGGTGGTGTGTATTATATCCGCCACTGTGTTTTGTGGATGCTGTATACGGAGAACTTCCCAAAGAGTCTAAAGAACAGCTTAAGAATGTTTTGACAGATGATGAATATAATGCTATAACAAAGGTCCGGTATAAATACAGATTTAAGTATCTGACATTTTTAAATGGATTATTTAAGTAATTAGTGTTATTTATATAAGAAGCCGGCAGAGCCGGTAAGCGGTTCGCAGCAAGATTTGCGAGTGAAGCTTGAATTATAATATTATTTAATATAATATCTGACATGAATGGAGGACAATTATGGATACTAATGCACCAATAGGGGTGTTTGATTCGGGGGTTGGTGGTCTTACTGTTGCAAGAGAGATTATGAGACAGATTCCTAACGAGAGAATTGTATATTTTGGAGACACAGCAAGAGTTCCATATGGAAGCAAGTCGAAAGACATTATAACTAAGTATTCAAGACAGATAATACGTTTTCTGCTAACGGAAAATGTCAAGGCAATAGTCATTGCATGTAATACGGCAAGTGCGTTTGCATTAGATACGATGCAGAAAGAATTTGATATTCCTATTATAGGTGTGCTTAAGCCGGGGGCAAAGGTGGCAGCTAAAACCACAGTTAATGGAAGAATTGGTCTTATAGGTACAGAAGGAACTATACATAGTGGGATGTATGCACAGTTTATAAAATCAATAAAGCCGGATGTAGAGGTTATAGGAAAGCCTTGTCCGTTATTTGTACCACTAGTGGAAGAGGGGATGCTACACGATACAATAACAGATCAGGTAGCAGAAAGATATCTTAGTACATTAAAGGATAAAAATATAGATACTTTAATTATGGGATGTACACATTATCCGCTGCTGCGCTCTACAATCCGCAGAGTGATGGGAGAATCAGTTAATCTTGTCAATCCGGCATATGAGACGGCAATTGAACTTAAAAAGCTGCTGGAGAATAAGAATCTTGCTAATGTGTGCGATGTGGACAGTCCATCTTCTATGTACCGTTTTTATGTCAGTGATGCAGCAGAGAAGTTTAAGGCATTTGCCAATTCCATACTGCCATTTGACATAACTATGACAAAACAGATTAATATTGAACAATATTAACCGGAAAGCAGGAATATATGAAGGAAAAAGTATTTGTAAAGGTAAAAGGATTACAGTTTGCTAATGGGCAGGAAGAGGAAGATATAATTGAAGTAATTAACGTTGGCAGATACAGAATTATTAATGGCAGTGAATATGTCAAATATGATGAGGTGTATGAAGAGTCAACCCAAAAGAGTACCAATACTATTAAGATATCAGAAAAATGTGTAGAGATAACTAAAAAAGGACTTGTTACAGCTCATATGTCGTTTGTTGAGGGTGAAAAGACTATGACATTTTATGATACTCCGTATGGAAGTATATATCTTGGGATATTTGCACAGAATATACAGATAGAGAGAGATGAAGATGATATCAGGATATCAATAGATTATTCAATCGACATGAATTATGAAAAGGTTGCTGACAGCCATATCGATATAGAGATATCTTCAAAGGGAAAGATTACGCTTGAATAATAATTAAAAATAAAATCATAAAACAGTATTTTATTTTAAGGTGACAGATAAACTGAGTACTTGTGGCATATTAATGCCGGTGTATTAAAGTTCTTAGTGTAAATACCTGAAATAAAATACTTTTTTTATTTTTTAAAATATGTGTTGGGTATTTTTTGTATCGCAATATGAAAATTTATATATTTGAAAGACTGACTATTAATTTTATTCATTTTTATAATTTTACATGTGCAATATAGTTTGAAAATTAATCAATCAGTGCAATTCAGAATAAGACTTTGGTATAAGTAGATGCTATGATAAGTTTAGTAAAACAATAGTGAACGAAAGGAAACGATATATATGAAGAAAAGTATTAAAAAATTAGCAGCCGCAGGACTTTCATTTACATCTATCGCAAGCCTCGTGGCATGTGGTTCAGCCACAACTACAACACAAAGCACTACAGAAGGTAATCAGGTAGCAAAGCCAGACCTTATTACAGTTATGGAAGATAATACCGTTACTGAATCTAATGGTGCAGAAGCTTTCTATGATTACATGGAACAGCTCACAGGTCTTAATATTAAATGGATTCATCCAGACCATTCAGGGTATTATGATACTGTAGCAAATGCATTTACATCAGAAGATACCATGCCAGATGTGGTATTATTATCATCAGATTATTATTCAGTATATGCCTCAAACGGTATGTTATGGAATATGACAGATGCATATAATAATTCGGATCTTAAGAAATCAGGCAGACTTGTAAGTACGGCAAATGATGTTGTTAATGCATGTTATGTATTAGGAGAGGACGGAAAGAAAGCATTGTATGGCTTCCCTACACAGCAGGGTGGAGGAAGTGTTACATATGTCAAAAGCTCATGGCTTAAACAGGCTGGTATTAATCCATCAGACCTCGAGGGAAAGACACTTGACTGGAATACATATTATGGATATTTAAAAAAGATGGCAGATGCAAAACAGCATTATGTAATATCTTCACCGGGATTTGTATCACCTAATGCCCCATATACTAACTATCTTCCTGAATTTTATCAGAATGCACAGTTCTCATTCTATCAGACCGCAGATGGAAAGTATGTTGATGGATTTACAGAACAGTACATGAAAGACGCACTTGCAAGAATAAGAAAAGGTGTAGAAGATGGTGTACTGGATAAAGAGAGTGTAAATAACTCAACAGCCAACTGCCGTGATAAATGGTTTTCAGTAAGTCCTGATTCTGAATCAGGAGTATTTACCTACTGGGCTGGTGACTGGACTTATACAATGAAGTCTACACTTGAAAAGAGAAATCTCGATACAGATGTTATAATGCTTAATCCTATTAAGGAGCTTGGAGCATACCTTAATACATTGCCGACAACATGGTCAATTACAACAGCATGTAAGAATCCGGAGGGAGTATTTAAGTACTTCATAGAGACAATGCTTGATGGAGGAGACATCCAGGAAGCATGGACATATGGAGCAAAGGGAACACACTGGGATACTAAGGCAGAGACAGTAACCTTACAGGATTCAGATACATCAACAACATATAAGGAAGGAGAATTCCATCACCTTCCATCACCTGAAAAACCATATCAGTTACAGATGAAAAACCATATTGATCCGCTGCTTGCGCTTGCTAAGTATCAGAATACTTCAACAACGCCTAATGGTGATGATCCGGGTTCAAATGTAATTCCAGAAGTATCTAAGACAGCAGAACAGTTCTTCCTTGAACATTCAAAGATGGACGTTGCACTTCCTGTTAATGCAGATCTCTCAGAGAATATTACGGATATTAATCAGGCAAGAACTTATGTTGTTTCACAGGTGGCTTTAGGATATATGACTGTTGACGAGGGTATGGATTATTATAGAAATACTGTAGGCAGCAAAGTTGATACAGTTGTCAGGTCACTTAATAAATAATAGACAATTTATCAGAGGCAGATGGATAATAACCGGAATTTCTTTTAAGAAATGCTAAGTTATTACCATTTGCCTCAAATTTATAACAAAATCGACAGACGGGAATGAGGACAATATGAAAGAAAAGGTTAAATTACATTTACTTGAAAACAGAGGAATGCCGGAATATGTAACATTTGGTGTACCATATAAGAAGGGAATGGTGCATGAAAATGATATCATAAGCTGCATAGGTGATGATGGTAAGAAAAGAAAACTGCAAAGCTATGTCACGGCATACTGGCCTGATGGTTCTGTAAAATGGGGTGGTTATACAGTTGATGCAGAAAATATAAAAAAAGAGATAGAGTTAGAGATAGTATCAGGCTGTGAAGAAATATCAGATAATATGTGGATAACGCAGGAGTCTGACAGGTATATTGTGGATACAGGTGTTTTAAAGATAGATGTACCTAAGTCGGGCAGTAAAATACTTGAAAATGGTATCTATAATGAAAGAAAAATTATTGAGGATGCTTCTTTAGTATATGTTAATGAAAATATAGAGGATGAGGGACTGGCACAAAAGACAAAACAGATACCGGCAAATGGTTATATCATGTCAGCATGTATAGAAAGATGCGGAGAACTTGAGTGTATTATTAAACTTGAAGGAAAGCATTATTCTGATGATACGATGTCTGATAACTGTGAATTTGCAGGAATACCATTTATAGTAAGACTTACATTTCACAAAGGCAGCAAAAAAATAGATATTACACATACATTTTTCTATGATGGAGATAAGAATAACCAGTTTATGAAAGGTATCGGAGTAGAGGTAAGATTCGTAAACAGTGGAAAAGGCTATAACAGGCATGTTAAGATTGCAGGCGATTATGGTATGTTCCATGAGGTTATGGTCGGTTTAAAGAGTTTTAAACCTAAGATTCCTGACCGTTGTTATAAGAGCCAGTATGATGGAAATATAATTACTTCTGATGATAAAGATATTGATGCCATAAATGCGGCGATAGGAAATATTCCATATTGGGATACTTATAAGATATCACAGCTTAATGCATTGTCATATGAGATAAGAAAGAGCATGGCAAAGAAAGGGTGCTGTTCTATATCCGCAGGTCTTGGAAAGAGGGCGAAGGGACTTGTATATGCGGCAGGTGAGCATGGCGGTATATCAGTGGGTATGCGTGATTTCTGGCAGAAGTGTCCGTCTTCACTCTGGATAGAGGGAATGAGAAGTGATACAGGTAAAATTACAGCATGGATATGGTCGCCTGAAAGTAATGCATGTGATTTCAGACATTATGATGATGAGGGGCATGCAGACGGCACATACGAAGGCTTTAATGAAGTAAAAAGTGACCCGGTAGGAATAGCTAATACTAATGAGTTAAGTATTGAAGTATACGATGGGAAAATAGCAGATGATGATACACTTCTTAAAGCAGCAGAAAGCATACAAAAACCGGCACTGTTTGTTGCTGCACCTGAATATTACCATGATGTTAAGGCATTTGGCGAGTGGGCGCTTGTAAAAAGAGATACTCCGCTTAGAAAATGGCTTGAGGATGAGCTTGACAGAGCTGTTGACTTTTATATTAAAGAACCGGATAAACAGAACTGGTATGGCTTATTTAACTATGGTGATGTTATGCATACATATGATGCCTGCAGGCATATGTGGATGTATGATATGGGCGGAAGAGCATGGCAGAATACAGAGTTAGTTCCAACTTACTGGTTGTGGTATACATTTTTAAGAACAGGAAGAGAAGATGTATATTCCATGATAGAAGCGATGAGCCGTCATGCATCAGAGGTTGATATGTATCATTTTGGTATATATAAAGGAATAGGCTCAAGACATAATGTAATTCATTGGGGAGATTCGTGTAAAGAGCCAAGAATAGGCATGGCAGGACATCACAGACCGTTTTATTATCTTAGAGGTGGAGAACCGAGAATGGGGGATGTGCTTACGGATACTAAGGATGCGGATTATGCTACACTTAATATTGACCCGTTAAGACATTTCTTTGATAAGGATAAGATGGTATATAAGACACATGCAAGGACAGGACCAGACTGGACAGCGTTTGTAAGCAACTGGCTTACCCAGTGGGAAAGATATCAGGATGAAAAATATAAAGATAAGATAATGACAGGATTAAAGGACATATTTGATTCACCATTAGGACTGGTATCAGGACCTGAATTTGAATATGACCCTGAGAGCGGACATTTAAGATATCTTAGTGATGTACCTGACTGTATATCACATATGTCAGTAAGCATGGGTGGTCCGCAGACCCTTATAGAGCTTAATATGAGCCTTGAAAATAAGGAGCTTGCAAGACAGATGGCGGAATATGGAAGCTATTATTTCCTGCCATTGGAAGAAAAGAAGAAAAAGTCAGGCGGTTTGTACGGTGATGTCAACTGTGTATATCCATATATGGGATGTACAATGGCTGCATATGCGGCAAGATATTATAATGATACACACCTTGCATATCAGGTATGGCAGGTGCTTGTACATTCACTTGCAGGAAAAGATAAGTCGGAGGGATTTGATTCTAATCAGGTGGAGATGACTTATAATAAGAAAAATCTTACAGAGATGTTCTGGATATCGACGAACTTTACGTCGCAGTGGTGTCTTAATACAATAGTGGCATTAGAGCTTACTAAAGATATGATGCCTGAAACTAAAGAAGAAATCCGGTGGGAAGACTGGGTTAAATAATGGTTTTTGAAAGGGAAATGTAAAGTGGGAAAGGCGTTGTATGTTGTGTGATATATGCAGGAGTAATTGTAAGAACTAAGTTGCTCTAATGATGAGCGTTTATTATATCTAAACCATTCGGGTCGCTGTAAATGCGGCATCCTGCCGCTTGCAGCTCGATTGTGCGTCCTGCACAATCGCCCCTGTGTTATATAATCTCATCATAAGACCAACTAAGTTCTTACAAGATATCCTGCATATATCACACAACATACAACGCCTTTCCATTTACATTTCAAAAGCCGGAGAGTGTGATGGGCGATAATTTACCGACTGTTGATATGAATATTATATTAAACCAACTTCCGTCATTCACCTAACAACTTTGGTTTTTGAAATGTAGAGGGAAGGGGAGGCTATTTATATTGGATGTGGGGATATATGGTAAGAACTTAGAGACTCTTAAGATGAGCTTAGATGTTAAGGGGCGGTTGCACAGGACGTGCAACCGAGTGCCATTTGACATGGATGTCAATATGGCACGACCCGTATTGAGTCAATATATAATATGCTCATCTTTAGAGTGTCTTAGTTCTTATCCGTTATCTTCATATCCAATATAAATAGCCTCCCCTTTCAACTACACCCCGTTTTCAACAAACCATCAATCAATCTTTACCGTAGTTGTTTAGAAGCTTATGTTTTATATCAAATAATGGTCTTGAGAGGTCTACATGTACTTCCTGTGGGTTGATAAGTCGCTTGGATTCATCCCAGAGTGTGGACAACTCTTTCTTACAATAAGCCTGTATGTCCATAACCTCAGGTGTTGTATATACACATTTACCATCTTTAAATACAGGAACCATAATCTCACGCATAGTATATTCGCCCGGTTCAAGAAGAGTCTTCTTCCATGTTTCTACAGGGTCGAATAAAAGAAGTGGTTCTGATTCATCATATTTTTCATCAGCAAGGGCAATAAGGTCAGCTTTAATCATGCCATCGGCATCATATACTCTGTATACAGTCTTATTACCCGGATTAGTAATCTTTTCAGAATTTTCAGATACCTTAATCTTAGGAATAAATTTTCCATCATCACCCATAACAGCGGCAAGTTTGTATACACCGCCAAATGCAGGATTATCCTTGGCAGTTATAAGGTTAGTTCCGACACCCCATGAAGTTATCTGTGCTCCCTGTGTCTTTAAGGAATCTATGAGATATTCATCAAGGTCACTGGATGCAGAAATAATAGCATCTTCAAAGCCGGCAGCATCTAGCATTGTCCTTGCTTTCTTGGTAAGGTAAGCTAAGTCGCCAGAGTCAAGACGTATTCCATATCCTTTAAGTTCAATTCCTGCTTCACGCATTTCCTTAAATACCTTAATGGCATTAGGAACGCCTGAGCGGAGTGTATCATAAGTGTCAACAAGAAGAATACATGCATTAGGATAAAGGTCAGCATAAGTTTTAAATGCCGTATATTCATCAGGAAAGCTCATAATCCAGCTATGTGCATGTGTTCCCTTTACAGGTACATTAAACATCTGACCTGTAAGTACATTGCTTGTACCTACACATCCTGCAATAACAGCAGCTCTGGCACCGTATATTCCGGCATCAGGTCCCTGGGCACGTCTAAGACCAAATTCCATAATTCCATCACCTTTGGCAGCGTAGCAGACTCTTGCAGCCTTTGTTGCGATAAGACTCTGATGGTTAATAATATTAAGAATAGCCGTTTCAACAAGCTGTGCTTCTATAATAGGCGCAATAACCTTCACAATTGGCTCTTTAGGAAACATTACTGTTCCTTCAGGAATGGCATATATATCACCTGTAAATTTAAAGCTGGAAAGATATTCTAAGAAATCCTCATCAAATATATTAAGGCTTCTAAGATAATTAATATCTTCATTTGAAAAATGCAGATTCTTAATGTAATCAATTACCTGGTCAAGTCCGCATGAGATGGAATAACCGCCATCACAAGGATTCTTTCTGTGAAATGCATCAAATATAACTGTACGGTTATTACCTGTTTTAAAATAACCCTGCATCATTGTAAGTTCATATAAATCTGTTAATAATGTTAAATTACGCATAAATTAATCTCCATTTGAAAAATTATATAGTTATAATAAAAAAACTGCCGGACATTAAGTTAAGTGTACGACAGTCGTTTTGATACATCGGACAATAAAATGTTAAGTTAATATAGAACGATGTACTAAGTATTAAAAATTATATAATAAGGATTAATATGTAATCCTTAAAAATCGGCTGAATTATTTGTTTTTCTTAAAAAACTTCTTAAGTCCCTTAGGCTTCTTCTCAGGTGTTACAATCTTGCCACCTCTTACAGACTTAATACCTGTGATGTAAATACCGCTTACTTCTGCCTTAATCTCAGCCTTAGTAGGGATAAGCTCGTATACCTGTGGGTCAGCCATAAGAGTCATAACTCTTGGCCCAATCTTTGCCTTAACAATTGGCATCTTGCTTCCTCTAAGATACTTAGGTGTCTGGTCAAGCACCATCTTAGGAAGTCCGGCATCTTTAAGCTTCATTTTCTTTTTGTCAATGACCAGCATCGACATGACTTGTTTTGCTGCATCAATCTGTGCCTGCTGGCTCTCCTGTTTTTTACGGAGCTTATTGCCAAATATCATAAGAGCAATAAATGCAACGAGCAGCACAGCTAAAATAACTAATAATACTATTACCCAAACTGGCATTGGAAAAATCCTCCTGGTTAATTATAATCTGCCGTATATTATAACATAGTGTAAAAACTTTGAAAAGTAAAATTATACAAGTGCTTTATTTTTTTCGTACATTTCAAGCATAACATTTCTTGTATATTCGTGAATCTGACGGCGGTCTTCTTTAGAAAACTGTGTTATATCAATTGGTTTGCCAAATTCTATTACAGTGTGGGCTTTTCTGATACGTGGAAGCTGTCTTTCAAATACCGCATCCGTATTATTCTGCACTACAGGGATAATCTTACAGTTAGTCTTTTCAGCAAATTTAAAACTTCCTGCGTGAAATTCCTGAATACCGTCAGCCTTGTTACGTGTGCCTTCAGGGAATATAAATACAGAAATACCATTTTTAATATTATCAATTCCCTTAAGGATAGTCTTAAGACCTTCCTTCATATTCTCCCTGTCAAGGAAAAGACATTGTATATTGCGCATCCAGCGTCGTACATAAAGGAAATTGTTCATTTCTTTTTTGGCAACATAACCGGTAGGACGTTTCATATAAATATAGGAAACTATTATGTCATAGAAGCCTCTGTGATTGCCGACAAAAAGTACTGGTTCATCTTTAGGAATATTTTCAACGCCAATAGCGGTAGTCTTAACTCCTGAGATAAACAGAATCATGCGGAATGTCACCTTGATAATTGCAAGCGACATCTTGTCCTTAGCCTGTGGATTAATCTTACCTGTAATCCAGCAAAGCGGCAGTAATATTATACCCAAAATTGCATGCAGGATTATATAAAGTACAATTAATATTAATCTTATCATGTTTATAATTCCTTTCGTAAATGTGAACTGCCATATACGGTGGCAGTATCGTCTTTCGGCTTAAAAAAGCCGATACAACGTAAAGTTTACATTGTGAGTGGTGGGATGTCAATAATTGAATTATTCTGATATTTCAGACTGATATTTTATTCTATCACACTGCCGTTTACGCAACAGGTGTCTTGTTGAAAATGGGAGTGATTTGTATTAATAATAATCTTTATAACCACTGGAATATGTCATTTTTCCATCAGAATCTACGAATACTGCTTCTGTATTATCTATGCTTTCAATTAATTCGAGTCCTTTTTCAATGCCAAGCACAAAGCAGGTTGTGCTAAGACAGTCACCATCAACGGAGTTGTCACATATAATGGTAACCTCGGTGAGACCGTTATTATATGGATATCCGGTTTTAGGATTTAAAATGTGATGATAAAAGTTACCATCTTTACTAAAATACCTTTCATATGTGCCGGAGGATACGGCAGACTTATTATTGAGTTTAACAGTCATAAGGGTTTCTTCACTTTGTGTAAATGGCTTTTTTATACCGATATTAAATGGTGAGTCATTTTTTTTGCTGCCAACACACAGTACATTGCCGCCTAAATTAATAATTGCACTGGTAATATTTTTTTCAAGAAGGTAGTCACGAATACGGTCGGCTATATAACCCTTTGCAATTGCACCGAGATCTATGACAGTTCCATCAGGAATAGCTATAATATAATCATCAGTTTCATCTCCGGCCGGTGTAAGTTTAATATTTTTATAATTAATATAATTAAGAGCTTCAGATATATCTAAAGCATCAGGAACCTGTGGGTTATCAGCCGTAAAATCCCATAATTGTGATACACTTCCAATAGTAATGTCAAATGCACCATCTGATAAGTCCCCCATCTTTATTCCATATTGAATAAGAGCAGCTGTATCTTTTGAAATCCTATCTGTAAGATGGTGGTTGACTTTATATAATTCACTGTCAGAAAGCGTCCTTGAAAATAAAAGCTCATATTTATCGCAAAGATTGAGAGCCTCGTTAAGAATGTCTTTAGTTGAATTACTTGTATATCCTGAAATGGCAACATAAGTATTAAGCTTAAAACCTGTAACAGTAACAGGGTCATTTATTACAGTAACAGGTGTGGAACATCCCAGAAGAACACTGCAAAATGTAATGGAGCACAATACAATACATGTCAATTGTCTGATTTGAAATTTATGTGAAGATATAATCTTTTTTTGTTGAAAATATGTGTTTTTCATCGCAATTATGTTAATAAAATTTTGAAAAATATGCATAATAATCTCCATTCCGCAGGCATTTTTAATGCCAGAGGAATCGCGAGCCAAATGTCAGATTTGGCTCTGCGATAAGGGCTGCTTTGTGACGCCTGCGGCACAAATAGCCGTGTGATAAAATAAGCTATCAAGCTTATTTTTCACACTAATCCTCATTTCTACTTTTGTCGCGAAGAGTCAAAAAAGTTCGCACAGGCGACATTATTGTGCCTTAAAGGGCGTTTTGTTTTGCCAAGAAAAATAATCAGTGTATTCAGTAGCTGGTTGTTCTTACCGTGAAACAAATAGCCGACATACATTCTACACTAATAAATACAATCATGCAATTATTCTGATGATTATTCATATGAATCGCAATTGTTAAAAGAATATAATGTTATAAATTAATGAAAAAAATGTGAAATGCCTTTTTTTTTACAAGCATATATGATATAACAATATAGTCGTGCTTAGCGGAGGGGTTATGTATCTGTAAGTACGGTATTATAATAATAAGTTCCATTATTCATATTAATTAAACCTGTATTAATATATTATGGAATTTTATCTGGAGGATTAATAATGAGGAAAAAAGTATTAGGAATAATTATGGCAGCATCAATGGTTGCTTCTCTTACAGCCTGTGGTGGTTCTGATAAGAATAACAGTTCAGACAGTTCATCAAATGGTGGTTCAACAGTTAATCAGGAGATAGCAGCTAACCAGTATGCAGATACAATTAAGAGTAATGCAGAAACCTATAAGACATATATTTCATTACCTGAATATAAGGGTTTATCAGTAAGTGTTGATAGCGAACAGAAGGAAGTTACAGATAGTGATGTTACGGATTATATTAATAATCTTATATCACAGTATGGTACAACAGAAAGTGTTACAGAAGGTGTTACTGCTAATGGGGATACAATTTCACTTGATTATAGCGGACTTCTTGATGGAACAGCATTTTCAGGTGGAACAGCAACAGATGTTTCATATACAATAGGTTCAGGAAAGTTTATTGATGATCTTGATAAGGGACTTGTAGGACTTACAGTTGGTGAAGAATATGATATTCCATGTAAGTTCCCTGATAACTATTCATCATCAGATCTTGCAGGAAAGGATGTAATCTTTAAAGTAACAGTAAACAGTATCAAGAAGACAACATTACCGGAGCTTACAGATGACTGGGTTGCATCTAACGCTTCAAGTCTTAATGTAGAAGCTACAACAGTTGAAGGACTTAAGAGTTATGTTAAGGATTATCTTGAAACACAGGCTAAGACTAATTATGACAGCAGTAAGTATCAGGCAGCATGGAAAGCTATCTCAGAACAGATTAATACTGATAAAGGATATCCTGAGGCAGAGCTTAATTCTCTTATAGATACACTTAAGTCAAATGTACAGTCAGAATATAACCAGTATGGTTCATATTATGGTATTTCAGATTTTAATTCATATTTATCACAGGTATATGGATTTGATTCAGAAGATGCATTTAATGACTATGCTAAAGAATATGCCCAGTCATATCTTTTAGAGAAGATGGCAATTACTATTATTGCAGAAAATGAAAATATCACTGTATCAGAAGATGATATCAATGATATGGGGGCACAGCTTGCTTCATACTATGGTTATTCAGATTATCAGGAAATCCTCGATACATATGGTAATCAGATGAATTCAGAAGTGGGATATCAGGTTCTTTATCAGAAGGTACAGGATTTTATTAATGCAAGTACATCTGTAAAGTAAATGGTTATAGATTAATGTATCATAAAAGCCAGTATTCGCTTATGAATCTTGAATATTTTAAATAAAGCAGCCCTTGCCTTTAAAGACAAGGGCTGTTTTTTTGTGCTGAAGTGAAAAGCTTATTTGTAATTTGAATTTGAATAGGTTTTATGCTGATAAAGCACTTGAAATTTTATAAATATAGGTGTATGATTAATATAATGTGTTTATTTAATTGTAGTTAAATATACATTGTTTACGGCGCGTGGCTCAGTTTGGTAGAGCGCTACGTTCGGGACGTAGAGGTCGCAGGTTCGAATCTTGTCGCGCCGATTATTATAAATATTTATAAGCATTTGGTATGTTATCAGCCGGGTTGATGCAGAGGTTGATAATATACGCTCTGTGAGTGAATATTGAAAAGATTAATATGTACTGTTTGTGTTAGAATTTTACAGGGTATGGAGTTGTTTATTAATTAAACATCCATATTCTGTATTTTTTTATTAAATCTATAAATGAGCAAAGACGGAAAAAATGCATAAAAACAATCGCTTGTTGTCCGTGACCTGAATACATTGCGTCAAATTAATTGAAAAAATGTCTTTGTAACACTGACAAATTTGTGCAATATTTCTGTATGACAATGACTTAATTTACCTGAGTACATAACTGCATTGTACATAATTAAAAAATTGCAATACCATCAAAGTATGTTATAATAAAACCCTTGTTTAACTTTATAAAAAGTTAATGAATTTCAAAGAAAGTTTATAATGCACGTTTTACAAAAGATGTGCAAGGGATGGGAGAGAGAGATGAATCAGTTTGTACCAAAGTTATTTGACTGTATGAAGTCATATTCAAAGGAACAGTGCATCAAGGATATTATATCGGGAATTATCGTTGCTATTATAGCACTGCCTTTGTCAATTGCGCTCGCACTTGCATCAGGGGTTGGTCCTGAACAGGGTATATACACAGCAATATTTGCAGGCTTTGTTATATCGTTTTTAGGTGGAAGCCGTGTACAGATTGCCGGGCCTACAGCCGCATTTGCAACTATTGTGGCAGGTATAGTGGCAGAAAATGGTATGCAGGGACTTGTAATTGCGACTATAATGGCAGGAATTATTCTTATTATTATGGGATTTTTAAAGTTTGGAAATCTTATCAAATTTATTCCATATACCATAACAACAGGTTTTACGGCAGGTATAGCTGTAACTATTGCCATTGGACAGATTAAGGATTTTTTAGGACTTACATTTACTAAATCACCTATTGATACTATAGGAAAGGCACAGGAGTGCATTAATTCAATGACAACATTTAACTGGCAGGCACTTGTGGTTGGTGTTGTGGCACTTGCGATTCTTATAATATGGCCAAGATTTAACAAGCTTATACCACCATCACTTATTGCCGTTATAGTGTCTATTATTATGGTGAAGCTTATAGGAATGGATGTTAAGACAATTGGTGATTTATATACTATATCCAATAAGATACCGGGAATAACGATTCCTGAATTTAATATGGGGCTTATTACTAAGCTTTTACCGGATGCATTTACAATAGCAATTCTTGCAGGAATAGAGTCACTTTTATCGTGTGTTGTATCGGATGGTATGATAGGAAGCAGACATAAGCCGAATATGGAGCTGGTGGCACAGGGGGCTGGTAATCTTGTATCCGCATTATTTGGCGGAATACCGGCGACAGGTGCAATAGCAAGAACAGCAGCCAATGTTAAAAATGGTGGACGTACTCCGGTAGCCGGTATGGTACATTCCATAACACTTCTTCTTATACTTGTTGTGTTAATGCCATATGCAGCATGGATTCCAATGCCGGCTATTGCAGCTATTTTATTTGTGGTTGCCTATAATATGTGCGGATGGAGAGAATTTGTATCACTTTGCAAGGCGTCACCTAAGAGTGACATATTAGTGCTTGTAGTTACATTTGTACTTACAATAGTATTTGACCTTGTTGTAGCTATAGAGACGGGTATTGTATTGGCAGCACTTTTATTCCTTATGAGAATGGCTAATGTTACAGAAGTTAAGAGCTGGAAATATATTGGTGATAATATAGATGAAGAAAATGATCCTGAAAGCATTAAATTAAAGGTTGTACCAAAGCATACACTTGTATATGAAGTTATAGGACCGATGTTTTTTGCCGCTGCTGATAAATTTATGGAGATATCAGCCCAGACAGGAATAAAGGTTGTTATAATCAGAATGAGAGGTGTTCCGGCAATGGATGTTACGGCACTTCGTTCACTCAGAATGATTCATGACAGATGTCAGAAGAAAGGAATAACACTTCTTTTATCACATGTTCAGGAACAGCCTAAGATGATGATGGAAAAAGCAGGATTTGCGGCTGAGGTAGGAGAAGAAAATTTCTGTAAAAATATTGATGCGGCACTTGAGAGAGCTGCACAGTTGTAATATTTTATGATAAAACATACGCATGCCAGAAGCAGCATACGTTTAAAAACATTTAATGCTGCGTGTGTATATATGATGTTTTAAACAAAATATGAATTATTGAAAAAAGTATAGAATATATTATTATAAACAGACTCAGGAATTTATTAATATGGGTGGTAGATATAATATTGATATTCATACTATGGATAAGATAAAAAAGACTGTAGGAGTTGTACTAATGCTTTGTATTTTTACATTTCTTACAGTATTTTTTTATATAATTCCAGAAACGGAAAAACTTAAGGAAACAGGAGTATTATCTGTCAATAATGGCAGTGGAATTGGCGGAGGTGATATTATAGGCAGTAGTAAGGCTGGAAAAAAGGATTTGCCAATATATTGTGTTGATATTCCTGGAAAGCTAAAAAAACAGGCACAGACAGGTAATGATAACACAGATGCGGATGATAATAGTATAGATAATAATAAAGATAATAATAATATAGATAATATGGCTGCCAATAATACCGGTGATGTTAATAGGATTAACAATACAGGTACGGATGATGTAAAATATATATCGCTTTCATTCGATGCCGCCTGGGGTGCTGATGATACTATAAGGATACTTGATATATTGGACAAATACAATGTAAAGGTTACATTTTTTATGACCGGTGGCTGGGTTAATGAGTATCCTGATATGGTAAAAGAAATATATTCAAGAGGACATGACCTTGGAAATCACAGTCAGAATCATAAAAAAATGAGTGAATTGAATGTAGAACAGCAAAAGCAGGAGCTTAATTCAGTTACAGAGAAGGTAAAGGAGCTTACAGGATATAATATGTTCCTGTTCAGGCCTCCCTATGGCGATTATAATTCGACGCTTATTAATACAGCATATTCAATTAATTATTATCCCATACAGTGGTCAGTTGATTCTCTTGACTGGAAAGACTACGGCGTTGACAATATAATAAAGACAGTAACGAAACATAAAGCTCTTTCTAATGGTGCAATCATACTTATGCATAATGGTGCAAAATACACAGCAGATGCACTTGATACAGTAATATCAGGTCTTATGGAGCAGGGATATACACTCATTCCGATATCACAGCTTATAATACGTGACAATTTCCATATGGATGCCAATGGTATGCAGATTGCAGATTAAAAAATACCGGTTAGACATTAACAGGTAAGTACTTCCATACTTGCCAGTCATCTCCTATTGTTATGGGTAAGTAATCCTGTTACAATTAGTCTGTACTTAGCTAAGACAAATAAACAACGCAACGAAGTTGCAGGAATGGAGGGTTAATAATATGTGCTTTAAAATTTTATCTTGCAGTGAATTACTTACATTTTTCCGTAACTGTTTCGGATGCTAGTATATCGTTTTAAATGATATATCGAAAGATAATATAATAGAATATAAGACTTTAGATAATCTTACATATAGATACTAAAGTTGTAAAATAAATGTTTACAGATTGAAAATCAGATAGTCTTACAGATAATACCGTAGCTGTGAAATAAATATTTGCATAGAAGTAATTTATAGATAAACTGTAAACAAAAAGGACTGGTACATAATATGTTATAGACATATATGAAGTATAGATTCATATGCCTTATAACATAAGCTTTGTATCAGTCCTTTCTAAAGTTTAGCTGTTTGTAATTTAGTTATTTGTAATTTTAGTATTTGTAATTCAGTTATTATAGTTTAGCTATTATATATTCCCATGTATTAAATGTTTATTCATGGAGCTGTACATATACAGTTGACGATTCCTCATCATATGCATCACCGAATACGAGCTTACATAATTCCTGACAATATGATACTGAAAATTCTGAACAGCCACTGTCATTTCTTATTGCATTAGACTGTGCGAGCGTATCATTATAATCAGAAAGCTTATATGATGTAATAAGTGAAGTACCAAAAAGCTTCTGTGTGACTATTGGTGTATAGCTGTACTGCTTAACATAGCATTTGTTTTCGGCAGCACTCTTTACAAGAGATACCTTAGCCATGCCGCCTAACATACGAGGCATCTTATCCTGATTAGAAACAAAGTTACCAAGTGAATAGTATACAACCATCTGATGACCATCTTCTCTTGTTAATGTTTCAACAGGTTCCATAACATGAGGATGAGCACCAATTACAACATCAACACCGAGATTTAAGAAAAGGTTAGTCCAGTACTGCTGGTTAGAATCAGGCTGATATACATATTCAGTTCCCCAGTGAGGGCATACGACAACCATATCTGCAATCTGTTTTGCCTTTGTAACATCCTGTGTAATCTTATCTTCATCAAGCATATTTACAATATATGGCTTAGAATCAGGAATAGGAATACCGTTAGTTCCATATGTATAGTTAAGGATTGCTATTTTGAAGCCATCTTTATTATATACATAGATGTCGTTATAATCCTCTTCTGTTTCATTGATACCAAGTACTGCCATTTCAGGATAATTAGTTGCCCAGAAGTTAAGGCAGTTCTCAACACCTGTAAGTCCCTTATCAAGTGTATGGTTAGTAGCATGAAGTATTACATTAAAGCCAGCATTAGCTTCTGCAACACCGATTTCATAAGGACTGTTAAAGCAGGGATATCCGCTAAGACCTAATTCAAGACCACCAAGAATTGTTTCCTGATTGACAATTCTTATATCAGCAGCTGATATATCGCTTTTGATATTTTTAAATAAATGATCAAAATTATATGTTCCGTCTGCCTGTAAACCACTCTTGTATACACCTTCGTGTGCAAGAATGTCACCAATCATCATAATATCGACCTGAACGTCAGGTGGTGTAGTTGTAGTCTCCTCAACGGTTGTAGTTTCTGTTGTGCTTACATTGTCAGATGCAGTTTCTTTGCTCTTTGAGCATGCGGATAAACCGATACCAAGACCGATAAGACATACTAAAGATATTGCGATAACAGCAATAAGAGTCTGCATTTGTCTGTTACGTCTTCTGCGCTGTCTTGAAGATTTACGACTGCGCTGGCTGACATTAGTTCTGTTTGCCATAAAATCTCTCCTTAATAAAAAATGATAACTAATAGCTGTATACAAAATTCCGTAGGACTGTAAGATATAGAACATAAAAATACGGTTAATTGTATCAGCATTATTTTCCTCGATAATAATACATGAATAAATTGATATATTCAAGTAAAAAAAAGGTCATAGAGTTTAGAAAAAAAGTTTTTTATGTTAAATGGTGTCGATACTATGTACAGAATTTATAGAAATGTTGTATAATCAAAAAATGTTATAATTATATTAAAATAGAGTAATGGAATTAGATTAAAAACCATTATTCAACAGATTGAGATATAATCCGTTATGCCAGAGCACACATGACATAACAGTATAACATATATTAAGTGTGCAGAAATGAGGATTATATGAGCAGGTATACAAAAAATGACATTTTCAGAATAGTTGAGGAAGAAGATGTGGAATTTATCCGTCTTCAGTTTACAGATATATTTGGTGTTCTTAAAAATATAGCTATTACAGCAAGCCAGTTAGAAAAAGCACTGGATAATAAATGCATGTTTGATGGTTCATCAGTTGAAGGCTTTGTAAGAATAGAAGAATCTGATATGTATTTGTATCCTGATTATGATACATTTGAAATATTCCCGTGGAGACCGCAGCAGGGAAAGGTTGCAAGGCTGATATGTGATATTTATACGCCGGATGGCAATCCGTTTGGGGGTGATCCAAGATATGCTTTAAAGAAGGTAATTAAAAGGGCAAGTGATATGGGATACAGATTCGACGTAGGACCGGAATGTGAATTTTTCCTTCTTCATACTGATGATGATGGATTTCCAACAACAGAATCTTATGAAAAGGCCGGATATTTTGATTTAGGACCATCTGACCTTGGAGAAAATGTAAGACGTGATATGGTTCTTACACTTGAGGATATGGGCTTTGAGATTGAAGCCTCACATCACGAAGCAGCACCGGCACAGCATGAGATTGATTTTAAATATGATGAAGCACTTATAACAGCAGACAATATTGTGACATTTAAGCTTGCCGTTAAGACGATTGCAAGACGACATGGATTATATGCAACATTTATGCCTAAGCCTAAATATGGAATAAATGGTTCGGGTATGCATATCAATATGTCACTTGCAACATTTGAAGGGAAGAATATATTTGCAGATGCAGATGATAAACATGGACTATCAGAGGATGCATATCATTTTATAGCAGGACTTATGGAGCATGCAAAGGGAATGACAGCAATTACTAATCCACTGGTCAATTCATATAAAAGACTTGTTCCGGGATATGAAGCGCCGGTTCATATTGCATGGTCAGCAACTAACAGAAGTCCGTTAATAAGAATACCGGCTACAAGAGGTGATGGAACAAGAGTAGAACTTAGAAATCCTGACCCGGCAGCTAATCCATATCTTGTTATTGCAGCATGCCTTGCAGCAGGGCTTGATGGTATTGAAAGAAAACTTGAAGTTTCTGAGGGAATAGATTATAACATATTTGAAATGAGTGAATCAGAAAGACTGGATAAGAATATTGAAAGACTTCCTGATAATCTGTACGATGCAGTGCTTGAACTTAAGAAGGACAAGGTTATATGTGATGTATTAGGACCTCATATTCTTGATAAATATGTGCAGGCGAAGTTAAAGGAATGGGATGATTACCGTACACAGGTTTCTGAATGGGAAATAGAAGAATATCTTTATAAGTTTTAACAGCTTGAAATAATTATTTTCTATTTGAAACGGAGGATAGGTGTATGGCAACACTTATTGTTGCATTCCCAAAGTTAGAGGAAGCTAAGGCGGTTAAGAACCTGCTCGTAAGAAAAGGCTACGATGTTGCGGCACCATGTACAACGGGAGCACAGGTTATTAATCAGGCTGATGATTTATCAGATGGAATTATAGTATGTGGATATAAGCTGGCTGATAATATGCTTTTTTCAGAGGTATATGAATATAAGCCAAAGAGCTTTGAGTTGCTTTTGGTAGCATCCAAGAGTAAATGGATGGACTGTCAGGAGCAGGGAATTGTATGTGCGGCTATGCCAATTAAAGTTAATGACCTTATATCAACTATCGAGATGATTCTACAGTCCCAGATAAGAAAGAGAAGAAGGCAGCGGACGCAGCCCAGAAGAAGAAGTCCGCAGGAACAAAAGATAATAGATGATGCAAAGGCACTTCTTATTGACAAGAATAATATGTCTGAGGAAGAAGCATTCAGATATATACAGAAAAATAGCATGGATAGTGGTAATACCATGGTGGAATCGGCACTTATGGTAATAGACATATATTCACAGATACGATAAATTCATGTTTATTTATTCACTTCTTTGCAACAAAGTTACTTATAAATGAGTATCAGTATGAAAATGATGCTGATGTGATTATTCTTTTGCGAGTTTATTAATAAACCGGCTGATTTGTACCGCAGGCATTGCAAATCAGCCACTATTGCATAGCCCAATCTTATTTGGCGTGATTATTTTGGCATTAAAATGTCTGCGGAATGGAGAGTATTATGAAGTTTACAAAAATGCATGGATGTGGTAATGATTATGTTTATGTTGACTGTACACAAGAGGAGCTTGATAATCCTGAACAGGCTGCAATTAAAGTAAGTGACAGACATTTTGGAATCGGTTCTGACGGGCTTATACTTATAAAGAAGTCAGACAGGGCAGATTTCTTTATGGATATGTATAATGCTGATGGTTCAAGAGGAAAGATGTGCGGCAATGGAATAAGATGTGTAGGTAAGTATGTGTATGATAACGGACTTACTGATAAAACAGAGATTAAGGTTGATACACTATCAGGAGTTAAGACATTACAGCTTCATGTTACAGATGGCAAGGTAAGCACTGTTACGGTAGATATGGGGGCGCCAATCTTAAAGGCAGATGAAGTGCCGGCTGATGTGTCTGTATTTAATAATAAATTATTGAATAAATCGGACATGCTTATAGCAGAACCTCTTACGGTAAATGGATTTGAATATCATGTGACATGTGTTTCGATGGGTAATCCACATGCAATAGTATATCTTGATAATAATATTGATATTAAAAAATTCGAGATTGAAAAAATCGGACCTGCATTTGAAAAGCATGCAGCATTTCCTGAAAATGTAAATACAGAATTTATTCAGGTGTCTGATAAAGATAATCTTAATATGAGAGTATGGGAGCGTGGTTCAGGTGAGACATTTGCATGCGGAACAGGAGCATGTGCAAGCCTTGTTGCAACCGTACTTAATGGGAAATGTAATAATACTGCGACACTTCACCTGCTCGGCGGAGATTTAAAAATAACATGGGACAGGACTAAGAATACAGTATTAATGGAAGGACCAGCGGCAACAGTATTTACAGGTGAGATAGAACTTTAGGAATAGGAAGGAAAATAGGAATGGGTGGTAATATGACAGAGTATACTTTAAAACAATTTCAAAAAGAATTAGCCTCACAGGCACCGGTACCGGGAGGCGGTGGTGCCTGTGCATATGTGGCTGCACTTGGAATGTCACTTGGAACAATGGTGGCTAATCTTACAACCGGTAAGAAAAAATATGAACAATACCAGGAAGAAATAGATAAGCTGATAACACAGACCGGGAAGATATCAGATGAATTATTAGAAGGCATTGAAAAAGATGCAAAAGCATTTAAACCATTAGCAAAGGCTTACGGACTTCCGAAGGATACCGATGAGCAGAAGAAAGAAAAAGAAAAAGTAATGGAGGCTGCGCTTATAACCGCAAGTGAAGCACCACTTGAACTTATGGAGAAAATTATGGAGGCGGTTATACTTCTTGACCGGCTTTCTGAAATTGGCAGCAGAATTGCAATAAGTGATGCAGGAGTGGGAATACAGTTTGCGAAAGCCGCATTAAATGGCGCATCTCTTAATGTATTTATTAATACAAAACTTATGAAGGATACAGCTAAGGCTAAAGAGTTAAATGATAAGGCAGATGCTATCCTTAAAAGAGGAAATGAAGCTGCTGACAGAATATATAAGACTGTTTTGGATAGCATACGATAGTTGCCGTTATATATAATAAAAAATAAGCTGGATTTATATATTTTATAGATTGTGGCTCATGTATATTAGATTTTTAATAATGTACAATTTAAAATAAATATAATTATTGGCATTGTTATAAAAAATGTAACATTTAAAATAATATTTTCAGTGAAAGGAAGAAAAGTTATGGAGATTTTAAAGGGTCTGCCGGTTGCTAATGCAATTAATGAAAAGCTTATAGAAGAAGTAAAGACAATGGAAAAGAAGCCACATCTTGCAATTATAAGAGTCGGTGAAAGACCGGATGATATGTCTTATGAGCGTGGAGCTACCAAGAAGATGGATAAAGTTGGATTTGAATGTACTTCTTATACATTTCCTGCTGATATAGATAATGATACATTTCAGAAGGAATTTGACAAGATTAATGAGGATGACAATATTGACGGAATATTGCTTTTACGTCCGCTGCCGAAGCATCTTGATGAGAAGGCTGTCGAGAATAGAATTGACCCATGTAAAGACCTTGATGGTATCTCACCTGTCAACCTTGCAAAAGTATATGCAGGTGATGAGAGCGGATTTGCTCCATGTACAGCGGAGGCTGTTATAGAGATGCTTGACTTTGCAGGAATTAATCTTACAGGTAAGAGAGTTACTGTAGTAGGAAGAAGCCTAGTAATAGGAAAGCCGGTTGCGATGATGCTTATGAAGAAGAATGCTACCGTTACAATATGCCACACAAAAACAGTTGATATGCCAGGTACATGCCGTAATGCAGAGATTGTTGTTGCAGCAGCAGGAGTGGCTAAGATGATAGATAAGAACTATATTAATAAAGATGCTGTTGTAATTGATGTTGGAATAAATGTTGATGAAGAGGGTAATCTTTGCGGTGATGTTAATTTTGATGAAGTAAGCAGGCTCGCATCGGTTATAACACCGGTTCCTGGAGGAGTTGGAAGTGTTACAACCTCAGTACTTGCAAAGCATCTTATGAAAGCAGCTAAAAAATAAGAGTATTCACGTACTCGTTGGAATCCAATACCATATATTATCTTGAGTTTGTGCAGTTCGCATTTCTGAAATACGAACTTAACTATATGTTATATAAATAATTCAATTACAAATACTGTAATACAGCAAAGTATGGACACCTGTAAAAGACTTCTTCCAAACCATGCAGCAAGTACTCCGACAATCAGTGCCGCAGCGCCTGATATAGCACTGCCTGTAGAATTGATAATTGCAGGAAATGTCATTACTGCAAGTGTTACATATGGTACATAAAAAAGAAAAGATTTTATCAGAGGGCTTTTAATTTCCTTTCTGATAAGTGTAAGTGGGAGCGTTCTTATAAGATAAGTAACGGCTCCCATTATCAATATGTAGATATAAATATTATGTGACATAGTATTTAGAACCTTTCTTATTATTAATCCGTTTTATCTTCGGATATATACTTGTTTTATCGATTTAGCACAAAATTCCATTTTCAATAAAAGCTTTTAATTGAATCTGAAATGTAATCTTAATGAGGCTTAGCATCAGCTTTTGTAATATCATCTTCTGTAGAGGTCTCATCTTTTATAGGAAAAAGAATTGCGGCAATTAGCGATATTGCAACAGTAAGTATAATTATTCTTGTGCCTGAGGCAGTCCCTGAAAGTACAGGCGCATATGTAAATATAAAGCTTGCAGTCATCGAAGCTACGACAAGAAGTGCAATGATTTTATTCTGTCTGGCCGGTGGAATGATAATTGCAAGAAACATTCCATATAAACCTACACTTAAAGCGCTTACAATATTAGCAGGAAGTGCATTGCCAAGAATAACTCCAAGGCATGTTCCAATGACCCATCCGGGAGAAGCAACTGCCGCCATTCCATAAGTATAGAATGGATTGAGTCTGTCAGGAACAGAAACTGACAGACCAAATATCTCATCAGTAATAAACCATCCCATAATTAATCTGTGAAAAAACTTCATATCTTTGTAAAATTTCTGGCTTAATGAGCAGGACATAAGAAAATATCTGGCGTTGATTATCAGAGTCATAATAGCCATTTCCAGATAGGTTGCCATGGAAGCTATTACTGTAAATCCGGCAAATTCCCCAGCCGATGCATGACTTGTAAAACTTGCAAGTCCCGCCTGAAATGTATTAAGTCCCGCATTTTTTGCCGCTATTCCAAGTGTAAATGATACGGCAAGGTATCCGGCAGCAATAGGAAGACCGTTTTTGACTCCTTTTATAAACCAGGTTCTGTTTGTATTATTCATATATATTTCCTCAAATGTATTCTTTATAAAGTTAAGTGTTGTAATATACAATTATTATGTAGAACTATATACTACAAAAAATAATAAAAATTAAGTCTGAAAGAAATAGTACAACAAAAATCTTATAAACTCAAGGTATTTATCGGACACAGCTTAATTTCTATTCAGCTCTTAAATATCCTTTTCATAAAGTTATATATTCCATTCTGCCATAGTGCATCTTCGTGTCCAAGTTTATCAACTATAGTCATGGAATGGTTTATATTCTCTTCATTTAAAACGTTATCATAGTATATGGTAGATTCAAGACACCAAGGGTCTTTACTTCCTACTGTAAGCTGCAGATAATAAGGTGTATTGTCAGGATTATCTATTGTAAAGCTGTCAAGTACAGGAGTATTCCATGGACCATCAGGAAGTTGAGGGATGGGAATTACACCGGAGCAGGGTGCTAATGCACCAATAAATCCGATTTTATCTATCAGCTTAAAGCCTGCGACCAAAGCTTCTGTTCCGCCCTGGGAGGTTCCGATTATTGCAGTAGCTTCTCTTCCTGTAGCTACAGAATAGTGGTTTTCAATAAATGGCATTAAATCGTTTTCAAGGTCTTTATAAAATTCATCATAGGCATCAAGCTGTGTATCTATAGTAGGATTATTTTTTAGGCTTACAGGAGCAGTCCACATATCAACCATTACAACAATACAAGGAACAGCGCTGCCGTCAGCCATCATATTACCGCATAGTGTTACAAGGTAGCTGTCATCACGGTTCCAGTCATAGTGGTCACCGCCATTTCCATGAAGAATATACATAACAGGATACTGTGTATTAGTATTGTATGCGGCAGGTAAAAGCACACCACACTCCTTATTTTCTCCGATGGTAGAAGAATAGTAGCTTATCCTGTCATCAATGCTTCCATATGTGACGTTATCCCTTTTGGTAACAAGTCCATCCGGCACAGTATAGTCCGTATCTGAATATGCATATCCGGTATCTTTAAATATATATGGTATAGTATCTTTTTGAAAACCATTATCATAATCAGATGTATAAGCATTGCCTGTATTATTAGAAGACTCATTATTTACAGAATTAGAATCAGACGAGGGGGCTGTACATCCGGTAGCACTAATTAATATAGCACAGAGTAATATTGGAAGAGATTTTTTAGTGTATTTATTATTTTTATAGGATTTTAAAGCTTTTATCATATGTTATAGTCCCTTTCTGATATGAAATAAACATGCAAAATGGTAAGGCTGATAATTGCATTATTATTATTTATACACTAATACTAATTTCTTAGCAACTCAAATATAAAAACATAAAAAATAGCAGGATACATCCGTATGTTATAATCAAACAAGCATTCTTGATATTGTCATACAGATATATCCTACAGTTTTATTATTAATACACTATTTAGTTTAATAAAATTTTGTATACAATTATTTTATTGAAGTTTTTGTTATTAGATGTAGATGATTATTGCTGTTGTAAATAGTTAGATTTCGCTTAGTGCGTCTTCATCAGCTACGATTGTTACATCATTATGTAACTGCAATATAGAGGCTGGAACCTGAGGTGTGATGGCACCATATAATACTTCTTTTAGTATAGCTGCTTTGTCTTTACCGCTTACAATAAGAAGAATTTTCTTTGCCTGCATAATGTTTTTAATTCCCATTGTATATGCTTGTCTTGGTACATCTTCTTCTGTTGCAAAAAATCTTTTGTTAGCTTCTATTGTACTTTCTGTTAAATCTACACAGTGTGTTTCTTTTTCAAACGCTGCGCCTGGTTCGTTAAAACCAATATGACCATTTCTTCCCAATCCTAGAAGTTGTAAATCAATTCCACCCTGTGAATGAATTATTTTATTGTAATCATCACATGCTTTCTTTGAGTCTGGTTCTAATCCGTTAGGAACAAATGTATTGGCTTTGTTAATATTTACATGGTTAAAAAGATTAGTATTCATAAAATAACGATAACTTTGGTCGTTGTCTGGTGAAAGTCCTTTGTATTCGTCAAGGTTAATGCTCGTTACATCTGAAAAATCCAAATCGCCTTTTTCATACCATTCAATTAATTGTTTATAAGTTCCAATAGGTGAAGAACCTGTTGCAAGACCAAGAACACAGTTAGGTTTCATAATTATCTGGGCAGAAATAATATTTGCAGCTTTTCTGCTAAGGTCATGATAGTTTTTTGCTTTGTATAATCTCATAAAAGATACCTCCTTGTTAGAAAAATCTATATTTATAATATATAGTATAGGATATTTGTAAAAAATTTCAATAAAATCAATGTATATTGAAACTATTTTCGCGACAAGAGATAATTACCCTGAAAATGTACAAAATACATGAAAAGATATATGAAAAATAATAAATATATTTGCAAAATACACAAAAATAATGAAACTAAGTTCAATGAATTGCAAACTACTTGAAATTAATTTCGCAAAAATATATACTCAGCTCATAAGAAAAAAATATTGGAAAACATATTATTAGTAAATAATGCTATAGATATCCATTAAAAAAGGAGGTTGTTTTAATTATGGATAGTAAAGTTGAAAATTTAAAAGGAAAGCTGATAGTATCTTGTCAGGCATTGCCAGATGAACCACTTCATTCTTCATTTATTATGGGGAGAATGGCGTTAGCGGCAAAGCAAGGCGGTGCTGCTGGTATAAGAGCCAATACCAAGGAAGATATAAAAGAAATTCGTTCCCAGGTAGACCTTCCAATTATAGGTATTGTAAAGAGAGACTATGATGACAGTGATATATACATTACTCCAACAATGAAAGAAATAGAGGAGTTAATGGAAGTGAAGCCTGAGATTATAGCAATGGATGCCACAATTGCTACAAGGCCGGGTGGCAAAAATATTGATGAATTTTTTAAAGAAGTGAAAGAAAAATATCCAGAGCAATTATTTATGGCGGACTGCTCTACAGTAGATGAAGCACTTCATGCTGATGAGCTGGGATTTGATTTTATTGGAACAACAATGGTGGGATATACACCACAAAGTAAGGGCGATAAGATAGAAGCTAATGACTTTGAGATTTTAAGAAAGATTGTTTCAAATGTAAAGCATAAAGTAATTGCAGAAGGCAATATTAATACACCACAGAAAGCAAGGCGTGTAGTTGAACTTGGTGCATATAGCGTTGTAGTTGGTTCTATTATTACAAGACCACAGTTAATTACAAAGTCTTTTGTAGAAGAGATGGAAAAAGATAATTAACAGGTTTGTTGATTGGCTGTATTATTTACATGAATAAAAATAAAGAAAAAATATATAAAATGTGCAGAGCACAGGAAAGAGGTTATTTATGAGAAATCTTGATAAGTATAAGGGAGTTATTCCAGCGTTTTACGCATGTTATGATGAAAATGGAGAGATTAGTCCAAAGGCAGTTCAAGACTTAACACAGTTCTTTGTTGATAAAGGTGTAAAGGGTGTATATGTTAATGGTTCATCAGGAGAATGTATATATCAGAGTGTACAAGACCGTAAGGTTGTTCTTGAAAATGTAATGAAAGTTGCAAAAGGAAAACTTACAGTAATAGCTCATGTAGCTTGTAATAACACAAAGGATAGTGAAGAACTTGCAAGACATGCGGAAAGTCTTGGTGTAGATGCAATTGCGGCAATTCCTCCAATATATTTCCATTTGCCAGAATATTCAATTGCGCAGTATTGGAATGATATGAGTGCAGCAGCACCAAATACTGATTTTATAATTTATAACATTCCACAGCTTGCAGGTGTTGCACTTACACAAGGACTTTTTGCAGAAATGAGAAAAAATCCAAGAGTAATCGGTGTTAAAAATTCATCAATGCCAGTTCAGGATATTCAGATGTTTAAGCAGGCAGCAGGGGATGACTACATTATATTTAATGGTCCGGACGAACAGTTTATGAGTGGACGTGTAATTGGTGCTGAGGGTGCTATTGGTGGAACTTATGGTGTAATGCCTGAATTATATTTAAAGCTTGATGAATACATAAAGAAGGGCGACATGGAAAATGCAAGACAGATACAGTATGCCTGCGATGCCATTATCTATAAGATGTGTTCAGCACATGGCAATATGTATGCAGTAATCAAAGCTATATTAAAGAAGAATGAAGGTTTAGAACTTGGTGGAGTCAGAAAGCCACTTACAGATATTACTGAGGAAGATATGGCTATAGTTGATGAAGCAGCAAAGATGATAACAGATGCTAAAGAAAAGTTTCTTTAAATAATTTTTAAGTTATTAAAACTGTGTGGTTGCCGCACAAATATTAGATGTTACGGCAGTCACCGGTTAATTAAAAATAAGAACATGTATTGATAGAAAAATTGATAGAAAACAATTTTGAGAGGAAGTCTTAAAAAATGAAAAGTTAGTAAAAAACAGGAGGGATAATGTATGCAGGGGTTTACATATATTGATTTGGCAATACTTATTATTTATTTGGTGGCAGTATTATTTGCAGGACTTCATTTTGCAAAAAAAGAGATGACAGGTAAAGAGTATTTTAAGGGTGATGGAACAGTACCATGGTGGGTTACTTCAGTGTCTATATTTGCTACACTGTTAAGTCCTATTTCATTCCTGTCATTGGCAGGTAACTCGTATGCAGGAACATGGATTATGTGGTTTGCACAGCTTGGTATGCTTCTTGCAATTCCACTTACAATAAAGTTCTTTCTTCCTATCTACAGTAAACTTGATATTGATACAGCATATCACTATCTTGAGCTTAGGTTTGGAAGCAAGGGACTAAGAGTTCTTGGTGCAATAATGTTCATTATTTATCAGGTTGGACGTATGTCTATTATTATGTATCTTCCATGTATGGTACTTGGAAGTCTTACAGGAATAAATGTTAATATACTTATTATAATTATGGGTATAATCGCAATTATATACTCATACACAGGCGGTCTTAAATCAGTTCTTTGGACAGACTTTATTCAAGGTTCAGTATTATTAATAGGTGTAACATTTGCGCTTGTTTATTTACTTGTTCATTTAGATGGAGGAATTGGTGCAATATTTACAGCATTTGCAACAGAGCACAAATTCCTTGCAGTTGACCAGCCTATATTTAATCCTAATATCTTAAAAGACAGTGTATTTATTATGATTGTCGGAGCTGGATTTAATACAATGAGTTCTTATGTATCAAGTCAGGACATTGTACAGCGTTTTACAACAACAACAGATACAAAGAAACTTAATAAGATGATGCTTACAAATGGTGCATTATCAATATTTATTGCAACAGTATTTTATCTTATTGGTACAGGTTTATATGTATTCTATAAGCAGAATGTACTTCCACCGGCAGCAGCACAGGACCAGATATTCGCTTCTTATATAGCATTTGAACTTCCGGTTGGTGTTACAGGACTTTTACTTGCAGCAATTTATGCAGCAGCCCAGTCAACATTGTCAACAGGTCTTAACTCAGTAGCTTCAAGCTGGACACTTGATATTCAGGCAAGACTTACAAAGAGAGAGTTAAGCTTTGAAAAGCAGACAAAGATTGGTCAGATTGTATCACTTATAGTTGGTATATTTGCAATTGCAGTTGCTATGGTACTTGCAAATGGTGGTGTAAAGTCAGCTTATGAATGGTTCAATGGATTTATGGGTCTTGTACTTGGTATCTTAATTGGAACATTTATACTTGGTGCATTTACTAAGGTTGCTAACACATTCGGAGCAGTTATGGCATTTATCGCTTCATCAGGTGTAATGGTTTATATTAAATACTTTGTTCCGGCAAAAGATGTTACAATCTGGAGCTACTCTATTATATCAATTGTTGTGTCACTTGTTATAGGTATTCCGGCAAGTATATTGTGGAGAAAGATAAAGAACGACAAATCAGTACCGGCACCTAATACAACAATTTATAAAAATTAAAATTACTAATATTTATAACAGGCAGGTTCTTTAATTGAGTAAAAATGGACTTGCCTGTATATATATAAAGTATAAGGAGGTTACTATGGTTTTTGGAAATATAGATAATTTAAAAGAGTATTCATTTCTTGAAGATAAAGTTAAAAAATGTTTTGAATATGCTAAAGAACATGACTTATTGCAATATGAAAAAGGTAGCCATGAAATAGATGGTGACGAGTTGTTTGTTAATATAGTAAGTTATACTACAACAACGCCAGAAGAACGTTTTTGGGAAGCACATAAAAAATATCTTGATGTACATTTAATGCTTGAAGGTACAGAACAGATTGATTTGAATTTTATTCAGAATATGCAGTTAAAAGAATTTGTAGAAAAAGATGATTTTCTTCCTATGGATGGAGATAAAAATTCTTCTGTTGTATTAAATAAAGGTGATTTTTTGGTATGTTATCCAAGTGACGGACATCGTACAGCGGTAAAGGCAAAAGACGAACCAGAAACAATTAAAAAAGCAATTTTTAAAGTTAAGATTGACTAAATACAAATTGCAAGGAGGACAGACCATTTTTGTAGGTTTGTCCTTTTTTGCTAAATTTTAACATAAAAGTTTCATATTATGAAAAAATATTTTAGAATAAAATAAAAAGAAAAGAGGTGCATGCTCATATGGCAAAATATATATGTATAGATATTGGTGGAACTGCGATTAAGTATGGAATAATTGGTTCGGATAATACCATTTTAACAAAAAGCCAGATGGATACACAAGCACATAAAGGTGGTACTGCAATACTTGAAAAGGTAATAAGTATTGTACAAAATGCAATTGATGAATACAGTAAAGAAATAGCAGGTATATGTATTTCAACAGCAGGAATGGTAGACGATAAAAAGGGAGAAATCTTTTACTCAGGACCATTAATTCCTAATTACGCAGGAACACAGTTTAAGAAAGTACTTGAAGAAAAATTCCGTATTCCATGTGAAGTAGAAAATGATGTGAATTGTGCAGGACTTGCAGAATATAAAACAGGCGCAGGCAGGGACAGCAGCATTATGTTAATGCTTACAATAGGAACTGGCATTGGAGGATGTTTTATTATAGATGGCAAAATCTTTCATGGTTTTAGCAATAGTGCGTGTGAAGTGGGTTATATGTATATGGATGGAAGTGACTATCAGACGTTAGGCGCAGCAAGTGTACTTACACAAAAGGTAGCTGAATGGAAGCGTGAAAGTAAAGATAACTGGAGCGGATATCGTATATTTGAAGAAGCTAAAAAGGGTGATGAGATATGTAATCGTGCAATTGATGAAATGTCAGAAGCAATTGCAAAGGGCATTGCCAATATATGCTGTGTAATTAATCCGGAAATAGTTGTACTCGGTGGTGGCATAATGGCACAGGAAGAATTTTTAAAAGATAAGATTGATGCAGGTGTAAAAAAATATCTTGTATCAAGTATAGAAAAGAATACAACTATTAAATTTGCAAAGCATAGAAATGATGCTGGAATACTCGGAGCATATTATAATTTTTGTAATAAACATAGTAAGTGATTTAAAAATTTTTATAATAACATTTAATATAGTTTTTGGTATTATATAGGTATATTGTTGGTTCAAGAGAATATAAACTCAAATAAAAAACTTATGTTTTTATATTTTGTTGTTATTTTAAATTTAAAAATACAAAAATTATTTTTACAAGGAGTCGATTATGGAATACTATGTAAAATCAGTAATACCAATTATTCAATCTAATTATGATAAGTTTACAACAGTAGAAAAGACAGTTGCAGATTTTTTTATTGAAAATGCAGATGCAAAGGATTTGTCAATTAAGACTGTGTCTGAGCGTTTATTTGTGTCTAAGGCTTCTATTGTAAGATTTGCAAAAAAATGTGGCTTTCAAGGATATAAGGAATTTGTATACCAATATCAGCAGACCTTTAAACAGAAAAAAGAGCCTATTACAGACAACACCAGAATGGTGCTGTATGCATATCAAGAGTTGTTAAATCAGGCATATAGTCTTATTAATGAAGCACAAATTGTAAGGGTTGCAAGATACTTAAATCAGGCAGAGAGAGTATTTGTCTGTGGCAAGGGAAGTTCTGGACTGGCAGCAGAGGAAATGGAACTTAGATTTATGAGAATTGGTGTTGATATTCATTCTCTGACAGACTCAGATATGATGAGAATGCAAGCAGTATTTCAGAATAGAAGAAGCCTTGTATTTGGATTTAGTATTAGTGGTGAAAAAAAGGGTGTGATGTACCTTCTTAGGGAGTCCTATAAAAAGGGTGCAACAACAGTATTATTTACAGCTAATAATAGAGATGAATATAAAGAATTTTGTACAGAGGTAGTTCTTCTTCCATCTCTTAAACACCTTAATCATGGAAATGTTATTTCTCCACAATTTCCAATACTTGTAATATTAGATATTGTATATGAGTATTTTGTGAAGATGGATAAGTATGAAAGAGAAGAAATGCATGATAGTACACTTGTTGCATTAGAAGAAAATGAAAAGAAGTATTTGAATGAAGATTATATGTAGAAATGGAGATAATTATGATTATTGATAATGTGTTAGTGTATACAGAAGATAAAGAGTTTGTTAAAGGCGGAATTGTCTTAGAAAATGATACTATTAAAAGTGTATATAAAGATAGTGAAAAAATAAAAGTTGATAATAATGAAATAATAGATGGAAATGGTGCATTTGCAATACCCGGCCTTATTGACCTTCATTTTCATGGCTGTAAAGGTGATGATTTTTGCGATGCTGGTAAAGAAGCAATTGAAAACATTGCAAAGTATGAGTGTTCAGTAGGTGTTACATCAATTGCACCTGCTACGATGACACTCCCTGTAGATGAGCTTGAAAATGTATTAAGAACGGCAGCAGAGTATAATAAAACTTCACATGGAAGTGAGTGTGCTGACCTTATCGGAATAAATATGGAAGGTCCATTTATAAGTAAAGTAAAAAAAGGTGCACAAGATGAAAGAAATATTATTCCATGTAATGAACAAGTGCTTGAAAGATTTATAAAGGCTTCAGATGGACTTGTAAAGTTTATTGGAATAGCACCGGAAGAAAGTGACAACTCTATTGAATTTATTAAAAATGTCAAGGATAAAGTTAATGTGTCGTTAGCCCACACTAACGCCGATTATGACACCGCTATGAAAGCCTTTGAAGCAGGAGCAAATCATGCAGTTCACCTGTACAATGCAATGCCACCTTTTACACATAGAGCACCAGGCGTTGTAGGAGCTGTGTCAGATAGTGATAATGTCATGGCAGAAATAATATGTGATGGTATACATATTCATCCTAGTGTTGTAAGAGCAACATTTAAAATGATGGGAGCTGACAGAATGATACTTATTAGTGATAGTATGAGAGCAACAGGTATGCCTGATGGCACATATACCTTGGGAGGTCTTGATGTAAATGTAGTTGGAAAACGGGCAACACTTGTGTCTGACGGAGCAATAGCAGGCTCAGTTACTAACCTTATGGATTGTGTAAGAACAGTTGTAAAAGATATGAATATACCACTAGAAACAGCTATCGGATGTGCCACAATTAATCCAGCTAAAAGTCTTGGTGTATATGATAAATATGGTTCAATAAGTGTTGGTAAAAAAGCTGATATTGTTCTTTTGGATAGAGAGCTTGAGTTGAAGATGGTTGTTAAAGACGGTAAAATAGTTGAAAGTAATTAAAGTAATAGACACAGCTTTTGTAATAGTCATGTAGTATTTTAATAAAGCAAATTATAAGTGCATTATGAACACAATTATTAAAAAATAAGTAAAATGTAACAGAAAAAGTACCATTAAAGTAACAAAACATATATTACTGCTTGTTTTTTTAATAATATATAATGCACTTGGAAAATAATTGTTTTGTTAAGATGTAACGAACATATATTCTCTAAATAAATTAAGATGGGAGAAAAACATGAAAAAAGGCTGTTCTACTATTTTTCAACTTCTGCTAAGAAATATATAATAAAAATTTCATTTGCATTATATTCTTTATTAATAATAATTTGGTATAATAAGCTAAAAGATTGTGCATAAAAATATTTATTATTTAAGAAATGGATAATAATTTTGTATAAATTAATGGTTAGTCCAGAAGTGAGGATATAATGGATAGCGTAGTTAGTATTACAAATATAGGAAATGAAGAAGATAATATAAAACAAACTGGAATAGTTGTTGAAGAAGAAAACGAATACATACATGTAACAGAGCTTGTGCCGGCAACGAGAGTGCTTGGTGATAATATGGAGACTGTTGCGATAATGACAGAGCAGTTTGAACAGGTGATAGATCCTATACTTAAGATGTATAGTGCGGCAGTCAGTGAGACTACATCAAGAATAGAGATTATTAAGGATGAATACAGATATAGAAAGAAAAGATGTCCTATTCATCATATAGATACAAGAATTAAGTCATCAAGAAGCATACTTGGTAAGCTAAGAAAGAAGAATCTTGACCTGTCAATTAATGCGGCATGCAATAATATATTTGATATTGCCGGTGTAAGGGTTGTATGTCCTTATATCAAGGATGTATATGAGATAAGGGACAGAATACTTGCACAGGATGATATACAGATAATGAATATTAAGGATTATATAGAAAATCCTAAGAAAAATGGATACAGAAGCCTGCATATGGTTATAAGAGTGCCAATATATTTTATGAACAAAAAACAGATGGTGCCTGTTGAGATACAGATAAGAACACTTGCGATGGATTTATGGGCGAGCCTTGAACATGATATAATGTATAAGTCAATAGGTAATGAGGGTTATGATTTTTCAGAGCAGCTTTTAGAGTGCAGCAGGCTGATATACAAAGCACAGGATCAGATGGAAAAAATGAATGATATGCTGGAACAATGATAAATCACACTTTTAAGTGATTATCATCTTGAAATCACACAATTAATGTGCTAATATATTGATACATATTGATAAAAGCTATGAAAGAGACTTCTTTTCATGGAACCTGACAGGAAAGTTATGCCATCGGCTGAGAGCATACACAGGGAATTGTTAAGAGGAACACTCCGGAGCCTGATTGTTGAAGCTTATTAAGTCTAGGCAGTCACGTAACACGCGTTAAGTGGATGAGAGAATATCTGGTAGCAGATACCGGTTATTAATACGGGTGGTACCGCGGATAATAATTATTCGCCCCGGAATACATTTTTAGTATTCCGGGGCTTTTTGTTTGGAATGCTGGCAGGCAGAAGCAATACCGGCACTTAAACCAGCATATATAATAATCATAAGGGAAGAATTTTGACAGTAAAACAGATGTACCATATGGAGTAAATATAATCCACTACCGTAATTTAATATAATTTTAAGCAGTAATTGCAAAAGAATGGAGGAAAAAATGTCAAACATTTACAGAGATGTCACACTTAATAATGTCAGTGAAAATGATATTGGTAAGGAATTAAAGGTCGCAGGCTGGGTTGAAAATATCCGTGACCATGGCGGTGTATCATTTATTGATTTAAGAGATATGTACGGAGTATTACAGGTAGTTATCCGTAATACAGAATTACTTCATGGTATCAAGAAGGAAGAATGTATATCAATCGAGGGTGTTATAGAAAAAAGAGATGAGGAAACATACAATCCAAAGATTCCATCAGGTACAATCGAGCTTGAAGCTAAGAAGATTACTATGCTTGGTGAAGTATACCAGCAGCTTCCATTTGAAGTTATGACTTCTAAGGAAGTAAGAGAAGATGTACGTTTAAAGTACAGATATCTTGATTTAAGAAATGAAAAGGTTAAGGATAATATCCTTTTCAGATCAAAGGTTATAACATTCCTTCGTCAGAAGATGTCTGATATGGGCTTTATGGAAATCCAGACACCTATACTTTGTGCCTCATCACCTGAGGGAGCAAGAGATTATATCGTTCCATCAAGAAAATATAAGGGTAAGTTCTATGCTCTTCCACAGGCTCCACAGCAGTACAAGCAGCTCCTTATGGTATCAGGTATTGATAAATATTTCCAGATAGCACCTTGTTTCAGAGATGAAGATGCAAGAGCTGACCGTTCACCGGGAGAATTTTATCAGTTAGATTTTGAAATGAGCTTTGCAACACAGGAAGATGTATTCAGAGTTGGTGAAGAAGTTCTTACAGAGACATTTGAAAAGTTCGCGCCAGAAGGCTTTGAAGTTACTAAGGCACCTTATCCTATTATCAGCTATAAGCAGGCTATGCTTGAATTTGGTACAGACAAACCAGACCTTAGAAATCCACTTAGAATTATAGATGTAACAGAATTTTTCCAGAGATGTACATTCAAGCCATTTATCGGTAAGACAGTAAGAGCCGTAAAGGTTCACAATAAGATGTCTAAGGGCTTCCATGAGAAGTTATTAAAGTTCGCAACAAGTATTGGTATGGGCGGACTTGGATACCTTGAGGTACTTGAAGACTTATCATACAAGGGACCTATTGATAAGTTCATTCCTGATGATATGAAGAAAGAATTTCTTGAGCTTGCAGGATTAGAGGCCGGTGATACAATCTTCTTTATGGCAGATAAGGAAGACAGGGCAGCATATTATGCCGGTATGATTCGTACAGAATTAGGTGAAAAGCTTGACCTTATTGAGAAAAATTCATACAGATTCTGTTATGTTAATGATTTCCCAATGTTTGAAAGAGATCCTGAAACTAAGAAGATTGGATTTACACACAATCCATTCTCTATGCCACAGGGTGGTCTTGATGCATTAAATAACATGGATCCGCTTGATATACTTGCTTACCAGTATGATATTGTATGTAATGGTATAGAGTTATCATCAGGTGCTGTAAGAAACCACGATATGAAGATAATGGTTAAGGCATTTGAGATTGCCGGTTATGATGAAGAAGTATTAAAGGAAAAGTTCGGCGCATTATACAATGCATTCCAGTTCGGTGCACCACCACATGCAGGTATGGCTCCTGGTGTAGACCGTATGATTATGCTTCTTAGAAATGAAGAAAATATCCGTGAGGTTATCCCATTCCCTATGAGTGGTACAGCGCAGGATCTTATGTGTGGAGCTCCTAATGAAGTAACAGAACAGCAGTTAAGAGAAGTTCACATTAAAGTGAGAGATTAATATAGTATCAGTTAAGTTCCTACTTATATAAAAATATAAATTAATAAATGTAAGTGGGAATTGATATTAAGATTTTGAGATAAATAGTCATTTTTAATTAAGAAAGTTAATTATGAATTAGACGAAAATATATAGAATAGAAAGGTGACAGTTATGGCAAACGTTATAAGCGATGAAACAATTGAATACGTTGGCATTTTAGCAAAACTTGAGCTTTCTGATGAAGAAAAAGAAGCAGCAAAAAGTGATATGGCAAGAATGTTAGACCATATTGATAAGTTAAATGAGCTTGATACAACAGGTGTTGAGCCTATGTCACATGTTTTCCCTGTAAATAACGTATTCAGGGAAGATGTAGTAATTAATGGTGATGACAGTGAGAATATATTGAGCAACGCACCTGAGTGTAAGGATTCTGCATTTGTAGTTCCAAAGACTGTAGATTAATTATTGCAGTTCACATTTATACAATAAAAATGCTCATATGGCGGATTAGTATGAATAATCAGATGAATTTTCGGATTATTTATAGGGCTTTTTGTGCCACAGACGATACAAAACAGCCATTATTGCAGACTATATTTATTAAGAAAGGAAATGCTATGGATTTGTTGAATTTAACGGCTGTAGAGCTTGGTAAAGAGATTAAAGCCGGCAATGCTACAGCGGTAGAAGCAATGGAAGCAGTAATAGCCCAGATTGAAAAGACAGAAGACAATCTGAACTGTTATGTTACATTTGATAAAGAAACAGCATTAGCAAATGCTAAAGCAGCAGATGAGGCAATTAAGGCAGGTAAGCTTAACGGACCTCTTGCAGGTGTGCCTGTTGCTATTAAGGATAACATGTGTACTAAGGGTATGCTTACAACATGTTCTTCAAAGATACTTGAGAACTTCGTGCCTACATTTTCATCAGAAGCAGTTATTAAGCTTGAGGAGGCTGGAGCTGTTATAATCGGAAAGACTAATATGGATGAATTTGCGATGGGTTCAACTACTGAAACATCAGCTTATGGAGTTACAAAGAATCCCCGTAATCCTGAACATGTACCGGGTGGTTCATCTGGCGGCTCAGCAGCTGCAGTTGCAGCAAATGAATGTTTCTTTGCATTAGGCTCAGATACAGGTGGTTCTATAAGACAGCCGGCATCATACTGTGGTGTCGTAGGAATGAAGCCTACTTATGGAACTGTATCACGATATGGCCTCATAGCTTACGGTTCATCACTTGACCAGATTGGACCACTTTGTAAGGATGTAACGGACTGTGCAACAATTATGGAGATAATTGCATCGCATGATGTTAAGGATTCTACATCTATTAAGAGAGAAGATACAGACTTTACATCAGCGCTTGTAGATGATGTTGCCGGCTTAAAGATTGGTATTCCAAGAGATTATTTTGGTGAAGGTCTTGATCCACAGGTTAAGGAAGCAGTGTTAAATGCAGCTAAACAGCTTGAAGCTAAGGGTGCAATAGTAGAGGAGTTTGATTTAAGTCTTGTTGATTATGCAATTCCTACTTACTATACAATTGCAGCAGCAGAGGCAAGCTCCAACCTTGAAAGATTTGATGGTGTTAAATACGGCTACAGGGCTAAGAATTATGACGGACTCCATGATATGTACAAAAAGACACGTTCCGAAGGCTTTGGCCCGGAGGTTAAGAGAAGAATTATGCTTGGTTCTTTCGTATTAAGTTCAGGTTATTATGATGCATATTATCTTAAGGCTTTAAGAGTTAAGGCTCTTATTAAGAAGGCATTTGATGAAGCATTTGAGAAATATGATGTGATATTAGGACCTGTGGCTCCAACAACAGCGCCTAAGCTTGGTTCATCACTTTCAGATCCTATTAAGATGTATTTATCAGATATATATACAATATCACTTAATCTTGCAGGACTTCCGGGACTTAGTATTCCATGCGGCAAGGATTCTGCTGGTCTTCCAATAGGTGTACAGCTAATCGGAGACTGCTTTAAGGAGAAGAATCTCATTCGTGCAGGTTATGCATTAGAACAGGCACAGAAAGGCGGTGTACAGTAATATGGCAAAACAGTATGAAACAGTCATTGGACTTGAAGTTCATGTAGAACTTGCAACAAAGACAAAGATATTCTGTGGCTGCTCGACAGCATTTGGCGGAGCACCTAATACACATACATGCCCTGTATGTACAGGTATGCCGGGTTCACTTCCTGTATTAAATAAGCAGGTTGTTGAATATGCGGCAGCAGTAGGACTTGCTACTAACTGTACAATTACACAGAACTGTAAATTCGACAGAAAGAATTATTTCTATCCTGATAATGCTCAGAATTACCAGATTTCACAGCTCTATCTTCCAATCTGCCGAAATGGCCATGTCGATATTGAATTAGAGGATGGAACTACAAAGCAGATAAGAATCCATGAGATTCATATGGAAGAGGATGCCGGTAAGCTTGTTCATGATGACTGGGAAGATGTATCTTTAGTTGATTATAACCGTTCAGGCGTCCCTCTTATAGAGATAGTTTCAGAACCTGATATGAGAAGTGCTGAGGAAGTAATAGCTTACCTTGATAAGTTAAGACTTATTGTACAGTACTTAGGAGTATCTGACTGTAAATTACAGGAAGGTTCTATGAGAGCTGATGTCAATCTTTCGGTAAGAGAGGCTGGTTCAACAGAATTTGGTACGAGAACAGAAACCAAGAATCTTAATTCTTTCAGTGCTATTTCAAGATGTATTGAAAATGAAGTTGCAAGACAGATTGACCTTATTGAGTCAGGTGAAAAGGTTGTTCAGGAAACGAGAAGATGGGATGATAATAAAGAATATTCTTATGCTATGCGTTCAAAAGAGGATGCACAGGATTACAGATATTTCCCAGACCCAGACCTTGTGCCTGTAAGCATAAGTGATGAATGGCTTGATAGAATAAGAAAAGCCCAGCCTGAATTTAAGACTGAGAAAATGAAAAGATATAAAGAAGAGTTTGGTATTCCTGATTATGATATTAATATTATTACAGATAGTAAGAAGCTTGCTGATATTTTTGAGGCGGCAACTGCTATTTGTAATAAGCCGAAGAAGGTATCTAACTGGATTATGGGTGAAACAATGCGTCTGCTAAAGGAAAAGGATATGGATGCTGCAGATATTTCATTTTCACCAGAGAACCTTGCCAAGTTAATTGAACTTGTTGAGGCAGGCTCTATTAATAATTCGGTTGCTAAGGATGTCTTTGTTAAGGTGTTTGATGAAGATGTTGACCCTGATAAGTATATTGAGGAAAATGGACTTAAACAGGTTAATGATGAGGGAGCATTAAAGGCTGCCATAGAAAAGGTTATTGCTGATAATCCACAGTCTGTAGAGGATTACAGAAATGGCAAGAAACAGGCAATAGGTTACCTCGTTGGACAGACTATGAAAGCTATGCAGGGCAAGGCTAATCCGGGAATGGTTAATAAGCTGTTACAGGAATTATTATAAATATATGGATATAAATAGCGGTTTTCTATATAGTTAGGAAGTGTTAATTTATATCTCAGTCTGAGATTCCCTTTCATCTATAGGGAGGGGAACAATATAGTCTCAGCCGGGGTTCAATCTCCGGTAAAGATTACGGTGTGCGAGGATTGCAGAGCTGCTGATATGAAAAAGTCAACAGAGCTGACAAGCGGCTCGCAGCAAGATTCGTGAGCGAATCTTGAACTATATTATAAATGATAACAGGCTGCCGGTATAGTTTTATATGGCATGTTATATGGTATAAATGTAGCTGTATGACATACGATATGTAATTCTGCCGGCAGTTTTTTATGATTATTTTATTTTTATGATTATTTTACACAGATTCAGAATGGAGATAGTGTGAAAAATAATGCTGATGCGGTTGTTTTCCAAAGTTCATAAATGAACTGGCTATTTGTGCTGCAGGCGTCACAAAGCAGCCCTTATCGGAGAGTCAAATCTGACATTTGGCATGCGATTCATCAGGAATTAAAAATGCCTGCGGAATGGAGATTAATATGAAAAGCAGTGATTTTAATATAGAAGTCCCTGTATTTACAGACAGACAGGCTGTAATTACAGAATATGGAGCAGTAAAAAATGACAGCAGTATACAGACAAGTAAGAAAAATGCAAAGGCTATTAACAGTGCAATGGAAGAAATGTCTTCGCTTGGTGGAGGAACAGTTGTAATTCCTGCCGGAATGTGGATAACAGGTCCTATTTCTTTTAAAAGCAATGTGAGATTATATCTTGAAAGTCAGGCAGTTCTTAAATTTTCTAAAAATATAGAAGAGTATCCGCTTATTCTTACTAATTATGAGGGACAGGAGTGTATAAGGACTGTATCACCTATAACAGCAGATGGTGTTGAAAATATAGCAATATGCGGCAGTGGCGTAATTGACGGAAGCGGTGATTTATGGAGACCGATAAAGCAGTTTAAGCTTACTGAAAGACAGTGGAACAAATTAAAAGAAAAGAGCAGCTTTATTATTGAGACTAAAGAGGGTGGTATATGGTTTCCTACAGAATCAGCATTTGACGGAAATGAAAAGAATATACAAAAAAGTGAAGCTGATGCACTTAAGAAAGCGGAAAGATATTATGATTTCTATAGACCGGTCATGGTAAGCTTAAAGAATTGTGACAAGGTGCTGCTTGAAGATGCAACATTTATGAATTCACCTGCATGGAATATACATCCTTTCTTCTGTAATAATCTTACAGTAAGAGGAATACATGTAAATAATCCATATCATGCACAGAATGGTGACGGCATCGATATTGAGTCATGTAACGGTGTACATGTACATGACTGTGTATTTGAAACCGGTGATGATGCGATATGTATGAAGTCAGGTAAGAATGCAGAGGCAAGAACTTTTGATGGACCTTGTGAAAATATATATATCCATGACTGTATAGTTAATGAAGGACATGGCGGCTTTGTTGTAGGAAGTGAGATGTCAAGAGGTGTAAGGCATATTCTTGTTAAGGATTGCACATTCCTTGGAACAGATGTCGGTGTAAGATTTAAGAGCGCATTAGGAAGAGGCGGCGTTGTTGAAGATATAGATATACAGAATATTAATATGCTTAATATAAAAAATGAAGCAATAATAATGTCTATGTCATATGTTCTTAATTTACTTAACAGAAATGAAGAAACACCAGAGGTTAATGAAGAGGATGTTCCGTTTTTTAAGAATATAAGATTTGAGAATATAAGCTGTATGGGAGCAGATACAGCAATTAAAATTGAAGCGTTAAATGGCAGACCTGATACAATAACAGATATTACTATTAAGGATTCGTATTTTAAGGCAGAGCATGACAATAAGCTTAATGGCAGTGTGATTGAATGTGCCGATACAACCTTTGATATTGTATAGAAGCTGTTAATTGTCAATGTGACTGTTAAATAAAAATAAACGACATACTTAAAATTAAGTTACTTAAAATTGACAGTATAAAATGGACTTAAGGGTATTGCTTTTAAAAACTTACTGTTATATAATTTAAACGTTACAGACACTAAAGATTGTCAATTGTATAGATGGTTTGTTAATATGTTGACGAATTTACATATTTAATATGTATTTTTAAGATAATATGACCGGATATATTTGGGGTATCATAGTTGGGGCTTCTGATTCCAACATCTTTAATAATAGGAAGGCATAGTATTCCTTAATATATTTTATAGGATAATCATGTTTGTGATATATTTATAGAGAATTGAGAGGTTGTTGTGGTAATGGTGTATAATTCATGGATTTCCTGCGACAGCCTTTTTGATTTTTGAGTAGTGTTTTTGGGTACATTGAAGAAAAATATTTTGAAATGAGGTAAATGATGAATAAGTATTCTGACAACATGAATATTAATGCAGAAGATGAACTTCACGATGAATGTGGAGTCTTTGGCGCATATGATTTTGATGGCGGAGACGTTGCATCTACTATTTATTACGGTTTATTTGCATTACAGCATAGGGGACAGGAAAGCTGTGGTATTGCTGTAAGTGATACACAGGGTCCTAAGGGTAAGGTGTTTTCATATAAGGATATGGGACTTGTCAATGAAGTATTTGATGCTGAAAAGCTTGATAAGCTCAATGGTAATATAGGTGTAGGTCATGTAAGATATTCAACAGCCGGAAGCAGTGTAAGAGAGAATGCACAGCCACTTGTACTTAATTATGTAAAGGGAACTCTTGGAATGGCTCATAATGGTAATCTTCTTAATGCTATTGAGTTAAGGGAGGAGTTATCTTATACAGGTGCTATTTTCCAGACTACAATTGATTCAGAGGTTATTGCTTATCTTATTGCAAGAGAGAGACTTAAGACTTCTACAGTAGAAGCCGCTGTTAAGAATTCCATGGAAAAGATTAAAGGTGCTTATTCACTTATTGTTATGAGTCCGAGAAAGCTTATCGGGGCGAGAGACCCGTTTGGCTTTAAGCCGTTATGTATAGGCAAGAGGGATAACACGTATTTTCTTTCATCAGAAACATGTGCTCTTGATACAGTAGGAGCTGAATTTGTAAGAGATGTACTTCCGGGAGAGGTTGTAACAATTACTCATAATGGAATTGAATCAGATACTTCACTTTGCCAGAAGAATACGGCAAGATGTATCTTTGAATATATTTATTTTGCAAGACCTGACAGCAAGATTGATGGTATGGGTGTATATGAATCGAGAATTAATGCTGGAAGAATACTTGCAAAGACACATCCAGTGGAGGCTGACCTTGTTGTCGGTGTTCCAGAGTCAGGTAATGCGGCAGCACTTGGTTATTCACTGGAGTCGGGTATACCATATGGTAATGCATTTATTAAGAATAATTATGTCGGAAGAACATTTATTAAGCCTAAGCAGGAACAGAGAGAATCAAGTGTCAAGGTTAAGCTTAATGTACTTAGTGATACAGTTAAAGGAAAGAGAGTCATTATGATTGATGATTCAATTGTAAGAGGAACTACGAGTGCAAGAATTGTGGCACTGCTTAAACAGGCAGGTGCAAGCGAAGTTCATGTAAGAATAAGCTCACCGCCATTTCTTCATCCTTGTTATTTTGGAACAGATATTCCATCAGAGGATCAGCTTATTGCATCAGGTAATACAGTTGATGAGATATGTAAGCTTATCGGTGCAGATTCATTAGGATATCTTGAAACTGACAAGTTAAGTGAAATGATTTGTGGTGGTACAGGATATTGCGATGCCTGTTTTACAGGTAATTATCCGATAGAGCCGCCTAAGCAGGATATAAGAGGCGAGATGGGCTGATTGTATTCAGACAGCAGGCTGTCATAATCAGATTTGACAGTAATATTTACGGTTTCCGGTAACTACAGTTTATAATACATTAAATTTAACGGTAATATATAAATGAGCTTGTGACATAAAGTATAGCCGGAATATAGTATTATAAAATGTAATTATATATTCAATTTAATATCTAAACGTCAGATATGGAGGAAAAGAAAGATGCAGGAATTTAAACCATTTAAAGAAGGTAAAGTAAGAGAAGTGTATGATAACGGTGACAGCCTTATACTTGTGGCAACTGACAGAATATCAGCATTTGACCATATTTTAAAGAATAAGATTACAGATAAGGGGGCTGTCCTAACACAGATGTCCAAGTTCTGGTTTGATTATACTAAGGATATTGTTAAGAATCATATGATTTCTGTAGATGTAAAGGATATGCCTGAATTTTTCCAGACAGAGAAGTATGATGGTAACAGCATGATGTGTAAGAAGCTTGAGATGCTTCCTATCGAATGTATCGTAAGAGGATATATTACAGGCAGTGGCTGGGAAAGCTATAAGAAGAATGGTACAGTATGTGGAATTGAGCTTCCGGAAGGATTAAAGGAATCACAGCAGCTTCCTGAACCTATCTATACTCCAAGTACTAAGGCTGAGCTTGGTGATCACGATGAGAATATCTCATTTGAACAGAGCGTTGAAGTGTTAGAAAAGCTCTATCCTGGCAAGGGAAGAGATTATGCAGAACAGATTAAGGACTGTACAATTAAGCTTTATAAGAAGTGTGCCGAATATGCATTAAGCAAGGGTATTATAATTGCAGATACTAAGTTTGAGTTTGGTCTTGATGAAAATGGTAATGTTGTAATCGGTGATGAGATGCTTACACCGGACAGCTCAAGATTCTGGCCATTAGAAGGTTATGAGGCAGGAAAGTCACAGCCATCATATGACAAGCAGTTTGTAAGAGACTGGTTAAAGGCTAACCCTGACAGTGACTATCTTCTTCCTGATGATGTAATTGATAAGACAATTGCCAAGTATAAAGAAGCATTCCAGTTACTTACAGGAAAAGATTTCGACGGTAATAAGTAATTTTTACATTACATTAGTATAATATTCCAGGTAATATCCCACTTATATAAATGATTATATGTTATTTATATGAGTGGGATATTTATATAAACAGACTTGCTTAAAAGAGTAGTATTATGGTACTATTAAATAAAATATTAATATATTTAATATTTGCGTTGACGATATAATTATAGTATGGATGGAATGATGGGCAGATATATATTTGATTGTCATTCCGTTTTTTATTATGATGATAAATAGGATTATATATCCGGTTTATTATAAATATTACAACAGATGCAGGCGGGCAATGTTTACATATAATCATGAATGTAGTCATGAATGTGTAACATTAACCTGATTGTCAGATTCAGAGAAGAAAAAGGAGGTACATATGGTAAAAAGAGACAGATTAAGAAGATTTACTGCAGCTTTTATGGCATCGTGTCTTGCAATGGGAAGCATTATTTTACCGGCAATATCATCATATGCCAATGATACGAATGTGGTCGTGGGAACTTCGATACAGTCAGAAACAGAAACGACAGATAATGCGGTGCAGAAGGCTTCAACAATTGATGATATTACAGAACCTGGTAAGGGTTACAGAGAGGTTGAGGATGATTCAATAGGAGATCCTGCAATGCTTAATGTTAGTGATAATGGAGAAGTGTCAGCAGACAGGGCGGTCTCATATCCTTCATCTTATAAGACAGCCAATCTTCCTGCTATCAGAAATCAGGGCGGCTATGGAGTGTGCTGGGCATTTTCGACAATATCATTACTTGAGATTAACCTTTTAAAGAATAAGCTTGTTTCAGATGATATTGATTTATCAGAGTTTCACCTTGTCAACTTTACTTATAATAATGTAACGGATCCTCTTGGCGGTTCGGCAGGTGATACAACCACCTTTTTAAGAAGTTCTAATAGTGTTACACAAAATGGTGGAGATATAAGGATGGCATTCAATTCACTGATGGACTGGGAAGGTGCTGTAGATGAGACACTTGTTCCATATACAGCCGAAGTTGCTGGTACTATTAATACTACAGGTTTATCAGATGATCTTGCACGTAAGAATACTAAGATTCACTTACAGAATTATTATAAGGTCAATATGACTAACCAGACAGATGTTAAACAGGCAATTACAGATTACGGGGCACTTAGTATTTCATATTATGCATATGGTGGAAGTTCATCTAATAAGTATTATAACAGCAGTACTGCCGGGTATTATTGTTATGATAGTAATACCGGAACTAATCATGCTGTAACAGTTGTCGGCTGGGATGATAATTATTCAAAGGATAATTTCCCGACGGAGCCGGAGGGAGACGGAGCCTGGATTGTAAGAAACAGCTGGGGAAGTTATTTTGGTGAAAATGGCTATTTCTATCTGTCATATTATGATAAATCAACTAAGGTAGAAGGGTATGCAGTAGAGGCACAGACATCTGATAATTATGATAATAATTATCAGTATGATGGAACGGGCTGGTTTTCTTACATGGGATATTCAGGATATGGTGGTACTAATAAGTATGCTAATGTATTTACAGCCAAAGCCAATGAAAGTAAGGCGGAGAATATAGAGGCTGTTTCATTTGAAGACTATAGTTCAGCAGGATGTAAGTATAATATATCGATATATACCAATCTGACTGATGTATCAGATCCTGAAAGTGGAACGCTTGAATGTACGCAGAGCGGACAGACAACTTTTGACGGCGCTTATACAATAAAACTTAATAATCCTGTATATGTGGAAGATGGCACTACATTTTCGGTTGTTGTAGAACTTATAAGCAGTACGAATAATGGACCGTATATGGTATCTGATACTACATATAACGGAAGTTGGTTTAGCTGCGAATCAGCAGCACTTGAAAATCAGAGCTATATATATAGACCATATGACAGATCATGGGTTGATTATGGTAAGAGGGAAAATAAGAATTTCAGAATTAAGGCATATACAGATAATTCAGATATCAAGACAGTAGCTGTGGAGTCGGTATCACTTGATAAGACAGAGGCAGTTCTTAAAGAAAAAGAGACAGTTAAGCTTAATGCAACAGTACTTCCGGAAAATGCAGATAATAAGAACGTGCATTTTACATCAGATAATGATGCAGTTGCAGCAGTTGATGATAACGGACTTGTAACAGCATTATCATCAGGAGAGGCTGTAATTACAGTAATAACAGAGGATGGTAAAAAGACAGCCAAATGTAAGATTACAGTTGAAAAAGAGATAATACAGCTTAAGACAATTACTATAACCAATGCTCCGGCAGAACTTGAAAAGGGAGCGCAGGTACAGCTTGGAATAAAGTATATTCCAGATAACACAACACAGTCAAAGTCCGTAGAGTGGAAGACATCAGATGCATCAGTAGCAATTGTAAGCAGTACAGGACTTGTAACAGCAAAAAAGACCGGAACAGTAACAATAACTGCGGTATCTAAGGCAGATAGCAGCATACAGTCAAAGGTTACAATCAAGGTATTAAGCCATATTACAGATGTAACAGTAACAGGTCCGTCAGGCACATTATATACAGATACAAAGTATAAATTTACAGCAAAGATAACACCTGACGATACAACAGATAACAAGACATTAATATGGTCAGTATCAGATAGTAATATTGCACAGATAGCCACAGATGGAACTTTAAGTTTTAAAAAGGCTGGAACAGTAGATGTAATAGCAACAGTTAAAGCAACATCGTCTAATACGGTTATTAAAAAACTTACAGTCACAGGGGTTAAGAGAGTAATAAATGTAAGCTCGGTAGCACTTGATAAGACAACAGTCAATCTTAAAAAGGGAGAAACTGTAAAACTTAATGCGACAGTAGCACCGGCTGATGCAGATAATAAGGAAGTGACATACACATCTTCAAACAGTGCAGTAGCAAAGGTTGACAATACAGGACTTGTAACAGCATTATCATCAGGAGAGGCTGTAATTACAGTAACAACAAAAGATGGAAGTAAGACAGCTTCATGTAAGGTTACAGTTGCTAAGGATATTATTAATCTTACAGGAATACAGATAACCAATGCACCGGCAGAGCTTGAAAAGGGAGCGAAGGTACAGCTTGGAATAAAGTATATTCCAGATAACACAACACAGTCAAAGTCTGTAGAGTGGAAGTCATCAGACACATCAGTAGCAGTTGTAAGCAGTACAGGACTTGTAACAGCAAAGAAGACCGGAACAGTAACGATAACAGCAGTGTCTAAGGAAAGCTTAAAGTCATCGGCAGTTACAATTAAGGTATTAAGCCATATTACAGATGTAACAGTAACAGGTCCGTCAGGCACATTGTATACAGATACAAAGTATAAATTTACAGCAAAGATAACACCTGACGATACAACAGATAACAAGACATTAATATGGTCAGTATCAGATAGTAATATTGCACAGATAGCCACAGATGGAACTTTAAGTTTTAAAAAGGCTGGAACAGTAGATGTAATAGCAACAGTTAAAGCAACATCGTCTAATACGGTTATTAAAAAACTTACAGTCACAGGGGTTAAGAGAGTAATAAATGTAAGCTCGGTAGCACTTGATAAGACAACAGTCAATCTTAAAAAGGGAGAAACTGTAAAACTTAATGCGACAGTAGCACCGGCTGATGCAGATAATAAGGAAGTGACATACACATCTTCAAACAGTGCAGTAGCAAAGGTTGATAATACAGGACTTGTAACAGCTATAGCATCAGGGGATGCTGTGATTACAGTAACAACAAAAGATGGAAGTAAGACAGCTTCATGTAAGGTTGCAGTTGCTAAGGAGACAGAACCGCTTGCAATTACTGTAACATCAAAAATATCGGGTAATGATTATACATTTACAGCTAACGCAACAGGTGGAAATAAAGATTATACATATAAATTTATAGTATATAATCGTACTACTAACTCATGGGGGCTTGTACAGGCATTTGGTACAGCTAATACCTGCGTATGGAAAAAGGGCAGTGTCGGTGTGAGAGATTTCTATGTGGATGTAAAAGATAGTAATGGAACAGTTGTAAGAAGCAAGGCTATGACTGTTACAATTAATACACAGATTACTCCAAAGCCTGTTATCACTTCTTCTGCATCAGAGGTTAAGGTTGGGGATAAGATTACATTGAAAGTTTCCAGTGGGGATTCAACATGCTCATATAAGGTTATTGTATATAATAAGAGTACTAACCAGTGGGGAAAAATACAGGATTTTGGTAAGAATACAACTATTAATTGGACAGCGGGAAGTGTTGGAGACAGAGAGTTTTATGTTGATGTCAAGGATGCTAAGGGAAAGGTTACGAGAAGTAAGGCTGTACAGGTAAAGGTTGCTTCAAGAATTATAATCAATACAAATGTTACCAATACAAATGGAACATATACATTTACTGCCAGTGTACCGGGAACAACAAGGTTTACATATAAGTTTATTGTATATAATAAGACAACAAAACATTGGGGGCTTGTGCAGAACTTTAGCAATAAAAATGTATGTACATGGAAAGCAGGAAGCGTAGGAGACAGAGTGTTCTATATTGATGTCAAAGATGCTGAGGGGAAAGTTACAAGAAGTGCACCGATTAATGTTAATATAAGGTAACATGTATGATGAATGGTATACAATATAAATATTACAGTATAAGTTTATCCGGCTTGTAGCAAAGCAAGGCAGCAATCAGCATAAAAATAATTACTATTAAAATCGTCACGCTAAATCAGTATACTGTTACTATTGATAAAATAGTGCTGTTATGTTATAATACTAAATCTGATATAATTCTTGATTTATGGGATTTTATCAGGGGAGCTGTTATGATAGTTTAGGAGATTTATATAATATGACATAGTATATTTCGCCTTTATAATATCATTACAGTGGATTATTACAAAAATATGATAGTGTGAAAGATAAGCCTGATAGCTTATTTTTTTACACGGCTATTTGTTTCTGAGCAGAAAAAATAGCACTGATGGCAGAAGAAAAATCGCCTGCGCAAATTTTTCTTTGCCTCTTTGTAACAAAAGCTGCTCAGAAATAAGGATTAGTGTATATGAAGAAAGGCGGATAGGAATGAACGACAGATATCAGACACCACTTGCAGAAAGATATGCAAGCAAAGAGATGCAGTATATTTTTTCACCGGATAAGAAGTTTAAGACATGGAGAAGATTATGGATTGCATTAGCTGAAACAGAAAAAGAGTTAGGGCTTGCAATTACAGATGAACAGATAGAAGAACTTAAGGCTAATAAGGATAATATTAATTATGAGGATGCTAAAAGAAGAGAAAAAGAAGTAAGACATGATGTAATGTCACATGTATATGCATATGGTCTGCAGTGTCCGGAGGCTAAAGGAATTATTCATCTTGGAGCTACTTCATGTTATGTAGGCGATAATACAGATATTATCATCATGACAGAAGCACTTAGGCTTGTCCGTAAGAAGCTGGTCAATGTAATAGATGAACTTGCAAAGTTTGCTGATAAGTATAAGGCACAGCCTACACTTGCATTTACTCATTTTCAGCCGGCACAGCCTACAACAGTAGGAAAGAGAGCAACTCTCTGGTTGAATGAGTTCGTAATGGATCTTGAAGACCTTGACTATATTTTATCTACAATGAAGCTTTTAGGCTGTAAAGGCACAACAGGTACACAGGCTTCATTCCTTGAGCTTTTCAACGGAGATCAGGACAAGATTAAACAGATAGATGTTAAGATTGCTAAGAAGATGGGCTTTGAGAAGTGTCATCCTGTATCAGGTCAGACATATTCAAGAAAGGTTGATACAAGAGTTCTTAATGTTCTTGCAGGTATTGCAGCAAGTGCACATAAGATGTCTAATGATATCAGACTTTTACAGCATCTTAAAGAAGTTGAAGAGCCATTTGAAAAGTCACAGATTGGTTCATCTGCTATGGCATATAAGCGTAATCCTATGAGAAGTGAAAGAATTGCTTCACTGGCAGATTTTGTAATATGTGATGCACTTAATCCTGCAATCGTATCGTCTACACAGTGGTTTGAAAGAACACTTGATGATTCGGCTAATAAGAGATTATCAATTCCGGAAGGCTTCCTTGCTGTAGATGGTATACTTGACCTTTGTATGAATGTTGTGGATGGGCTTGTTGTATATGATAAGGTTATTAACAGAAGACTTATGTCTGAACTTCCATTTATGGCAACAGAAAATATTATGATGGATGCCGTTAAAGCTGGTGGCGACAGACAGGAACTTCACGAAAGAATCAGAGAGCTTTCAATGGAGGCCGGTAAGAGAGTTAAGCAGGAGGGGCTTGATAATAATCTTCTTGAGCTTATAGCACAGGATCCTATGTTTAATGTAACATTAGATGAGCTTAAGTCTAAGCTTGACCCTATGAAGTATGTGGGTCGTTCTAAGGAGCAGGTAGAAGAATATCTTAGTGAGATTATAGCTCCTATTATTGCGGACAGTAAGTCAGATCTTGGAATGACAGCAGAGATTAATGTATAAATAGTAAGAAGGGATTGGTATGAGGAAAGTATATTGCATAATAAATTATTAAACAATATTAAGAAATTTCTCTCATATATTTTTGAAAACATCCTGCCATTATATGCACTTATTCCTACAATAACATGTTTTATATGGAATTCCATTGTATATTGGGGAACGAGAGTTATTAATGGTGGGATGAAACATTTTGATATGACGCTGGAAATTGACAGGATGACACCGGTTGTACCATCGTTTATAATTATATATTTCGGATGTTATATAAGCTGGGTTATATTTTATATTATGAGTGTAAGAACAGATAAAATGCAATGTGCAAAGTTTATTGCATTTGATCTTATGACAAGAACAGTATGCGGTATAATATTTATAATATTACCTACATGTAATATCCGGCCAGAGATATATGGAGATGATATTTTTTCAAAAGCTTTGGGGTATCTATACAGTATAGATGCAGCAGATAATCTGTTTCCATCAATACATTGTCTTGTAAGCTGGAATTGTTTTGTTGGAATAAGGGATATAAAAGAATATGGCGGATACTGTAAAGTGATTTCTGTCATAATGGCAGTACTTGTATTTGTATCTACGCTTGTAACCAAGCAGCATGTAATTGCTGATGTTATATCTGCAGTAGTCATATCAGAAATATGCTGGTGGGTAGTAGGACATACACAGTTTGATAAAAAGATATGGTATGTTTTTGAGAAACTTAATAATATGTTCTTTGGCAAAATTATAAAGGAAAAGGGTAACTTATTTTGAAAGATTTTTTAGTGCGCAATAAAAAAAATATATTTAATGCTGTATTTTTAATATTGATTTTCTCGCTTACATTATACTATGTATTTCATGGTACAGACGGTAATTTGTCTGATATGTGGGAAAAGATGCAGATGGCGGATATAAGATGGCTTATACTTGCGATTATATGTATTGTGTTATTTATCTATGGAGAATCGCATATAATACATTATATGCTTAAGAATTTTGGCATTACGACAAGAAGATTTAGTTGTTTTTTATATTCATGTGTTGGTTTTTTCTTTAGCTGTATAACTCCATCGGCTACGGGTGGTCAGCCTATGCAGTTGTATTATATGAGAAAGAATAAAATATCGCTTCCTGTGGCAACAGTTGTATTAATGATTGTGACTATCACTTATAAAGCTGTACTTGTGGCAATCGGAATATGGCTTGTTATTTTTGATCGTGGATTTATAAGTGACAGACTTGAGGGAATACATTTTGTATTTTATCTTGGGATATTTCTTAATGTATTCTGCGTGGCTGGCATGATGATGCTGGTATTTAATCAGAAGCTTGCAAAGAAAATAGTTGTATCAACAGTTAAGTTCCTTGAAAAGATACATATTATTAAACACAAAGAAGGCAGAATGGAAAGATTTGATGAATCCATGGATACATATGCGAGAGCGGCAGCGTATCTTAAGAATCATATTCCGGTAATGATTAAAGTATTTATTATTACCATCTTACAAAGATTTGCTTATTTTTTTGTTACATTTTATATATATAAGTCATTTGGACTTAGTGGAACCGGTGTTTATACAATAGTAATGCTTCAGGCAGTTATATCACTTTCGGTTGATATGCTTCCGCTTCCTGGAGGAATGGGCATAAGTGAAGCACTTTTTAATATTATATTTCTTCCTGTTTTTGGTCAGGCATTATTATTGCCCGGAATGATTTTAAGCAGGTCGCTAAGTTTTTATACTGAATTGTTTTTAAGTGCAGCATTTACAATATTTGCGCATATCTATATTGGGAGATATACGAAGAAAGAAGCACAACAGACGATGCAGGATGTACAGAATATGACAGAAATATAGTTCGTATAAGCTATATATGAACTGTTTATAAATAAATTATAAAAAATACTGGAAATATTAGTGTGATATGTGTTAATATAGTAACATTGTATTAACAGAAGAATGAAAACCGGGAGGGTTTGTTGTGATAGGATTTTACGATTATACGGTAGTGCTTACATATGTAAGTCTTATGGTTTCTTTATTTGGTATGACATTGGCATCAAATGGTCATTATAAGATGGCAATTGTCTGTCTTGCTATTTCAGGACTGTGCGACATGTTTGATGGTAAGATTGCAAGAACTAAGAAGAACAGGACAGAAGAGGCTAAGAAGTTTGGAATACAGATAGATTCATTGTGCGATGTAGTATGTTTTGGTGCATTTCCAATTGTTATATGTTACAGCATGGGGATTCGGGATGTGATTGGTGTTGCAATTCTTTTATTATATGGAGTGGCAGGAGTTATCAGACTTGCATTCTTTAATGTTATGGAAGAGATAAGACAGAATCAGACAACAGAGAACAGAAAGTATTATCAGGGACTTCCTATAACATCTTCATCGGTTGCACTTCCGCTTATGTATGTTATAAGACCATTGTTTTCAGATGACATTTTCTTAATTCTTGTACGAATAATGATGTTACTGATTGGTGTTTTATTTATAACAGATTTTAAGTTTAAGAAGCCGTCTAACGCTGTTATAGCAGTGCTTGTTGCAATTGTTGCAGCGGCTATAATATTCATGTTTACCGGTGTATGGCGTGCATGGAGAATAGGTTAGGATATATACATATTTTATAAGGACAGCTTGTATTAACACTGGAAGGGTTGCAGGCTGTTCTTTTTTATATACCTGCACACTTATGGTATAAAGGGTTAGATTTTAATATATACTTTAAATGCTATGAGGATAAAGAATAGGACTAATAAATCATACTTTAAATGTATAAAAGGAATGGAGATTAGTGTGAAAAATAAGCTAGATAGCTTATTTTATCACAAGTTCATAAGTGAACTGGCTATTTGTGCCGCAGGCGTCACAAAGCAGCCCTTATCGCAGAGCCAAATCTGACATTTGGCTCGCGATTCCTCCGGCATTAAAAATGCCTGCGGAATGGAGATTAATATGAAGCTATTAGATAGACAGGGTAATATTGCAGCAGATGATAACGGACAGGATAAGCTGCTTGACAAGCTGTATAATACGTCGATAGGAAGAGTGCTTACATCAATGCTTATAAGACCATCAGTATCAAAATTATGTGGGAGAATTCTTGATACTAAGTTTTCAACGATTATAGTTCCAAAGTTTTGTAAGGCGAATAATGTGGATTTGTCACTGTATGAGAAACAGACATTTGATTCTTTTAATGATTTCTTTACAAGAAAGATAAAGAAAGAGTTAAGACCTGTTGATATGGATAAGAAAGCACTTGTAAGTCCATGTGACTCAAGACTTTCAATGTATAAAATTGATTCTGATTCTGAATTTGTAGTAAAGGATACAAAGTATACGGTTGCTTTACTTTTAAGAGATAGCAGACTTGCTAAAGAATATGAAGGCGGTTATATAGGAATATTCAGATTGTGTGTTGATGATTATCATAGATATCATTATATAGATAATGGTATTAAGGGAAGAGAGCGCATTATACATGGTGTGTATCATACAGTGAATCCGGTTGCCAATGATGTGTATCCAATATATAAGGAAAATAGCAGAGAATATTGTATACACAGAACAGAGAATTTCGGTGATGTAATAGTAATGGAGGTGGGAGCACTTCTTGTAGGAAAGATTGTTAATAATCCTGATATATGTAAAACTGTGCGTGGAGAAGAAAAAGGATATTTTGAGTATGGCGGCTCAACGATTATACTTATGTTTAAAAAGAATACAATTATACCGGATGAAGACATTATGGTTAATACAGCTAACAATTGCGAAACAAAGGTTAGGCTTGGAGAAAAAATAGGAACCTGTATAAGGTGAAATTTTTAAAATACAAAAAAATACAAAAAAATAAAAATAGTGCTTGACTTTTAATGAATAATCAGTATATAATAAACAAGTCAGTTCGGTACGGAAACAAACGAAGCGGACTAAAACACATGGGATCATAGCTCAGCTGGGAGAGCATCTGCCTTACAAGCAGAGGGTCATAGGTTCGAGCCCTATTGGTCCCATAGATACAGAATATGGCGAGATAGCTCAGTTGGCTAGAGCACATGGTTCATACCCATGGTGTCGAGAGTTCGAATCTCCCTCTCGCTACTATAGCGGCACCTTAGTTTAACTAAGGTGCTTTTTTCTATATTATAATAATTTTTTATGATTGATAATGCATAATATAATATAATTTTACTACTTGCGATGATTTGTAATTTAATATAATTTTATATTAAGTGATGAAACAATATTATTTAAAATAAAACAGGTAAAATTTGCAATACAAAAGTTTTTGATTTTAAAATTATATTGTGATATTATGGGAAAAGATTAAGTTATTTATATGTAGAGGAGAGCTTAGTGTGAAAAATAATGCTGATGCGATTATTTTCCAAAGTTCATAAATGAACTGGCTATTTGTGCTGCAGGCGTCACAAAGTAGCCCTTATCGCAGAGCCAAATCTGACATTTGGCTCGCGATTCCTCCGGCATTAAAAATGTCTGCGGAATGGAGATTTATATGAGAGTTGGAATGGGATATGATGTTCACAAACTTATAGAGGGACGTAAACTTATTATTGGCGGAGTGGATATACCATATGAGCTTGGACTTCTTGGACACTCAGATGCTGATGTTCTCCTTCATGCAATTATGGATGCATTGCTTGGTGCAGCAGCACTAGGTGATATAGGAAAGCATTTTCCGGATAATGATGACAGATATAAAGGTATATCAAGCCTTAAGCTGCTTGAACACGTAAGAGAACTTCTAGATACTAATAATTATATTATTGAGAATATAGATGCAACTATTATAGCACAGAAACCAAAGATGAGACCTTATATTGACGATATGAGAAAGAATATTGTTGATACTCTCAAGATTGATATCAATCAGGTTAATGTCAAGGCTACAACAGAGGAAGGTCTGGGCTTTACGGGAAGTGGAGAGGGTATATCTTCACAGGCAATATGCAGTCTTAATTCTGTTAATAATTATATATATGGTGAGTCGGATATGACAAATTGTTGTGGCGGATGTAATAATTGTTCAATAAAATAATATAAACAATTTTTCATTTGAGGAGACAACATGAGTTTTATAAAGTTTATAAAGCAGGAAATAGCTGTGATAAAGGATCGTGACCCGGCAATAAAATCTACGATGGAAGTGTTTTTATATCCGAGTTTCTGGGCTATATTGAAATATCGCAGGGCACATAAGCTGTATTTGAAGAAGCATTTTTACAGGGCGAGAAGAATATCGCAGAAAGCCGCAAGAAAGACCGGTATAGAGATACATCCGGGAGCAACTATAGGTGAGGGATTATTCATCGACCACGGACATGGTGTTGTAATCGGAGAAACGGCGATTCTTGGCGATAATGTTACATTATATCAGGGAGTAACGCTTGGAGGAACAGGAAAGGAACAGGGGAAGAGACATCCTACAATAGGAAATAATGTCCTTATTGGAGCAGGAGCTAAGATTCTTGGTTCATTTACAATAGGAGATAATTGTAAGATAGGAGCCGGTTCCGTTGTATTAAAGGATGTTCCGTCTAATTCAACGGTAGTCGGAGTTCCGGGAAGAATAATTATAAGAAATGATATAAGAGTCAATAATGATTTAGATCAGGTACATCTTCCTGATCCGGTTATGAATGATATAGATGAATTAAAGGCAGAAAATGCAAGACTTAGGTTAAGGGTCAGCAAGCTTGAAAATGACAGATTAAAATAATATAAGCAGTACTGGGATTACGGCTTTGCTGGTATGAAAAAGTCAGCGGAGCTGACCGGCGGCTTGAAGCAGTATTTGCAGGCAAAGCATGAAAAATATAGATAATAGAGCAGTGAAGCTTTAGAAATGGAGAATGAGATGAAGATTTATAATACATTGACAAAGAAAAAAGAAGAGTTTATTCCCATAGAAGAGGGCAAGGTTAAAATGTATGTATGTGGACCTACTGTATATAATCTTATTCATATAGGCAATGCAAGACCTATGATATGCTTTGATACAGTAAGAAGATATCTTGAATATAAAGGCTATGATGTTAATTATGTGTCAAATTTTACAGATGTAGATGATAAGATTATTAAAAAGGCTATAGAAGAGGGTGTCACAGCAGAAGAGATATCACAAAGATATATAGCAGAGTGCAAAAAGGATATGGAAGGCATGAATATCAAGCCTGCAACTACACATCCGCTTGCTACACAGGAGATAGGTGGGATGATTGATATGATTCAGACACTTATTGATAAGGGGTATGCTTATGCTGTTAATGGAACTGTATATTACAGAACAAGAAAGTTTGAGGGATATGGCAAGCTTTCTAAGAAGAATATTGATGATTTAGAGGCAGGACATAGAAGCATCAAAGTGGCAGGTGAAGATGAGAAAGAAGATCCACTTGATTTCGTACTATGGAAGCCGAAAAAGGACGGAGAGCCCTATTGGGAATCACCATGGAGTGAGGGAAGACCGGGATGGCATATCGAGTGTTCAGTTATGTCTAAGAAATACCTGGCTGACACAATAGATATCCATGCAGGTGGTGAAGATCTTATATTCCCACATCATGAAAATGAAATTGCACAGTCTGAGGCAGCTAATGGTGTACCATTTGCAAAGTACTGGATGCATAATGCATTTTTAAATATTGATAATAAGAAGATGTCTAAGTCACTTGGTAATTTCTTTACAGTCAGGGATATCAGTAAAGAATATGATCTTCAGGTACTTCGTTTCTTTATGTTATCAGCCCACTACAGGAATCCGATTAATTTCAGCCACGACCTTATGGAGTCGGCTAAGAATGGTCTTGACAGAATTATTACGGCAGTATCTAATCTTACAGAGATTGAAAATATAGCTAAAGATGAAGAGCTTACAGCAAAAGAAAATGATGTGTTAGATGCAACTAATGAGGCGTTTGGTAAGTTTGAGACTTCAATGGAGGACGATTTTAATACAGCTGATGCAATTGCGGCGGTATTTGAGCTTGTAAAGCTTGCTAATACTAACAGCAGTACAGACAGCACAAAGACATTTATAAGCCAGATGAAGAAAAAAATCATAACACTTACAGATGTATTGGGGCTTAAGGTGGAAAAAGAAAATGAAATGCTTGATGAAGAGATTGACAGCCTTATTGCACAAAGACAGCAGGCAAGAAAGGATAGAGATTTTAAGAGAGCAGATGAGATAAGAGATATTCTTCTTGAAAAGGGCATTGTATTAGAGGATACAAGAGAAGGTGTAAGATGGAAGAGAGTGTAAATCAGAGAAATAATACCGCAGACAGTAATGCTGCAGATATTGATATAGCGGATGTTGAGAATCTTACAGTACAGTTAAAAGAGGTGCTCAATCTCAAGGATACAGATCCTAAGCAGCTTTCGCCACTTGTACTTGCATATATAGGTGATAGTGTATATGACCTTGTAATAAGAACGTATCTTATAAGTCTTGGCAATATGCCTGTTAATAAGATTAACAGGCATGCATGCAGACTTGTCAAGGCACAGATGCAGTCACAGATGATTGGCATAATAGAGCCAATGTTTGAGGGGTATGAAGAGGCAGTATACAAAAGAGGCAGAAATGCCAAGTCATATACAGCGGCAAAGAATGCAACAATAACGGATTACAGGAGAGCTACGGGATTTGAAGCACTTATGGGATATCTGTATCTTTCGGGTAAATATATCAGAATGATGGAGCTTATTAAGGCAGCACTTACAGGAATTGGCGAATTGAAGTAAAGGAAGTCTTAAAAAGGTATGAGATTAATGGAAGAAGAAAAATTGCCTGAGCAAATTTTCCTTCGCCTCTTCGCAACAAAAGCTGCTCAGAAATGGAGATTAGTATATGAGATATAAGGAATTTATTATAGATGGAAGAAATGCTGTATTAGAAGCATTTCGTTCGGGAAAGACGATTGATAAGCTGTTTGTTCTTGATGGCTGTCAGGATGGTCCGGTAAGGACAATAATAAGAGAAGCAAAAAAGACTGATACTATTATTAACTTTGTAGATAAGGAAAGACTTGACAGATTATCTGATTCAGGACATCATCAGGGAGTTGTTGCGCAGGCAGCGGCATATGAATATGCAGAGGTTGAGGATATACTTGAGAATGCAAGACAGAAAGGAGAAGATCCATTTATTTTTATTCTTGATGAGATTGAAGACCCGCATAATCTTGGTGCGATTATAAGAACAGCTAATCTTGCGGGAGCACATGGTGTTATAATTCCTAAAAGACGTGCCGTGGGTCTTACGGCTACTGTGGCAAAGACATCGGCAGGAGCAATTAATTATACACCTGTTGCTAAGGTGACCAATATAGGAAGAACCATAGATGAACTTAAAAAATCCGGTATGTGGTTTGTCTGTGCCGATATGGGCGGAGATACAATGTATAATCTTAATCTTAAAGGCTCGATAGGACTTGTAATAGGTAATGAGGGTTCGGGAGTAAGCCGTCTTGTTAAGGAGAAGTGTGATTATATAGCATCTATTCCCATGAAAGGAGATATTGATTCACTTAACGCTTCTGTGGCAGCAGGAGTACTTGCCTATGAGATTGTAAGACAGCGTATGATGTAGCTGGTTAGAATGGTGGTTAGTGTGAAAAATAAGCTTAATGGTTTGTTTTATCACAAGTTCATAAATGAACCGGTTGTTTGTTTCTGAGCAGAACAAATAGCCAATGATGGCGCAAGAACAATCGCCTGTGCGGATTTTTCTTCGTCTCTTCGCAACAAAAGCTGCTCAGAAATGAGGATTAATATGATATTGCAGGGGCTTAAGGATGAGGAGCTTATAAAGCTTTACAGAGATGGCAATGAGGATGCAATAGATATTATATTTGAGAGATATAAGTATCTTGTAAGAAAAAAAGCAAAGGCAATGTATATAGCCGGGGGAGATAATGATGATCTTATTCAGGAGGGCATGATAGGTCTGTATAAGGCTGTAAGAGATTATAATGAAGACAGACAGGCTTCATTTGCAACTTTTGCAGGAATGTGTATTAACAGGCATATGATGTCGGCTGTAACAGCATCAAACAGAAAGAAGAATATTCCACTTAATTCATATGTTTCATTTGATGCACCGGCTGATGGCGATGAACAGTCAGGAACAAAGCTTGTGGAAGTTCTTAAGCCGGATAATGAGCAGAATCCTGAATACATGTTTATAGACAGGGAGCATACCCGGCTTTTAGAAGATAAAATCATAAGTGCCTTAAGTGTATATGAGAAGAAGGTACTTGATATGTATCTTGAAGGAAAGGATTATATAGAGATTGCAAAAGAACTTAATAAGCAGCCTAAGTCTGTAGACAATGCAATCCAGCGTATACGCATAAAAGTGGCTCGAATTGGGAAACGTGGTGAGTTGGATTATTAATAACTTGACAAATAAATGATTATATAATATTATTGAATATGTCTGAATTAAGGCATGTGCTACTGTGGCTTAGTGGTAAAGCACTTCATTGGTAATGAAGAGATCGGGGGTCCGATTCCCCTCAGTAGCTTATATTATATGATGAACTGTCATACTAAATTAGTTTTTTATATAGAATATATGTATACATTTGCATAAGATATTCTAGTATAAAACATAATTAGTATGGCAGTTTTTTTATGATAAAAGCTTGTATGATATTATATTAAGTGTGTTAAATTTAATGATTTTTGTATTGTTTTGTATTATAATTTATAGTAACTATCAGTAAGGTACACAGATATAATTTTTTATGCTAAGAGTATCTGAAAATTGGAATCAGAGTGAATTATGATGTTAAAATTATGATTTAAAACATATAGTAAAACTATAGCAGAGATAATATTTACCACATTATACCTGCGGGAATGGAGTATGATATGGAAGAATTATTACAGCCTACAGACCAGATAAGTGGATTTGATGTAAGACCCGGATATTATCTTATTAATGGTGCTAATCCTGTAAGAGGCGGGGTAAATTTTACAATACATTCATTTTATGCAACATCTGTTACACTTCTTTTGTTTAAAAGACAGCAACAGGAGCCGTATGCGGCAATAAAATTTCCTGAAAGGTACAGAATAGGCAATACATATTCAATGATAGTTTTCGGCCTTGATATTACTGAGTTTGAATATGCATATTCAATAGATGGTCCTTACGATGAGAAAAAAGGAATTATATTTAATAAGGATAAATATATATTAGACCCATATGCTAAGGCTGTTACCGGTCAGAGCGTGTGGGGAGAAAAGTTAAAGGGAGAGAGCTGTTATAAGGCAAGAGTTGTTGATACCTCATATGACTGGTCTACTATTAATCATCCGAGACATGCGTTTGAGGATCTGGTAATATATGAAATGCATGTCAGGGGATTTACCATGGATGGTTCATCTGGTGTGAAATTTCCGGGAACATTTGAAGGAATAAGAGAAAAGATACCATATCTTATAGAACTTGGGATTAATGCGGTCGAACTCATGCCTGTATTTGAATTCGATGAACTTGGCGGAAGCAGGGAATATGAGGGCGAAAAGCTTCTTGATTACTGGGGATACAATACAGTCTGTTTTTTTGCTCCTAATACAAGTTATACATCAGCGCTTGAATATAACCATGAGGGAACGGAGCTTAAAAATCTTATAAAAGAGCTAAACATGCATGGAATAGAAGTTATTCTTGACGTAGTATTTAATCATACGGCAGAAGGAGATGAAAAAGGACCATTTTTCTCATTTAAGGGAATTGATAATAATATATATTATATGCTTACACCGGATGGAAGATATTATAATTTCAGTGGCTGTGGAAATGTTCTTAACTGTAATCATCCGATTGTGCAGCAATTTATATTAGACTGTTTAAGATACTGGGTAATCGAATACCGTGTTGACGGTTTCAGGTTTGATCTCGCATCAATTCTTGGAAGAAATGAAGACGGTTCACCTATGGAGAAGCCTCCGCTTCTTGAAAGCCTTGCATTTGACCCGATACTCGGCAAAGTAAAGCTTATTGCAGAAGCGTGGGATGCGGGTGGATTATATCAGGTTGGAACATTTCCGGCATGGAACAGATGGGCAGAGTGGAATGGAAAGTACAGGGATGATTTAAGAAGATTTCTAAAGGGGGATGGAGGACTGGCAAAAGTGGCAGTCCAGAGGATAACAGGCTCAAGAGATATATATGACCCTCAGATAAGGGGAGATAGTGCATCTGTTAATTTCTTAACATGCCATGATGGCTTTACGCTTTATGATATTTATTCATATAATGTAAAGCATAATGAGAAAAACGGCTGGAATAATACAGACGGTGCCAATGATAATAACAGTTGGAATTGTGGTATTGAAGGGGAGACGGATAATCCTGAGATTCTTAAGCTTAGAAAGAGAATGTGTAAAAATGCATTTGCAACACTTATGTGCAGCCGTGGGGCGGCACTGTTTTTGGCAGGAGATGAGTTCTGTAACACGCAGTATGGCAATAATAACGGATATTGTCAGGATAATAAGATATCATGGCTGGACTGGAACCGGCTTATACAAAACCATGATATGTTTACATTTGCCCAATATATGATTAATTTTAGAAAACATCATAAGGTAATAACTGCAGCAACTAAGCAGGCATGGTGTGGTTTTCCTGATATAAGCTTTCATTCATGTAAGTCATGGAACGGAGAATATGACTGTGATACAAGAGTTATTGGGGTTATGTATGCAGGAAGAACATTAGATGATAAGCATGAGGATATTGTATACATAGGAATTAATGCATACTGGGAAAATATACAGGTAGAGCTGCCAAGACTTCCTGACAACATGAAATGGAATCTTTGCGCTGATACATTTGCAGAAAAGTCGGAAGATATCAATACAATTATAAATGATGCATATATAACTATAGGCTCAAGAAGTGCTGTTGTTTTAGAGACTGTTACTGTCTGATAATACCAAAGAGCCGAATCTGATATCTGGCTCTTTGATTCTTTTGACGTTAGGAAATGCCTGTGGAATACAGATAGTTGATATTTACTTAATTACAAGTGCCTGATAGAAATACATTTTATAATAATATGAAAATTCCTCGATACTTCGTTCAATTACACCATATGTCGGGTCTGCAAGAGTGACAGTGGAGGTGTTAAGATTAAAGCCTGTAAGGACAGTGCAGTGTTCATTAGTAGGCCATGAGAATGTCTGACCATTGCCAACGTCAATATCTATATAAGTGACTTCGGCATCGTAATTAAAGCATGTCCATATGATAATGGGATGACCTTTTGTAAGCTCATTAAATATAGTATTTACTGAAGAATAGCTTAATGAATTGGCGCTGAGGGGGGAATTATTATCCTGTAAAAATGTATTTGCAGCAGTTATAATTGCAGGTGAAAAACAGCCACTCCCATGTTCAGACCATGGGGAACCGTAAAAGTAATTAATATAACTTCCGGGTTCAAGATAATCCTTTGTTGGCAGGTAATTGGCAGCCATATATTCCTTATCTACATCAAAGCCATAGAATTGAAGGACTTCTGTAAGTGAAGTTATTTCACAGCCGGTAGGAAGTTCAGGATACTGGCTTATATAAGGAACATCAATGGAATAGGAATCTGGAAGTGTAATTTCACTATCGGTGGCAGTTGTATAATTATTATCTGCTGACATAATAAGAGATGGGTCTATAGAAGTGGTCTCTTTTGTATCCGCAACCTCAACTGTAACAGTGTCATCCGGTCTGTTATTAATCTGAAGATGACTGAATATTAATATGCAGCCAACAGTTATTATAATTAATAAAAATGTTTTTTTATTAGCTGAATTCATAAATATTAAATCCCTTTAAATCATTCTGTCGTTATCTCATATTTATTTTAATTATATATGTTTTAAGGATTGATTGCAAACACTTAAGTGTGTTATTATAAATAAGTATGGTCTGGTAATGAGAAAGAATTATTATAACAGATTATATGAATACATGTTTATAGATGCTGCCTGTGGGTGGCGGAATGGAGGAAACTATGGTAAAAGCTATCGTTGGCGCTAACTGGGGTGATGAAGGTAAGGGTAAGATTACAGATATGCTTGCTGAAGAATCAGATATAATCGTAAGATTCCAGGGAGGAAGCAATGCAGGACATACTATAATTAATGATTATGGAAAGTTTGCACTTCATCTTCTGCCATCAGGCGTTTTCTACAATCATACAACAAGTGTAATTGGTAATGGTGTTGCACTTAATATTCCTTATCTTGTAGAGGAATTAAAGAGTCTTACAGATAGAAAGGTACCAATGCCTAAGATATTAGTATCTGACAGGGCACAGATACTTATGCCTTATCATGTGGATTTTGATACATATGAAGAAGCAAGACTTGCTGGTAAGTCATTTGGTTCTACTAAATCAGGTATTGCACCATTTTATTCAGATAAATATGCAAAGATTGGTTTTCAGGTATGTGAACTTTTCGGAGATGAGGATGAATTAAAGGATAAGATTAAGAATGTTGTAACATTAAAGAATGTTATGCTTGAGCATCTTTATCATCAGCCACTTCTTAAGGAAGAAGATATATTTAATACTCTTATGGAATATAAAGAGATGATTAGGCCTTATGTTACAGACACATCTAAGTTTTTACATGAGGCACTTAAAGAAGGCAAGAAGATTCTTTTAGAAGGCCAGTTAGGTTCATTAAAGGATCCTGACCATGGAATATATCCAATGGTTACATCATCTTCAACACTTGCACCTTTTGGTGCTATCGGTGCCGGTATTCCTGCAAGCTCTATACAGGAGGTTGTTACAGTTGTTAAGGCATACTCATCAGCAGTAGGAGCCGGAGCATTTGTAAGTGAGATATTCGGCGAAGAAGCTGATGAATTAAGACACCGTGGTGGTGATGGCGGTGAATTTGGTGCTACAACAGGCCGTCCAAGAAGAATGGGCTGGTTTGATGCTGTTGCTACACGTTATGGTGTAAAGATGCAGGGAACAACAGAAGTTGCACTCACTGTTATTGATGTATTAGGATATTTAGATGAGATTCCTATGTGTGTAGGTTATGAGATAGATGGAAAAGTAACTAAGGATTTCCCAACAACTCCACAGCTTGAAAAGGCTAAGCCGGTATGGAAGAAGCTTCCGGGCTGGAAGTGTGACATCAGAGGAATTACTAAGTATGAGGATCTCCCTGTTGAATGTAGGAATTATATAGAAGCAATCGAGCAGGAAATCGAAGCTCCAATTACTATGGTATCTAATGGTCCTGGTAGACATGAGATTATTCATAGAAAGAGTTCATATTCTAAATAATATATTAAAAGACACCGGAGAGTGGAGTAATACGAAAATCTATTTTCGTATTATATACTCGTCGGTGTCTTTTTGTTAAGGTATTGGCAGGCTGTAATTTATTTTTTAGAAAGCAGATGAGTCATAAGTCTTATGGCATATCCTACAACAGGCAGACATATGTCAATAACTATAAGTCCCTTAAGAAGTGTTCGTGCTGTTTCTGTATTAATAAATGCAACAATAAGTGTAGTCAGTATAAGTAATATCCACAATATGACGATGGCAAGAGCTGTAACCTTTTTAAATGTATTCATTATACAATCAATCCTCCGTAATCATACAGGTGTTTTTACCTGCAATAAATAATTCAGATATTATTATACATCAGCAATAACATGTATACAATATATATTTTATTATATACAAATGCATTTGTATAACAGATATAAAATTATACAGGCCGTATCGGATAAGCAGGTTTACTTGTTCATATGGAAATATAATAAATGGTTGTATTATTGGGATTTTAAGGTTATAATAACATGATGGAAAAATTATCATTATAAAATAAATATATGACCTGTTGCACAGAAGGTAGCATCCGGTTTACATATATTATTATGAAAGGAATATATAATGTTAAAGAATGTATTGGACTATTTAGACATATCTGTAGAAAAATATCCTGATAAGACTGCTGTTGCAGATCAGAATAATTCATATACATATACTGAATTACAGGATAAAGCAAAGAGAGCCGGAGCAGGTCTTTTATCTGTGACACAGCCTCACATGGCAGTTCCGGTATATATGGATAAAAGCTGTGAAGCCCTGGCAGTATTTATGGGAGCTGTTAATGCAGGCTGTTTCTATGTAATGTTAGACCCATCACATCCGGCAGAAAGAATTAACATGATTCTTGAAACTCTCGGTGCAACATTTATGGTGGTTAATGAAAAGTCGGCTAAAAAGCAGGCTAAGCTTGGATTTAAAGGCACGGTTGTAAGTGTGGAAGAACTTTTGTCACATGAAGTTACATCTGATGAAGAAAAGAAGCTTGCTGATATCAGACAGCAGTCACTCGACATAGATCCATTGTATTCTATATTTACATCAGGCTCAACGGGCGTTCCTAAGGGAGTGATTGTAAATCATCGTTCAGTTATAGATTTTATAGACTGCTTTACATCGACATTTAATATAACAGATAAAGATATAATAGGTAATCAGGCGCCATTTGATTTTGATGTATCTGTAAAGGATATCTATTCAACATTAAGCACAGGTGCTACCATGCAGATAATACCAAAACAGATGTTTTCGTTTCCTGCCAAGCTGTTAGACTATCTTGAGGAGAGAAAGGTAACGACACTTATATGGGCAGTTTCAGCCTTATGTATAGTAACGACGCTTAATGGATTTGAATATAAGAGACCGTCCTATATTAATAAGGTTATATTCTCGGGTGAAGTTATGCCAATTAAGCATCTTAATGCATGGAGAGCTCAGTATCCGGATGCAATGTTTGTCAATGTATATGGACCGACAGAGATTACATGTAACTGCACATATTATATTATAGACAGGGATTATGAATTAGATGAGACACTTCCGATGGGTAAGGCATTTCCTAACGAAAGAGTATTCCTGCTTGATGATAATGACAAGCTGATAGATTCTTCACGAGAAGGTGTAACTGGCGAGATATGTGTATCAGGTACGGCAGTAACACTTGGATATTTTAATAACAGGGAAAAGACTAATCAGGCATTTGTACAGAATCCTCTCAATGATAATTTTAATGAGATAATATATAGAACAGGTGATTTGGGATATTATAATAAAGATGGACAGTTATGTTTTTCATCAAGAAAAGATTTCCAGATTAAACATATGGGACACAGAATTGAACTTGGTGAGATAGAGATGGCAATTAATGCGATTGATAATGTGATAAGAGCCTGTTGTATATTTGATAAAGATGCCAATAAGATATTAGGCTTCTATGAGGGAGATACAGATAAAAAGACAATTATGCATGAACTTATGCAAAAGCTCCCTAAGTTTATGATACCATCTGAATTTATACAGGTTACAATGCCTATTACTAAAAATGGTAAGATAGACAGAAAAGTACTTATGGATAATTATAATGCAGCTAAGAATTAATAAGTATTATAAATTAACAGGCTGATTGCTGCTGAAAAGACAATAGATATATTATGGCTGTCTGTGCGGCAGGTACACATGCAGTTATGCAGATATAGATGGAGAAAATGTAGTTTTTACGCAATTAAAACATATATAAATATATCTATTAAAAGTATTTATAAAAAAGCCTGCGGAATGGAGAAAAATATGCTTGAAATAGCAGATATTATAGATATTGCAGGGAAAGAGGGAACTCCTGCATATATATTTGATCTGGATGTATTAAAAGAAAGAATGGAAAAGCTTCAGAGCGTGTTAGGTGATGATGTGAATTTATGTTATGCCATGAAGGCTAATCCTTTTCTTGTACATGCCATGAAAGAACTTGCAGCAAAGTTTGAGGTGTGTTCACCGGGAGAATTTGCAATCTGTGAAAGAGAGACTGTTGATATGAATACAATAGTTCTTTCAGGAGTTAATAAGGAAAAACATGATATATGTCATGTTATGGATGATTGTGGCGGAGTAGGGATGTATACGGTAGAATCGGTAAGTCAGTTCAACCTGTTGAATGAATGTGCTACAGAACGTAAGAAATGCATTAATGTATTATTAAGACTTACAAGCGGTAATCAGTTCGGTCTTGATGAAGAAGAACTTGAAAAGCTTATTGCATCACATAAAGAATATGAATATATCAATATATGTGGCTTACAGTGTTATACAGGAACACAGAAAAAGAAAGTAAGCCAGATGGCAAAGGAATTACAGCATATGGATGAGCTGTGTGATATGTATAAGGACAAATATGGCTTTATAACAAAAGAGATAGAATATGGTCCGGGACTTCCAGTAAATTATTTTGGGGAAGATATATACAATGACAATTATGATATGCTTGAGGAATTTGCAGCAGAGCTTAATAAGATTAAGCATAAGTATGAGATAACACTTGAAATGGGAAGATATATGGCAGCCACATGTGGAATATTCGTATCAGAGGTAGCAGATGTCAAGACTAATAAGGGACAGAATTACTGTGTTATTGATGGTGGAATTAACCATATTAATTATTATGGACAGGCTATGGCAATGAAGATACCGGCATACACATTTGTGAAGGCTGATGGTACTATAGCAGCCGGCGTAGATATGGCAAAGAAGCAGGCTGTACAGACTGCTGAGAATATGGAAAAATGGACAATAGTAGGTTCATTATGCACAGTAGGAGATGTGATTGTAAAGAATATTCCTATTGGTAATCCACAGCCGAAGGATAAGATAATATTTTATAATATAGGTGCATATTCTGTGACAGAGGGAATATATCTGTTCTTAAGCAGAAGGATGCCTAAGATTATAGCATACTCAAAGAAAGAAAAGTCCGTTGTATACAGAGATTTTAAGTATTCTGATGTTATTAATTCAAGAGATTCAGTGATGTAATTATGACAGTTACAAGATGAGCTTTATCATGTACAGTAAGATATAATGATTGTCAGAGAGGTTTAGCTGACCTGTGTGGACACAGAATAGTAATTATAAAATATTTAATAAGATTATATAATATGCTTGACGAATAACATATCATGTTGTATTTTAAATTCAAAAGCAGATAGCAGGCCTTGAGATATCCAGGCTTAATTTTCCCGGACATAAAGTGTCTTAGGGATGGGGTTAATATTAAGACCTATTTGTTCGATAATATAAGAAAGGTAAGGATTTATAAATGGAACAGTTATTAGAAATTTTAACAGAGGTTAATTCAGACGTAGACTATGAGACATGTGATACACTTATTGATGATGGTATATTAGATTCATTTGACATTGTATCAATAGTTGGCGAGTTAAATGATACATTTGATATAGAGATTACACCTGTAGATATTGTACCAGAGAATTTTAATTCAGCAGAAGCTATGTGGGATATGATACAGCGTCTTCAGGACTGATATATATGTGATGGACATAGTGTGGTCTGATTCAGATTAAGGAGGTATGTATTATGACAATGATTTCATCATATAATTCAGGTACTATTTCGGCATTATTCTCATCACTTGGCAATAAAAATAATAATTCTTCGTTTATGTCAGGCATTGATTATGCAGGCTATAATACTATAAGGAATGGTTCTTACAGTAAGCTCGTTAAAGCATATTATGCTAAAGAGAACTCAGGTACAGCAGGAATCACAACGAAGAATGACAAGACAACAGAGCAGACAGCTTCTAATCAGAAGGTGAATGCGGCAACAGTAAGAGATAGTGCATCGTCTGTTGTAAGTGATATTAAGGAGCTGGATTCAGATAATCTCTGGAAAAAGAAGACGACAACAGATAAGGATGGCAATACATCAAAGGAATATGATACGGCTGCAATATACAAGGCAGTATCAGCATTTGCAAAGGATTATAATTCACTTGTAAGTGCAGCAGCTAATTCGGGTGATACGAATGTATTAAGGACTAATTCAACAATGGTAGCATATACAAGAGCTAATAAGAATCTTTTATCAAAGGTTGGTATAAGTGTCGGTTCTGACAATAAGCTTACAGTTGATGAGGATAAGTTAAAGAATGCAGATATGACAACAGTTAAGTCCTTGTTTGAAGGAAGAGGTTCATTTGGCAGAATGACATCTGTAAGTGCAGCATCTTCATATAGTTCAGCAGTATCACAGCTTGCAAAGCTGTCATCATCTACTACATATTCCAATATGGGAAGTTATTCATATATATCAGGTTCGATATATGATGCATTTAAGTAAATATACATAATGCAAATACAATGAAAGGAAAGCGGACATTATATTAATTATATATTGTCTGGCAAAGGATAATAATGGCTTTACTTGAAACTTGGAGAAAGTTAGCATATGAAACAGAGATGAACCAGAAGCAGGCATCTGAATTCTGGGGTGGATATTTCCAGTTAGAAAAGGGTATCTATGAGAATATTCTTTCTACACCTGATACAGTAGTTAAGGGAACCGTTAAAGAACTTGCAGATAAGTTTGGCGTTGAAGTTCTTATAATGGCAGGCTTCCTTGATGGTATCAATGACAGTCTTAAGACTCCTAATCCTATTGAGACAATGGAAGAGGATACAGAAGTATCACTTGATTACGATAAGGAAAAGCTCTACTATAACATGGTAGGCTGTAAGGCTGACTGGTTATATGAGTTACCACAGTGGGATAATCTTCTTGATGAAGAGACAAGGAAGCAGCTTTATAAGAAGCAGAAGCTTTCTGGAACAGTAGTTAAGGGAAAGAAGATTGGAAGAAATGATCCATGTCCATGTGGAAGTGGTAAGAAGTATAAGCAGTGCTGTGGAAAGAATGCATAAGCATTGTAAGGATTGCAGAACTGCTGATATGAAAAGCCAGTAGAGCTGACCGGTAGTCCGCAGCAAGATTTGTGTACGAATCTTGAATGATTTTTATATGACATTTAAAAGAGCCATATAACAGTTGATGGTATGTCAACTGTTTGTGGCTCTTTTATGATTTGTTTTTTGAAAAGAGTTTTTTCTTAATAATTAAAAATATAATGAATTCTATATCAGATATTAATACAAATAACGCATATGAGGCTGTTAGAACATAAAGAATTATATTATAGTTACATTCACTGATTATAATATTACTTGAAAACTTCTGCATACCGGTAACATTCCAGTTAAGGTCATCTGCAAGATATTTTCTTAAAGAATTAAGACTTGAACTGTTATTAACAAGAACTCCGGTAAAATATACATCATATAATGTAAGCATTGGAGATTCACCTACAGTATCTTTTGATATGAGATAAAATGTACATAAGTCATTTTCAAGGGAGTAATAATAATAACCTTTAGTGGAAGCTCCTCTTGTATAATCATAGCCGGTGTAATAAAGCGTATCTGCATGACATTTTACATAATGAGTTCCATTATTATATATATCGTCAGCAGTTAAATACGCTTCATAAGCAGAAGGGAAAAAGCATTGTGGAATATGCATATAAATACATGCGGCAATTGCTATAATTGTAAATATAACAAGGTGAATATAATGCCGCCGGTAATTTTTTATCTGGTTGATATATCGTTTTCTATAAGTTTTCATGTTAATTCCTGTTTTATTCCTGATATAAATATGATAGGAGTGTAAATTACATAATTGTATTGTTCCTATATAGGTGGACTTTGGCAATTTGTGAAATGCCGAATATATCAATGAACGGCAAAATTTATTTTTAACGCAGATATCATATTATTAATGTGTTTATAGTCAACATTAATAGTATATTGTAAAATAAAGATTATTTCAACTTGAAACATGATAATATAAATGGTACTATTGCATTTTCAGATATTTGTTGTTAAGATTTGATTATTAATGTCTTAATACTAATTGCATGATTATTGTGCAGGAACGGAGAAGGAATGAACGCATATACAGGATTTGCTTATGTCTATGATGAGTATATGGATAATATTCCATATGAAGAATGGACAGGATATCTTATAGAATTATTAAAGGAAAATGGTATAAAGGAAGGCTTGCAGATAGCAGACTTAGGCTGTGGTACAGGAACTGTTACGCAGATACTTGATAATGCAGGTTATGAATGTATAGGAATTGATAACGCACCGGATATGCTTACAATTGCATCAGAAAAGATGTATGAGAGCGGGCAGCAGATTATATACAGCCTTCAGGATATGAGGGATTTTGAATTCCCATATGAGATGGATGCGATGATAAGTATTTGTGATTCCATGAATTATATTACATGTACTGATGACTTAAAAAATGTATTTGAATGTGTTAATAATAATCTTAAAAGTGGCGGTGTCTTTATATTTGATTTAAAGACAATACATTTTTTTAGGGATATATTAGCAGATAATACATATGCAGAAAACAGGGATGAATCAGCCTTCGTATGGGATAATATTTACCATGAGGATAACAGGAATAATGAATACGACCTTGCTGTATTTATACAGAATGAAGAGGGGACATTTGACAGATATGAGGAAAGCCATTTCCAGCATGGATTTACATGTGAAGAGGTAGAACAGGCAGCTCTGGCTGCAGGACTTAAGGTGAGAGCCGTATATGATGCATTTACACATAATAAACCGACTATGGATAGTGAGAGGATGTATTATATTATAGAAAAATAAGAATATAACGTATTTGATATTTGAATTTATTATATAATAATCAGTTATAAAAGAATATGTAGAAAGACTTAACAGGCTGGGATATTTGAATATTTTTATAAAAATCAATGCCAGTATGTTTATAGATAATAATGATTTAAAAATAATAAAAAACATATAGAATTGATATAGTCGAATTATATGATTAAACAATTAGTATAACAGGAGGATTAATTTATGAGTGATTATATAGTAAGAGCAATAGCTGCCGGCGGACAGATAAGAGCCTTTGCAGCTACAACTAAGGATACAGTAGAAAAGGCAAGACAGCTTCACAATACAAGCCCTATTGCGACAGTGGCACTTGGAAGACTTCTTACAGGCGGAGTCATGATGGGTGTAACAATGAAAAATGATTCCGATATACTTACAGTTCAGATTAAAGGTAATGGACCTATTGGAGCAATGACAGTTACAGCAGACCCAAAAGGTAATGTTAAAGGCTTTGTAGCCAATCCAGAGGTTATGCTTCCACTTAAGGATGGCAGACTTGATATTGCAGGTGCTGTAGGTATCGGTGTATTAAGTGTTATTAAGGATATCGGACTTAAAGAGCCATATGTGGGGGATACTATTCTTATAACAAGTGAGATTGCGGATGACCTGACATATTATTATGCAACAAGTGAACAGATTCCGTCTTCTGTAGGACTTGGTGTGCTTATGGATAAGGATAATACTGTAGAGCAGGCAGGAGGATTTATAATCCAGCTTATGCCGGATGCGACAGAAGAGGTAATTGATAAGCTAGAAAAGAGAATTAAAGAGATTAAGTCAGTTACACACATGCTTGAAAATGGCATGACACCTGAAAAGATATTAGAATATATTTTAGGCGGCATGGAACTTGAAATACTTGATACAATACCGACACAGTTTTATTGTAACTGTTCTAAAGAAAGAGTAAGCAAAGCGGTAATGAGTATAGGTGTTAAGGATCTTAAGGAAATGGTTGATGATAATAAGCCTATTGAAGTTAATTGTCATTTTTGTAACAGCCATTATACATTCAGTCCGCAGGAACTTGGACAGATGCTTGAGGCTGTTACAAAATAATATATTTAATCAGTTAGAATTTTACATCAGATATCAGTCATCACTTCTGATATGAAATTCATTATCGTGTTCCTGATTATATAAGAAGCGTTCATATTCTTCTTTGGATGAGAAACCATCAGGAATGGAAGTATTTTGTGGGTACATCATATTAGGTGGTATAAAGCCAAACATATCCTCGCTTATTCCGCTTCCGTTAGAATTATAATTATCCATAAGATACCTCATTTCTGCACATTATATGTGCGATATATTTAGTATTATTTTGTGCAGAGTAAGATATATAAAACATACAGATTTTACCATCGTATATAAGTGTAATATGGAATGTTGGAATGGAGAATAATATATGAAAAAGGATAATATAGTGCTTATAGGAATGCCGGGTAGTGGAAAGAGTACAATAGGTGTTGTATTGGCAAAGAAGCTTGGGTATGATTTTGTTGATTCAGATCTTGTGATTCAGGGACGATATAAAAAGACACTTGAACAGTTAATAGATGAATATGGAGATGCAGGTTTTATCAAGCTTGAAAATGATGTTAATGAATCTCTTGATTATGATAATGCAGTAATAGCAACAGGTGGAAGTGCTGTATATGGAAGCGGTGCAATGAAACATCTTAAGGAGATAGGAACAGTGGTATATCTTAGGGTGTCTGAGATGGATCTTAATGAAAGACTTGGAAGCCTTAAGGAAAGAGGAGTTGTATCTAATGGAAAGACAACTGTAAAAGAGATATTTGAGGACAGAAAAGCATTATATGAAAAATATGCGGATATAACAGTTGACCTTGAAGGAAAGACATTAAGAGAATCAGTTGAAGAGCTGGCTAAATGCTTGCAGCAGGATTCGCAGACGAATCTTGAATAATATTTGACTAAAAAAGTGAGTATATTGTATAATGAAATGATGATGAAACGTATAATATACGTGAAGATATATAACCTATAGATATATACAGGAGGATTTATAATGGAAAACGAAGCTGTTTCAAAGAATTTTATTGAACAGATTATAGATAAGGATATTGAGGAAGGTCATTGCAGCAGGGTTGTAACAAGATTTCCTCCGGAGCCTAACGGATATCTTCATATTGGACATGCAAAGTCAATTCTTTTAAATTATGGACTTGCAAAGGAATACAATGGTCAGTTTAATTTAAGATTTGATGATACTAATCCTACTAAAGAAAAAGAAGAATTTGTTGATTCAATTAAGGCAGATGTTGAGTGGCTTGGTGCTAAGTGGCATGGTGATGTATTATTTGCATCAGGATACTTTGATAAGATGTATGAAGCGGCTGTTAAGCTTATCAGGAAGGGTAAGGCATATGTGTGTGACCTTACAGCAGAACAGATAAGAGAGTACAGAGGAACGCTTACAGAGCCGGGTAAGGAAAGTCCATACAGAGACCGTTCTGTTGAAGAGAATCTTGAACTTTTTGAAAATATGAAAAAGGGCATGTATGCAGATGGAGAAAAAGTATTAAGAGCTAAGATTGATATGGCTTCTCCTAATATTAACATGCGTGATCCTGTTATCTACAGGGTAGCACATATATCACATCATAGAACAGGTGATAAGTGGTGTATTTATCCGATGTATGATTTTGCACATCCAATAGAAGATGCTACGGAGGGAGTGACACACTCAATCTGTACGCTTGAGTTTGAAGATCACAGACCTCTTTATGACTGGGTAGTAAAGGAAGTAGGATATGAAAATCCTCCTAAGCAGATTGAATTTGCAAAATTATATCTTAACAATGTTATTACAGGAAAAAGATATATCAAAAAACTTGTTGAAGAGGGAATTGTTGACGGATGGGATGACCCTCGTCTTGTATCAATAGCAGCATTAAGAAGAAGAGGTTTTACACCAGAATCTATAAAGAACTTTGTAGAGCTTGTAGGTGTAACAAAGAGTCAGGGTGCAGTAGAGTATCCTATGCTTGAATATTGTATAAGAGAGGATCTTAAGTTAAAGGCTAAGAGAATGATGGCTGTACTTAATCCGGTGAAGTTAGTTATAGATAACTATCCTGACAATCAGGTTGAGTATATGGAGGTTCCTAATAATCAGGAAAATCCTGAGCTTGGAATAAGAAAGGTACCATTTACCAAGGAACTTTATATTGAAAGAGAAGATTTCATGGAAGAACCACCAAAGAAGTATTTCAGATTGTTCCCTGGCAATGAGGTACGTCTTATGAATGCATATTTTGTAAAATGTGTTGATTATAAGAAAGATGAAGCTGGCAATATTACAGAGATTCATTGCACATATGACCCTGAAACAAGGGGAGGTAACTTTACAGGACGTAAGGTTAAAGGTACAATTCACTGGGTTTCTGCCACAGAAGGTGTTAAAGTAAAGGCACGCCTTTATGAGAATATTGTTGATGAAGAAAAGGGCGTTTATAATGAAGAGGATGGTTCAATTAACATTAATCCTAACTCACTTACTGTAGTTGAGAACTGTTATGTAGAACCTGAACTTGCGAAAGCAGAAGCACAGGATAAGTTCCAGTTTGTAAGAAACGGATATTTTTGTGCGGATCTTAAGGATTCAACACCGGATAATCCGGTATTCAACAGAATAGTATCACTTAAGAGTTCATTTAAACTTCCTAAATAAACAGATAAGGAAGATAAACAGGTAAAATATGGAAGATAAATATATTAATGAAGAAGCACAGTACATTTATGACAAGAAGATAAATTGTCCGGTATGCGGCAAGGCGTTTACAACTTCACAGGTTAAGACCGGAAAAGCACGTTTTTTAGGGTCAGATGAAGATTTAAGACCATTATATTCTAAGATAGATACAATAAAGTATGATGTATGTATGTGTCCATATTGTGGTTATGCAGCAGTATTGCGTGATTATGAGAATGTATCGGATAATCAGATAAGAACTCTGAGAGCAGAGATTGGTGATAAATATAATGCATGTATAATAGATACAGGCGTATATTCTTATGATACAGCGATAAGAAGATATAAGATGGCTCTTCTTACGGCAACAGTAAAACATTCTAAGTTAAGTGAAGCCTCATATCTGTGTCTTAAGCTGTCATGGCTTTATAAGGGTAAGATTGAGGCAATACAAAACGGTCAGGAGCCGGGAACACAGGAAGACATAGAAGTATGTAAAAAACATATAGATACTTATGTACATCAGGCATATAGCGGATTTAAGGATGCACTTGCACAGGAATTTCCTCCAATATGTGGAATGAATGATATTACACTTAATCTTCTTATGGCTACGCTTGCAAAGAAATGTGAAGAATATGATGATGCCAAAAAATTTGCTTTTATGGTTGTAAGTTCTAGAAGTGCACCACAAAAAACCAAAGACAAAGCAAGACAGATAATAGATGATATTAAAACAATTTAATAAAAAGCAGGTAGAGGTATGAAAAATATAATAATATATTGCAAAAGATTATGGAAATATAATTTTGTTCACACAATAGTATATTCGGTTTTGCTTAATATGATTATTGAATGCCTTAACAGAAGAAGTTTAATCGGATTAGTATACATATTTACTAATCCGGTTATATTTTTATATGATACATTAATTATACTTATGACAATGTCTGTCGGACTGCTGTTTAAGAGAAGGATATTTGCTTATGGAATGATAAGTTTTATATGGCTTTTGGCAGCGGTGATTAATTTTGTTGTCTTGTCGCTTAGAAAGACTCCGTTTACTGCAATGGACATATATCTTATAGGTGATGCAATAAAGATTATTCCGGTATATCTTAAACGTTATCAGATGGTGCTTATAGCAATAGGACTTCTTGCGGCAGTGGCATTACTTATATGGATATTTATAAAGGCACCAAGGTATAAAGAGAAGATTAATTATATATCAGCACTTATTAGAATCGGTGTTACGGCAGGACTGCTATATTATCTTACTATTGTATTTGTTTCATCTGGAATCTTAAGTAAGAATTTTGGCAATCTTGCAAATGCTTACAAAAAATATGGCTTTGCATATTGTTTTTCGTGCAGCATAGTAGGCAGAGGAATAAGTAAAGAAGATGATTATTCGACAGAATATATGTCATCATTAAAGGAACAGCTTGATGATGGTGAGGCAGTTAATTCACAGCAAAGACCCAATATTATATTTTTACAGCTGGAGTCATTTTTTGATCCTAATCTTTTAAAAGGAATCACATTTTCAGAAAATCCGGTTCCTGTATTTGAAGAGCTTTATAATAAATACTCATCGGGATTTTTAAGTGTGCCTGTATTTGGCGCAGGAACAGCCAATACGGAATTTGAAATACAGACAGGAATGAATATGGATGATTTTGGACCTGGAGAATATCCGTATGAGACGGTATTACAGACAAGAGTATGCGAGTCAACCGCATACGTGCTTAGTGGGCTTGGTTATGTTTCACATGCACTTCATAATAATTATGGTACATTTTATGACAGGCATAGGATATTTTCACATCTAGGATATGATACATTTACATCCATTGAATATATGGATGATTTAAGCTTTACGCCGACAGGCTGGGCAAGAGATAAAGTGCTTACAGCACAGATAAGTAACATATTGGAATCAACAGAAGGTTCTGATTATATATATACAATATCAGTACAGGGGCATGGAGATTATCCATCGGTAATGCCTGATAATTATGCACCGGCAATAAGTGTAGAGGGTTTTTTTGATGAGGACAATACGACAGCTTTTGAATATTATGTAAACCAGCTTAAGGAGATGGATGATTTTATTAAGGAGCTTACGGATTATCTTACGCAAAGGGATGAGGAAACAGTGCTTGTAATGTATGGCGACCATCTTCCCGGCTTTGAATTTGAAGATGATATGCTTGTTAATGAAAATATTTATCAGACACAGTATATTATCTGGAATAATTTCAATATGAATGTCAATAATAAAGATATGGAAGCGTATCAGTTATCCTCATATGTACTGGAGCAGCTTGGAATCAGTAATGGATATATCAACCGTTTTCATCAGCAGCAACAGGGCAGCGCTGATTATCTTAAGAATCTTAAAATACTGGAATATGACATATTATATGGCAATTGTGATATATATGATGGACAGATGCCATATTTGGCAACTAATCTTAAGATGGGAATACAGGACATAAAGATTAACTGTGAGTATAATTCCATGAACAATATATATATTGAAGGTGAAAATTTTAATAATTACAGTGCAATTCTTATTAATGATGTTGAATGTGAATCGGAGCTGATAAGCGGAAATCTTATAAGGGTAAAAGATAAAGAGTTAAAAAAAGGCGATGTTGTATCAGTAATCCAGCGTGGAAAAGATCTTGTTGAATTAAGCAGGGTATATATGGAGTATGAGTAAAATAATATAGTCTTTGGAATGAGCCGTTAGTGTGTTATTGCTGTTTATACGATAGCCGTAAACACTGATGAAATGTGGCAAAATATAATTCGATAATTTAATTTTATTGACAATTATAGAGGTAAATGTTAATATTAAATCGGTGTTTTTCACCGCATATTTTTTTGGAGGTACTTAAAATGAAAGGTACAGTAAAATGGTTTAACAACCAAAAGGGTTACGGATTTATTAGCGATGAAGAAGGTAATGATGTATTCGTTCATTACTCAGGTCTTAACATGGAAGGCTTCAAGTCTTTAGACGAAGGCGCTCAGGTTGAGTTCGATGTAACAGAAGGAGCTAAAGGACCACAGGCTACTAACGTAACAAAGTTATAATCCCAATGTTTTTCAGTGTGCCTTTTTAAATATACAGTTTAGTTATTAAAAAAGATATATTGTTTACAACTAAGATTATGAGGGAGCAGCTGCATTAATGTGGCTGCTTTTTGTGGCTGTTATATCTTAAGTATCCAGATGACCCTTTCCTCAATAGAGAGGAGAACAATATTGTACTCTCCGGGGGTTAATCTACGACAAAGATTACGCTGTGCAAGGATTGCAGAGCCGATGATATGATAGCTATAGAACGGTTATACTCTTTATAGTACCGGCAGAGAAACCGTAAGCGTTATCAATGGATAATAGTAGCATAAACTTAATATACATGTTAGGAGGATATATGGAAAATTTCGACATGACACAGACTCTTCCGTCAGGGCTTTCGCCTATGATTACAGCCGGGGGAATAATATTGCTTTCTGTGTTTATAGTATTTATTATCGTTGCAATTAAAAGATGGCATGGAAGATGGATGCCTGTGCTTCTTGGAGTTGTTGCATATCTTATATTTACATTTGTATTTACAAATATGTTTCTGTCAGTATTAACACTGGCACCGGGAATTGATAATGTATTTAGCAATAATCCTGTAACATATACCATTGTCTATTATATAATTGCAACAGTTGGTTTTACTATTGCAAGGCTTATAGTCGGCTACATGCTTAAGGACAGATTTGAAAGAGAAGGCGATGTATATATGGCAGGTATCGGACTTGGCGCCGGTGACAGTTTTTTATATGGTATTACAAGTGTATCATATCTTACATGGTGTACAGCTATTAACTCTTCAGGAATGGAAGCAACGCTAAATGATGCTCTTAATGGAGTCTCGCAGGATGCAGTAAGCCAGACACTTGAGATGGTAAGTACATTAATAACATCACAGCCGGTATTATGGCTTCTTCTTGGAATAAGCTGTGTATTAGATGTTGTATTAGGTATAGTTCTTATGAATGCTGTATTTGGAGCAGTCAAAAATGACCTTCCTAAGTGGGTGATAGGTGTAACAATGGCAGCACATTTTATAAATGCCATATCATTCCAGTTATATGATGCTCAGTCTATGAACAGTATATTGATATGGTTTGGTATCAAATTAATTATATTTGCAGGATTAGTTTATTACATATGGAACATGTGTAAAGGAAAAATAAATTATGATGAAAGTAAATAATTTTAAGAATGATACTTACGATAAATCAGATAAAAATGTAAATATACAGCTCACAGATGAATTGATAGGCAATGGTCTGACCTCGGAGGAGGTCAGACATCTTACAGAATGTGGCATGGTAAATGAAGCGGTTAAAAACCAATCCAAGACCATAGGTCAGATTATTGCCAGTAATCTGTTTACATATTTTAATTTAATATTTGCAATATTTTCCGTATTGTTAATTCTTGTCAGGTCATATGTAAATATGACCTTTTTGCCTATAATTATATGTAATATTTTCATAGGTATAATTCAGGAAATTCGTTCCAAACAGGTGCTTGACAGGCTTACACTTATAAGTGAACCTAAGACAGAGGTTCTAAGGGATGGAAGTGTTAAGACTATTCCATCAGAAGAACTTGTTAAGTATGATATATGCTTCTTTTCGGCAGGTGGTCAGATATGCGCAGATGCAATGGTTGCTGAGGGAAGTGTAAGAGTTAATGAATCACTTATTACCGGAGAAGCGGATGAGATTGTCAAATATAAGGGGGATAAGCTGTATTCAGGGAGCTATGTTGTATCGGGAAAATGCAAGGCTGTTCTTGAAAATGTCGGACTTAATTCATATGCTGCAAAGCTGGCGCTTGAGGCAAAGACTTCAAGGAAGAGACAGCAGACAGAGATGATGAACTCGCTTAATAAGCTTGTAGAAGTAATAGGAATACTTATTATTCCTATAGGAATAATAATGTTCGTTCAGGAATATTTCTGGATGGGAGTATCTGTAAAAGATAGTGTGGTTGCCGTCATAGCTGCTCTTGTTGGAATGATACCTGAGGGTCTGTATCTTCTTGCAAGTGTGGCACTTGTAGTAAGTGTAATGCGTCTTGGTAAGAAAAATGTTCTTGTACACGAGATGGTATGTGTTGAAACATTGGCAAGAGTAAATGTATTATGTGTAGATAAGACCGGTACGATTACAGAAAATAAGATGGCAGTGCAGCAGATAGTGCCATTTGATAATTATGATAATGATAAGCCGTTACATAGCATAATAGGAGATGTTGTCAATAATTTTGATGAAGACAATGTCACAATGAAGACGTTGAAGGAATATTTTAAAAATGATGATTATGAGACAGCTAAGAGGGTGTTTCCATTTTCATCGGAGGTAAAATACAGTGCGGCTGTATTTAATGATAAGACATATGTTATTGGAGCACCTGAAAAGCTCCTGCTGGAACAGTATATGGAATATGAAGCTGATATACAGCAGTTTGCAAAGGATGGTTCAAGAGTCCTTTTATTCGGTGAATATAAAGGTGATATGCAAGGCAGACCGTTAGAAAAACCGGTTATTCCATATGCTATGATAGTGCTTGCCAATCCGATACGTCCGGAGGCAAGAGAGACTTTTGATTACTTTGAAAAACAAGGTGTTGAGATTAAAGTAATATCAGGAGATAATCCTGTTACGGTATCTAACGTTGCTAAAGAAGCAGGAATTACAAATGCAGAAAAATATATAGATGCTTCAATACTTGGTACAGATGAGAAGTTAGATAAGGCAGCTATGGAATATACAGTATTTGGAAGAGTACAGCCTGAGCAGAAAAAGAAACTTGTAGATGCATTAAAAAGACATGATAAGGTAGTTGCCATGACAGGTGACGGTGTCAATGACGTTCTTGCTTTAAAAAGTGCAGACTGCAGTATAGCTATGGCATCGGGAAGTGAGGCAGCTTCCAATGCGTCACAGATTGTACTTCTGGATTCGGATTTTTCATGTATGCCATCTGTTGTACTTGAAGGAAGAAGAGTTGTTAATAATATCCAAAGAACGGCTTCTCTTTTTCTTGTAAAGAATATATTTTCAATGCTTATGGCATTGTTTTCAATATTTACGCTTAGCAAGTATCCGCTCTATCCGACGCAGTTATCCTTATTAGGAACATTTACTATAGGAATACCGGCATTTTTCCTTGCATTACAACCCAATAAGAGTATAATAAAGGGACATTTCCTTAAAAATGTTGTAGTTAAAGCACTTCCAGCCGGACTTGCGGATTTCTTTACAGTAGCAGCTGTGGCTATAATGGGAAGTGTGGATAATATACCACATGACCAGTTATCTACAATAGCAACTCTTGTACTGATATCAGTGGGAATGGCAGCACTTATAAGAATATGCAGACCATTTGATGTATTAAGAATGTGCATATGTACAGCGATGATTATGGGAATATCAATAAGTATATCTTTCTTTAAGAAGATGTTTGCCATAGCACATCTTGATGGAGAACAGTGGCTTGTTACAGTTGGACTTATGGTCATATCAATTATTGTATTTATTATATGGTGTAAAGTAATTGGATTTTTTGAGAAAAAAGATATAAAATTAAAATTCAGAAAGAGAAAAGCAGGCTGTAATAATTAGGGGAAATGTAAAACATGTCTGCGGAATGGAGATTAATGGAAAATGAGTGAGAATATTCAGGAAAATAAGATGGGGGTTATGCCTGTACCAAAGCTTTTATTTAATATGGCAATCCCTATGGTAGTATCAATGCTTATGCAGGCATTGTATAATATTGTAGATAGTGCATTCGTTGGAATGTATAGTACACATGCATTAGAGGCAGTGTCTATTGCATTTCCTATACAGAATCTTATGATTGCATTTGCAACAGGAACCGGTGTTGGTATTAATGCATTGCTTTCCAGACACCTCGGTGAGAAAAAGTTTGAAGCGGCAGATACAACAGCTAATACAGGTCTGTTTCTTGCAATATGCAGTTATATATTATTTGCGATATTGGGACTTACGATAGTAAGACCATTCTTTTCAATGCAGTCAGATATAGCAGAAGTTGTTAATTATGGTGAGGAATATCTTACAGTGATACTTTTATGTGGTTTTGGCATTTTTGGTGAAATTACTAATGAAAGATTATTACAGGCCACAGGAAGAACCGTATATTCGATGATTACACAGGGAACAGGTGCAGTTCTTAATATAATACTTGATCCGATTATGATATTCGGTTATTGTGGAATGCCGGCACTTGGTGTAAAGGGTGCTGCGATTGCTACAGTTATAGGACAGTGTGTTGCATTTATACTTGCACTGATATTTAATATCAAGGTTAATAAAGAGGTCAATATCAGAATATCTAAGATATTTAAGCCTCAATTACAGGAAATAATAAAAATATACGAAATAGGTATTCCATCTATTATTATGACTTCAATAACTTCATTCCTTACCGTTGGAATGAATCTTATATTAAAGAAATTTTCAGAGGATGCAATTACAGTATTTGGTGTATATTTTAAGCTTAACAGTTTTGTATTTATGCCTGTATTCGGTCTTAACAATGGTATGGTTCCGATACTTTCATATAATTATGGAGCAAAAAAACATGACCGAATAATAAAGACGGTAAGACTTGGAATGAGCTGTGCCGTAATATATATGCTTGCAGGACTTGCAGTATTTGAGATTATGCCTGATAAGCTGCTTATGATATTTTCAGCCAGTGAAAATGTCATGAATATAGGTGTTACAGCACTTCGTATTATCGCTTTGAGCTTTATTTTTGCGGGGATAGGAATTGTAAGCAGTACTGTATTCCAGTCTATAGGTAATCCACTTCACAGTCTGCTTATATCTGTATTAAGACAGCTTGTAATAATACTTCCTGTTGCATATCTTTTATCACTTACAGGTTCTGTAAGCAATGTATGGTGGTCATATCCTATAGCAGAAGTTGCATCATTTATATTAAGTGTATTTTTCTTAAGAAAAACCTTTAATAAGCTTAACAGGGAAGTGCCGGGATAGTTAAAGTAACTGACAGAATTAAACTATCATATTGAGTAAAAATCCATATTTTTGTAGTCGGGATAATTTTATTTAGAAAATCAGTTGCAATCATGGCTTACCGCATTAGAAAATTATACAAAAATAGAATCATCAGTTGAATTTCTATATTTTATATAAAGTTTTCTAATGCAGCAAGCCTTTTTCGTTTATGTGGCAGGATGATTGTTAGATTATTCAGAAACTTTTATTGAAAATTCCGTATTAACAAGCTTTTCATAAGGAGTCTCACCTTCAAGTTCACCAGCATTATCAAGTATGTCCGTAAGAAGTGAGAAGCTATCCTTTTCAAATATTGTATTATTTTTCCATGTGTTTTGTGTAAGATAACGTTCAACTATTTTTTCAATGGAATTGATATCTGTTTCAGGAAATTGTGGAGCTATAACAAGTGCTGTTTCTTTTGCTGTATGTGTATTTACAAAATTAAGGCCTTTTTGTATTGCTTTTGTAAAGGCAAGTATGGTATCACCATTTTGTTCAATATAGCTTTTTTTAGCCGAGTATGCCGTATAAGGAACGAATCCACTGTCAACGCCAAGAGAGGCGGTGACATAGCCTGCATGTTCATTTTCGAGAATAGTGGCAGAGGGTTCAAATTCAACAGTATAATCACCGGTACCTGATGAAAAAGCGGCAGCAGTAGAACCAAAGTCAATATTTTGAATTACATTCACGTCTTTTGAAATGTCAATATTATTATTTTTGAGGATATATTCAAGAATCATCTGCGGCATTCCGCCAGCTCTTCCGCCTATTATAGTCTTTCCCTTTACATTATCCCATGTGAAATCTGTTTCATTATTGCGGGACACAAGAAAATTGCCGGCTCTTTGTGTAAGCTGTGCGAAGTTAATAATATAGTCATCATATCCCTGCTGATAAACGTATATAGAAGCCTCAGATCCCATAAAGCCTATATCTGCATCTCCTGATATAAGAGAGGTCATAACCTTGTCGGCACCAAAGCCTGTAACAAGCTCAAGTTCAATTCCCTCATCCTTAAAATATCCATTTTCAATTGCGACATATTGTGGAGCATAAAATATAGAATGGGCGACTTCATTTAATGTAACTTTTTTATAATTTCCTGCATTATTGTTGTCAGAGATATTACAGCTACACAAAATAAAGCAGCTGATAAGGGTAAGACAGCTTAAGATAATAACTGGAATTTTACGGTATTTTCTGAATAAGACAGCATAAGAGGTTTTTAAATACATAAAGTACACCTTTTATTTAATTTTGTATTATTTTATGAATAAAAAATTAAAAAGTGACTATAAAAATCAGCCATATAATGTTATAATAAATAGAAAGTAAATAATATGCAGATGTCGTATTATGTTATAAAAGAAGCTTGTTTTTATAGCATATTTTTAGTTTAGAAAGCTTTTGGTTTGTGAGGATTACTATGAAGATAGATATGCATTGTCATACTAAAGAAGGTTCTATAGATGCTAAGATTAATATCGAGAATTACATCAGAAAACTTATAAGTAAAGGCTGTGATGGAATGCTTGTGACTGACCATAATTCGTATGATGGTTACAGGCAGTTTAAAAAGATAGCACAGAGCATGAACCTTAAGGATACTTTTACTGTTTTAAAGGGAATAGAATATGATACCAGGGATGCCGGACATATAATTGCGATACTTCCAGAACATATTAACGAGAAGCTTTTAGAAGTCAGAGGAATGACTGTAAGACAGTTAGAAAAGCTTGTACATGGGCTGGGAGGTGTATTAGGACCTGCACATCCATATGGTACGGGATATTTTGCATTTGCCAATACAAGATTTGGTAAGAATAATATGGAATTTATTAAGAAGTTTGATTTTATAGAGACATTTAATGCATGTACAAAACCGCATGCTAATGCGGCAGCAGATAAACTGGCTGACAGATTTGGCAAGCTTAAGACGGCAGGCTCAGATGCTCATAAGGAGAATGTAGTAGGTACTGCATTTACGGAATTTTATCAGAATATAAGGAATAATAATGACCTGATAGAAGCAATAAGGTCAAGAAATGATACTATAATTCATGGAAGGGTTATAGATAAGATGTTAAAAGATGGTAATATTCTGATTGAAAAGGCGGGAATTATAGGTTACTATATTTATAACAGAGTGGGAGCTGCATTTAACAAACGCAGAATTAATAAGCTTATGAAAGAAATTCAAATAAAAAAATATCTTATAACAGAACAGCTTAAAAATAAAACATTTGCCCATATACATGAATTTGAACATTAGTAATATGTTGGAGAATATAAGATTATTTACAATTATAGTAGAATTTATCAGATAATATGCTGATATATAAAGAGAGACTTAAGGAGGAGAATATAATGTTTGGAAAGGGAAAGAAGCAGAGAGTTAATGCGGGTGCAGATGTAGAACGCATGATAAAGGCTCTTGATAATATAATAGCAGGTGACTTTAATAAGATTGATGTATCAGAATATGAAGATACTAAGTATGGTGAAAAGGTTAATGCATTAATTGATACCTTTAAGAAAGCTAATAATAACTTTATTATGAGACTTAATGATGCTATGGAATCTATCGGTGATAATTCATATGTCAAGAAGACACAGGATCAGGTTATGTCACAGACAGAGGCATTATCCAATATGAAGAGTGCCAGCAGTAATATGGAAAGCTCAATAGGAGATATTACGTCTTCAATGGCGCAGATAAGAGATAAGACACATGAGGTTATTAATGTTGCAAAGAATAGTACGGATACATTAAATGACAGCATTAAGGTTGTTAATGAATCATCTGACAGGATTATGTATATCAATAATCAGGTTCAGGAATTTAATGTTAAGATTGATAAGATTAGTGAAATTGTAGATATTGTTAAAAAGGTAGCAAGCCAGAGTAATCTTTTAGCACTTAATGCTTCAATTGAGGCTGCAAGAGCAGGTGAAGCAGGCAAGGGCTTTGCAGTTGTTGCAGATCAGGTAAGAGAATTGTCAAGTAATACATCTGATTCAGCTGAGGATATTGTAAGATATGTTTCAGAATTAAGAGATGATATTAATGCACTTGCATCAGATATGAATAGCACTACAGAGAAGCTTTCAGAAGGTAATGATAAGGTTGAGGCATCTCTTGAAGAAATAGAAAAGATGAATTCGCAGCTTGTAGATATTGATGATAATATTGAGAATATTTTCACAGCTATTGATGTCCAGTCAGACCTTACTAAGGACTTTACAAAACAGACTGAGGCTATTTCAGAGAGTTATAAGAATCTTTCAGCCGACTGCAGTTCAATGGGTACACATGTATATAAGATAGGCAGATATATTGATACTGCAAGAAGTGATATGGTAAGAGGTTTTGCAGAGATTACAGAGCTTGACTGGTTAAGGGTATTTGAAGTCGACCATTTCATTCTTATGTGGCGTGTATACAATAATGCAGCAGATTATGAAAGACTTAAGGTTACACAGCTTAATAATCCGACAGGATGTAAGCTTGGCAAATGGATGGCAGCACAGACAGATAAGGGAATTACAGAAAGTCAGGAATTTGCAGAATTAAAGAAGGCACATGAAGATGTCCACAAGTATGCTACATTGTCATGGGAAGCAAGGGATAAGGACGATATTAAGGGTGCTTATGATTATTTTGACAAGACATATGATGCATACTTTGTATATCAGAAGGCAATCAGAAATATGGAAAAGAGAATGAGACAGTTAGGTTATACAGATAAGACAGATATTGTTGTATTTAGAAATTAATAATAACTGGTAAGTATTATACCGGGGAGGTCGTGGTTTGACAGAATATATGCGATATATTTTAAAGCCGGACTGCCCCGGTTTATTTATATAAAAATTGTGTATACAATTAATAGTATTATCCATTGTAATAAAAATAGATAACTGATATTTGTTAAAAAGTTGACAAAAGAGCGAAACGGGTATATTGTTGTAACAGGTTATATAAGGGTGTATAAAAAGTATTTCTTATAGGTATATGCCTAAGAAATTCTAAAATAGGGTTTATTATGGTTTTATAATCATGGTAATTAATTAGCAAGATAAATATTAAGTATAATTATATGAGGAAGCAGATATGTATAATGATAAAAAAACAATAATTGTAATTGGACATAAGAATCCTGATACGGATTCAATTTGTTCTGCGATATGTTATGCAGATTTAAAGAGTAAGATAACTAATGAGACATATGTTGCTAAAAGAGCAGGCCATCTTAATGAAGAGACACAGTATGTACTAAAAAAATATAACATACCAGTTCCTGAATACATAAAGGATGTAAGGCCACAGGTAAGTGATATAGATATAAGAAGAACTGAGGGCGTATCAAAGGACATATCGGTAAAAGATGCATGGACCAAGATGAAAGAACTTAACGTTGTTACACTTCCCATAACGTGCAAAAAGAGACTTATAGGACTTATAACGATAGGAGATATTGCAAAATCGTATTTTGAAGTATATGACAGCACTATACTTTCGACAGCTAAGACAAGATTTCAGAATATTGTGGATACGCTTAACGGAACGGTGATAACAGGTGATATTAATGAAGTATTTACAAAAGGAAAGGTTGTTATAGCAGCTGCCAATCCTGATATGATGGAAAATTATATCGAAGAGGGAGATATAGTTATATTAGGAAACAGGTACGAAGCACAGCTTTGTGCAATAGAGATGGAAGCAAAATGCATTATTGTATGTGAGGGTGCCGGAATATCAAAGACAATAACTAAGGTTGCCAATGAAAGAGACTGTATAATTATAAGCACAAGCTATGATACATATACAGTTGCAAGACTTATTAATCAGAGTATGCCAATAGAATTTCTTATGAGAAAAAAGGAAGATGGAGTTATAAGCTTTAATACAGACGATTTTATTGAAGATATTCAGGGAATTATGGTAAAGAAAAGGCATAGGGATTTTCCTATTGAAGATAACAAAAATAACTATATAGGAATGATATCAAGACGTAATCTTTTAAGTGCCGGTAAGAAGCAGATTATACTTGTAGACCACAATGAAAGGGGACAGGCAATAAGTGGTGTAGAGACTGCACAGATATTAGAGATTATAGACCATCATAGAATAGGTTCTATAGAGACAGTTACACCTGTATTTTTTAGAAATCAGCCGCTTGGCTGTACAGCTACAATAATATATCAGATGTATCACGAGAATAATATAGCAATACCTGAAAAAATAGCATATCTTTTATGTTCAGCAATAATATCTGATACACTTATATTTAAGTCACCTACATGTACAGAGGAAGATATAAAGGCGTGCCATGAGCTTGCAGATATAGCAGGAATTAATATTGTAGAACATGGAATGGAAATGTTTAATGCCGGAAGCAATTTATCAAGCAAGACTGCCAAAGAGATAATCATGCAGGATTATAAGAAGTTTTCGGTTAATGATGTGACTATAGGTGTTGGACAGATTAATACAATGAGTCAGACAGAAATTGATAATATAAGAGGCAGGATTGAGAACTATATTGACAGAGTTGTTAATGATGGCAATGTTGATATGGTATTCTTACTTATGACTAATATTATGACAGAATCGTCAGAGGTGGTATTTGCAGGAAAGAGTGCTGGAAGCGTGCTTGCCAATGCATTTAATGTTACTGTTAATGGCAAAACAGCAATTCTTGAGAAAATTGTATCAAGAAAGAAACAGTTTTTTCCGGCAATTATGGAAACATTACAGCAGTAAATGTGATATAATGTGTACGCCTGTATAGGAGTGGAAGATGATGATGTGAACAATGTATTGATATGGTGGTTTTGTAGAAACATGAACATCTCATTAAAATAAAAATTGTGTAAAGCTTTAGTAAAAGTTTTTAACAGGAATGGAGTATATTTTGAAGAAGTTAAGAAAAGATGAGCCATGCTGGTGTAATAGTGGAAAGCCATACGGCGAGTGTCATGCAGCATTTGATAAAAAAATAGAGATATTTAAAAAGAAATTTCATAAAGTGCCTCCAAGAAATATAATCAAGAATGAAGAACAGCTGCAGGGAATGAGAGAGAGTAGCAAGATTAATGTTGCAGTGCTTGATTATGTGGCAGAACACATTCATGCCGGAATATCAACAGAAGAGATAGACAGAATGGTATATGAAAAGACTACGGCAATGGGAGGAATACCGGCACCGCTTAATTATGAAGGCTTTCCTAAGAGTGTATGTACATCAATTAATAATGAAGTGTGCCATGGAATACCATCAGATAATATAATTCTTGCTGATGGAGATATTATTAATGTAGACTGTTCTACAATACTTAATGGATATTATTCGGATTCTTCAAGAATGTTCTGTATAGGAAATGTATCAGAAAAGAATAAAAAATTAGTTGATGTAGCTAAAGAATGTGTTGAGCTGGGACTTGCACAGGTTAAACCATGGGGACATTTAGGTGATGTAGCACAGGCAATTAATGACCATGCCATGGCAAATGGATATGCAGTGGTAAGAGAAGTTGGCGGACATGGTATTGGTCTTGAATTTCACGAGACGCCATTTGTAAGCTATGTAATTAAGAAAGGAACAGGAATGGTAATGGCACCGGGAATGGTATTTACCATAGAGCCTATGATTAATATGGGAACAGCCGAGGTATATGTGGATGACGATAATGGCTGGACTATATATACAGATGATGATGAGCCATCAGCACAGTGGGAGATAATGGTTCATGTAACGGAAGATGGTTATGAAGTTATGTCATGGTAATTGCCATGGGATTTGTGTAAACATAGCTGTTATTGAATATCTTAACAAACAGCTTTTTATGACGCTGTGGAATTATCTGTGTGGTTTTTATTAGATATTTTGCAGTAAATCTGTCTGGAGATGAGAATCAATATGAGAGGAGAGGTGATAATTCCTATCCTCTCATTTTTATATAGAATTTTTGAATAGTTAAAGTTTTAACAGCTTATTTACAGGATTTAATATCAAATGCAGGATTAAGTGCATAGAAATTCTTTGAGTTGAGATTATCCTGAATAATTGAAAGTCCTTCGCCGAAACGCTGGAAATGTACTATTTCTCTTGAACGAAGAAATTTTAAAGGCTCAAGTACATCAGGGTCATCAGTAAGTCTTATAAGATTATCATATGTTGAGCGAGCCTTTTGTTCTGCTGCCATATCCTCAAATATATCGGTTATAGGATCGCCTTTTGACTGAAATTCACAGGCATTGAAAGGAATACCGCCAGCCGCCTGTGGCCATACGCCAGCCGTGTGATCAACGTAATAAGCTTCAAAAGGAGTCCCTTTAATCTGTTCCATTGTAAGATTTCTTGTAAGCTGGTGAACCATAACGCTGACCATTTCAAGATGGTTAAGTTCTTCTGTTGCTATGTCAGTAAGCAGGGAAGATACCTGCCGGTAGGGCATTGAATACCGTTGTGAAAGATAACGCATAGATGCACTACTCTCACCATCTGGACCACCGTACTGGCTTATAATCATCGCTGCCAGTGCTGGGTTGGGATTTTTAATATTTATTGGATATTCAAGCCGTTTTTCATAGTTCCACATATAATATCCTCCATAATACATAGTGTCAATATTAAATTAATTTTTATTGAAGTTCCCAAGGCATAGGTGTTGATACCCATGTCCAGTAGTTTTGACTCTCAATGTTAAAATAGTTAAGAGGTCCAAAGTTCTTTGCATAATAATCCATATGCTTTAGTAATTCATCACGCATCTGTGAATAGTATTCTATTGCTTCGGTGTCATCGGGATGTGTATCAAGATAAAGGATGCTTTCAGTCAATACAAACCCAAGTTCATATATGTTCTGCATACATCTGCGTTTATCCATTGAGATTTCATTGCAGTTATTATTATTGTTGTTATTGTTTGTACTCCGGTTTGAGGCATATAAATTATTAACATCGCTGTTCATGCCATACATACGCTGACAGTTCATATTTCTCATGCCTGGTCTTCCCATATTTTTGTTTATAAGTTTTGAATCGTTCATCTTTTTTGTCCCCCTTTAAATGGTTTATTTAATTCTTCAAATAATGTCCCATTCTTAAGAGCTGCCTGACGATTATAAAGATTCTGCCATTTCTGCCATGGAACATAGGCCATGGTAAGAGCCTGACCGGAACAATTAGATTTATTATTCATTTTTATAATAACCTTTATAACATAATCATTAATATTATATGTATTGCAAAATAAATGTGTGATAGATAAGCTGATATCATTAAGAATGTATATAAATTTAAAATAGCAGCCGGAATCATACATATAAAATAACATATTAAATATAAGGCAGATAATTGTATCTTATATAAAAATAAATTAATAGATAAAATCAGTTAAATATGATAATCTTGTAATATAACATGTAAATATTAACATACAGAAATTTTATCAAAGACAGATATTATTCAAGATAGCTGTCATCGCATAACCGGATTTTATGTGGGGGTTTGTGCAGCAGGTGTCACAAATAGCTCTTATCGCATAGCCAGACCTGACATTTGGTCTGCGATTTCTCCGGCACTGAAAATACCTGCGGAATGGAGATTAGTGTGAATATGAAAGAAAAAATATATACAATACCTGTTAATGATGCATTTGATATGGACTGCGAATGTCCGATTTGTTCAATGAGAGAGAAGCTTGAGATGGAAGCTGTGGATTATACTATGGGCCCAAGCTATATGGAAGTTGATATAAGAGCCAAGACGGACGAGATGGGATTTTGTGAAAAGCATATGCAGCAGGTCTATAACAAGGAGAACAGGCTGGGATTTGCATTAGTTATGAAGACACACATGGATAAGGTCATATCAGATATAGAGAATATGACAAAGGAGCCTGTTAAATCAAAGGGATTATTTAAAAAGGCAGAAAAGCCACAGGTGTGTGATTATATAAAGAAGCTGGATTCAAAATGTTTTGTTTGTGAAAAGATAGATAATACATTCAGCAGATACATAGATACAGTTATATATCTGTTTAAAAATGATGAATCCTTCAGGACAAAATATAAAGAAAGCAAAGGCTTTTGTACGACACATTACGGAACTTTGATTGAAGCGGCGGCAAGGGAATTATCGGGAAATGCTTTAGATGAATTTGTAAAGACGACTAATGAACTTTATATAGATAATATGAAGAGAGTAAGAGATGATGTTGCATGGTTTATTAATAAATTTGACCATAAGTATGCTAATGAACCTTGGAAAAATTCTAAGGATTCATTAACAAGAGCTATGGTCAAGGATAATAAACATTAGTATGAAAATATTATTGAATACAGTGTATAACCGTTTCGTACTGTATTTTTATAATAATATGTAAGATTAGTATTGATATTGGTAAATGCATCTGTTACATCAAGTGGTATTGAAGAAGTAAATTCAACAAATGGTTCACGTCTGTTTACTGCAGATGTCACAATGCTGTTAAGGGTAGAGATGTCTGCTATATTTGCAAGACCGGCGATGCTTTTGTATGAATATATATCTGCACTGGCAGCAGGTGTTGAAGAATATTCCCAGCTATGGTCAAGGCTTATATCATTGTCAGTAATATTAAAGTATGCATGTTCAATATAATCTTCGCGGCCATTTACAGGGTCATCCCATGTTACATCGGTATGATACCACTCACCATCAAGGCATACCATATTCCATATGTGTTTTTCACCTCTTGCAGTTCCTGATACTGTAATATTTTCGATACCAAGAAAGTCCATAAATGTCTTGAAGCTTTCGGCATATCCGCTGCATACAGCAGTACCATCAATCATGGCATTGTATGCATAGCTGTTACCGGGAATACCATCTGTATATGTTATATGGGAAACAAGATAATCATGTATTGCAAGCTCATTCTGCCATTGTGTATTATCAGGTGAGGTAATCTGTGCAAGGGTATTTATATAGCTGTCATATAATGTAAGTTGACGTTCATTAAGCAGAGAGGTATCATTATTTTTAAAAGCATAGCTTACCGGATAGTTATCCCAGAAAGATAATGTAATATTAAGTTCGGTAATAATACCAGAGCTTTTTTGTACACATTCAATCTGTGTCAGACCGGGAAGTGAATTAATCAGTTCTTCTGCATTAAAAAGATTTGAAACTGGTGTATATAATGTACAGGTTGTATTATTATGCTGCATTGTATATACAAGTTTTTCAATTAAGTCCTCTTGAGTTGTGATTAAATCAATATTATTATCATCCTCTTTATTGTTTGTATTACCAGAGATAAATGATAACTTTTCAGATGACAGGTAAGAGCAGGCTGTCAGTGAAAAACATGATAATGATATGGCAAGCATGCATATATATGAATATAAATTATGTGATTTTTTCAAATTATTCCTCATTTCCTGTTAATTATAAATTATATTATTTTTATATCATAATATGGTATTCAGGTCAAAATATATTTTTGCCCTGATACAGGATTAATACGGGTATTTCAATTGTAACAGATTGTGAAATGGTGATAAATGAAAAAATAAAGTACCATATAAGGAAAGGAAAATATGATTATGAATTCTTTTAATATAGCTGAAGAAATTATAGAATACAATAATGATATAATTTTAAAAAATGTAAAAGATTTTGATATAGAGCAGACACTTGAATGTGGACAGTGCTTTCATTTTATAAGAATTGATAAAGAAAACAAAGATTATGTGCTGTCAGCATATGGAAGACTCCTGCATATATCACAGTCGGGTGATACGGTAACATTTCATAACACGTCAATAAAGGATTATAAAGAGGTGTGGGAAGATTATTTTGATTTAAAGACAGATTATTCCAGGATAAAGAATTATCTTTTAAAACATGACAGCACATTAAAAGAAGCAATAGATACAATGAGTGGTGTAAGGATACTTAACCAGGAATTTTTTGAGACACTTATATCGTTTATTATTTCACAGAATAAACAGATTCCTCATATTAAAAAGATTGTATCAGATATTTCAGCTAAATATGGTACATATCTTGGTGAGCAGTCCCATGTAAATGTATATGCATTTCCGGGAGCCGATACTCTTGTCAATGTAAGTGTTGATGAACTTAAGGAATTAAAGACAGGATTTCGTGCGCCATATATAGCCGATGCGGTAGCAAAGGTATACGATGGAAGTATAGATGAGAAGAAGTTAAGAGAGGCTTCACTTGATGAATGTGAAGCAATGCTTACTGATATAAAGGGTGTTGGAACAAAGGTCGCTAATTGTACTATGCTTTTCGGACTTGGCAAAAGAGAGGCATTTCCTGTAGATGTATGGATAAAAAGAATTATGGAGTATCTGTATTTTAATGGTGAGGACACTAAGAAGGAAAAAATTGCAGAATTTGCAAAAGAAAGATTTGGTGAATATGGTGGCTATGCACAGCAATATTTATTCTATTATGGAAAAACAATCCGTATGGGTGTGAAAAAATCTAAATAAATTATAATTATTTTATTAAATGCGTAATATATTTAAAATAGTTGTTGACAAATAAAACAGCTAGTGATATTTTTATTGTATTGAGATTAGCACTCAAAAGAAAAGAGTGCTAATAAAAGAGAAGATGATGGCTGCCAGATACAGGACAATGAATTGTGACAGCAGAATGGAGGATTAATATGAAGTTAGTACCATTAGGAGACAGAGTCGTAATTAAGGCGTTAGTTGCAGAAGAAACAACAAAGTCAGGAATTGTTTTACCGGGTCAGGCAAAGGAAAAGCCACAGCAGGCAGAAGTAGTTGCAGTAGGACCAGGAGGCATGGTTGACGGCAAGGAAGTTAAGATGCAGGTTAAGGAAGGCGACAAGATTATATATTCTAAGTATTCTGGTACAGAAGTTAAGCTTGATGATGAAGATTTAATAATCGTAAAGCAGTCTGATATCTTAGCTGTTATTGAATAATCACAGATTAACAGTTTTAAGATATATTAATTGGCATATTTTGAATCTAAGATATATTAATCAGTGTATTTAAAATTTGAGATATATTAATTAACATATTTTGAATTTGAGACGTATTAATTAACATTTTGATAAAAGATATTTATAAAAGACATTTATGATATGATACATAATCTGTGGCAGATACAGTTTTATGTGTGGATGGATATATAAGTATAATAAAGAATAGATAGTAAAATATTGAATGGAGGAATATAAAATGGCAAAGGAAATTAAATATGGCATTGAAGCAAGAAAAGCTCTTGAAGAAGGCGTTAATAAATTAGCAAATACAGTAAGAGTTACAATCGGACCTAAGGGACGTAATGTAGTTCTTGATAAATCATATGGTGCACCACTGATTACTAACGATGGTGTTACAATTGCAAAGGATATTGAACTTGAAGATGCATTCGAAAACATGGGCGCACAGCTTGTAAAGGAAGTTGCTACTAAGACTAATGATGTAGCAGGTGATGGTACAACAACAGCTACTGTTCTTGCACAGGCTATGGTTAATGCAGGTATGAAGAACTTAGCAGCAGGAGCTAACCCAATTATCTTAAGAAAGGGCATGAAGAAAGCTACAGATTGTGCTGTTGAAGCTATCGCACATATGAGTGAGAAGGTTACAGGCAAGGATCAGATAGCTAAGGTTGCTTCAATATCAGCAGGTGATGAAGAAGTCGGACAGATGGTAGCAGATGCTATGGAAAAGGTATCTAACGATGGTGTAATCACAATTGAAGAGTCTAAGACAATGAAGACAGAACTTGACCTTGTTGAAGGTATGCAGTTCGACAGAGGATATATTTCAGCATATATGGCAACAGATATGGATAAGATGGAAGCTAATCTTGATAATCCATATATTCTTATTACAGATAAGAAGATTTCTAATATTCAGGAAATTTTACCAATTCTTGAACAGATTGTACAGAGTGGTTCTAAGCTTCTTATTATTGCAGAAGATGTTGAAGGTGAAGCGCTTACAACACTTATTGTTAATAAGTTAAGAGGCACATTCAATGTAGTAGCTGTTAAGGCTCCTGGATATGGTGACAGACGTAAGGAAATGCTTAAGGATATTGCTATTCTTACAGGTGGTCAGGTTATTTCAGAAGAACTTGGTCTTGAACTTAAGGATACAACAATGGATATGTTAGGACGTGCTAAGTCAGTTAAGGTTCAGAAGGAAAATACTGTAATCGTTGACGGCGAAGGCGAAAAGTCTGAGATAGAAGCAAGAGTTGCACAGATTAAGGCACAGCTTGAAGAGACAACATCTGATTTTGACAGAGAAAAGTTACAGGAAAGACTTGCTAAGTTAGCAGGTGGTGTAGCTGTTATCAGAGTTGGTGCTGCTACAGAGACAGAGATGAAGGAAGCTAAGCTTCGTATGGAAGATGCTCTTAATGCTACAAGAGCAGCAGTAGAAGAAGGCGTTATCTCAGGTGGTGGTTCAGCATATATCCATGCTTCTAAGGAAGTTGCAAAGCTTGCAGCTACACTTAGCGGTGATGAAAAGACAGGTGCTGAGATTATTCTTAAGGCACTTGAAGCACCATTATTCCACATCGCTAACAATGCAGGTCTTGAAGGTGCAGTTATTATCAATAAGGTAAGAGAATCAGAGGTTGGCACAGGTTATGATGCTCTTAACGATAAGTATGTTAATATGATTGATGCAGGTATCTTAGACCCTGCAAAGGTTACAAGAAGTGCATTACAGAATGCTACAAGTGTTGCATCTACACTTCTTACAACAGAATCAGTTGTAGCTACAATTAAAGAAGATGTTCCAGCTATGCCGGCAGGTGGTGCAGGCGGAATGGGTATGATGTAATAATACAGATAATACCAGAATCCATTAACAATTATTAAAGTATAAGAACAGATTATATGAGTGAAAGCTTTATATAATCTGTTCTTTTTTTATTAATACAAGCCTGAATTATATGGTGTGGCGGTTCATAAGATAAATTATATTCGGATATTCCTGTTTCATTCATGCGTCAAAATCAGTTTAAAGCCTATGTGCGTAAGGATATACAATGTATTATAAATGTGTTATGCTATCAAAGTCATTACATGACTTACACAGGAGTGAAGCAGAACAAATACGTCGGGAGAAGGTTATTTATGTTTTTTAATAACAGACAGAATAAGGATTTATCAGAAAAATTGGTAGAACTTGTTATACCAATTGCCATACAGCAGTTTATGTTAGCACTTGTCAGTGCTACGGATGCAATGATGCTTGGTTTTGTAGATTAGGCATCATTGTCTGCGGTTTCTCTGGCCGGACAGATATAGTTTATTCTTAATTTATTCATAGCAGGTATAGTAAAGAGCATGGTACAATGTGTTATCAGAGGCGTGAGTGCCGGTGGTGATGCTAAATTTGATATGAAGGGCAATATTGGTGCTATGTGGTGTTTTGCGGTTCCGCTAGGCTTTATAGCTGCATTCGTATTCAATGCTCCGGTATGGTTGGTATATATCATAATAAGTCTTGACGAACTTGTTAAACTTCCTGCCGTCTATATACATTACAAAAAATATGTATGGGTAAGAAATATCACGAGATAGGAGAAAATTATTAATAATACGAGGAGAAAAAAGTGTGAAAAATAATGCTGATGCAATTATTTTCCAAAGTTCATAAATGAACTGGCTATTTGTGCTGCAGGCGTCACAAAGCAGCCCTTATCGCAGAGTTAAATCTGACATTTGGCTCGCGATTCCTCCGGAATTAAAAATGCCTGTGGAATGGAGATTTATATGAATATTAAGAAAATAATTAAGCATATATGTAAAAAAACTATACTTGTAATCTGCTCTATAATGCTTATTATGATTATAGGCAGTGGTTTTAAAACGGTAAAAGTTATTGCAGATGATAAAATGATGACAATTAATATAGCAGATAAGAATGGCATCTGTCAGGCAGAGGATGGAACGTGGAATTATTACAGAAATGGTAAAATAGATAGTGATTATACAGGACTGGCTGAAAATGAAGCCGGCTGGTGGAAGATAACCAACGGAGCGGTAGACTTTACATATAATGGACTGGCGGAAAATATGTACGGCTGGTGGAAGATAACCAACGGAACGGTAGACTTTACATATAATGGACTGGCGGAAAATATGTACGGCTGGTGGAAGATAACCAACGGAGCGGTAGACTTTACATATAATGGACTGGCAGAAAATATGTATGGCTGGTGGAAGATAACCAA